>Ga0209624_10000781_pt1 | contig 27207 bp, 26 predicted proteins | sample JacPinW_OM2H0_O1_FD_188565 | JGI IMG/M metagenome (GOLD analysis project Ga0209624, IMG submission 188565) | Forest soil microbial communities from Algoma, Ontario, Canada - Jack Pine, Ontario site 1_JW_OM2H0_O1 (SPAdes) (version 2) | ecosystem: Environmental > Terrestrial > Soil > Boreal...
CGATGCCGCCGAGATGCGCGCCCAGCTTTTCCAGCGCGCGGGCGGCGGCGGCGGCCCAGGATTCCACCAGGGGGCCCGGCTCGGCCGCGACCAAGGTGAGGACATTGCCATCCATCTGCGCGACCTTATCGGCGGAACGTGACGGAAAGGCAAGAAGCGGGCTAAGAATCGGAACATGAGCGAATCGGAAGCGCCCATCATCGTCATTGCCGGTCCCACCGCCAGCGGGAAATCCCATCTCGCTTTGGCGGTGGCGCGGGAATTCGGTGGCGCAATCATCAACGCCGACAGCATGCAGGTCTATCGCGATTTGCGCGTGTTGACCGCCCGGCCCGGCGAGACCGAACTGGCACAGGCGCCGCATTTCCTCTATGGCGGCATCGACGCCAGCGAAAGCTGCTCGGCCGGGCGCTGGCGCGGCTTGGCGCTGACCGAGATCGCACGCGCGCGGACCGCAAGGCGCTTGCCGATAATCGTCGGCGGCACCGGGCTTTATCTTTCCGCGTTGCTCGACGGTTTGGCCGATGTGCCGTCCGTGTCAGCGCCGATCATCACCGAAACGCGGGAACTTCACGCGCGGCTGGGCGGCGAGAAATTCCGCGCCGCACTGGCTGAACTCGATGCGGAGGGCGCCAAGCGTCTCCATGCCGGCGATACGCAGCGCTTGATCCGCGCCTATGCGGTGGTGCGCGCCACCGGCGTTGCGCTGTCCGAATGGCAGCGGCGGCAGAAGGGCGGGGCAAAGCCCGACGCCGCGGCCATTGTCCTGTTGCCGCCACGCGATGCGCTTTACGCGGCAATCGATGCGCGGCTTCAATCCATGTTCGATCAAGGCGCGGTCGAAGAGGTGCGGGCGCTCTCGGCACGCAAACTCGCGCCCGATCTGCCCGTGATGAAGGCGGTGGGGGTGCGCGAGATCGCAGACTTCCTGGCCGGCAAGCTGACCCGCGAACAGGCGCTGAATGCCGCACAACAGGCGACCCGCCGCTATGCCAAGCGCCAATACACCTGGCTGCATCACCATCTGAAATCGGGAAAGAAACTGCAAAAACTGACGCTGGAAGAGAAATTATCAGAAAGATTATTACCAGAAATATTATCGTTTATTCGTCAGTTTCTGTTGACCACCAGGGTTTAGGCCACTAATTTCGATTTTTCGCTTGGCAAAAGCGGTTCTTGCGGCTTCCCGGCCCGGTTTTGATGGGCATGGGCGGCGCGGGTTCGCTTCGTCTTGGATCAGGGGCTTTGGAGAACGTCATGGCGGCCGATCAGGCGGCGCGGCAGATGTCGGGAGCGGAGATGGTCATCCGCGCTCTGGTCGATCAGGGCGTCGATGTCATATTCGGTTATCCCGGCGGCGCCGTGTTGCCGATCTACGACGCGCTGTTCAAGCAGAACCATGTGCGCCACATCCTGGTGCGTCACGAGCAAGGCGCGGTGCACGCGGCCGAGGGCTATGCGCGCTCCACCGGCAAAGTCGGCGTAGTGCTGGTGACCAGCGGGCCGGGCGCGACCAACGCGGTCACCGGCCTGACCGACGCGCTGATGGATTCCGTGCCGCTGGTGTGCCTCACCGGCCAGGTGCCGACGCATCTGATCGGCAACGACGCGTTCCAGGAGGCCGACACCACCGGCATCACGCGGCCATGCACCAAGCACAATTATCTGGTCAAGGACGTGAATCGGCTCGCGCAGGTCATGCACGAGGCCTTCTTCGTCGCGCGCACCGGCCGGCCTGGGCCGGTGGTGGTCGATTTGCCGAAGGATATGCTATTCGCCAACGGCACTTACCTGCCGCCCGAAGCGGTGCCGCCGCGCAAATCCTATAAGCCGCAGACCAAGCCTGATCCCGCGCGCATCGAACAGGCGGCCGCGCTGATCATGGCCGCCAAGCGGCCGCTATTTTATGGCGGCGGCGGCATCGTCAATTCCGGTCCGCGCGCTTGCCAGCTCTTCGCCGAGCTGGTCAAGCTGACGGGCTTTCCCTGCACGCTGACCTTGATGGGGTTGGGCGCATTCCCGGCCTCGAACAAGCAATATCTCGGCCTGGTGGGCATGCACGGCACCTTCGAATCGAACAACGCCATGCATGATTGCGACGTGATGATCAATGTGGGCGCCCGTTTCGACGATCGCGTCACCGGAAAAGTCCCGGCGTTCTCACCCGGTTCGAAGAAAATCCATGTCGACATCGATCCGAGTTCGATCAACAAGAACGTGCGCGTCGACGTTCCGCTGGTCGGTGACGCCGCCGAAACCCTGACGGCGCTGATTGCCGCCTTGAAGGCAAAGGGCTTCAAGCCCGACCCCGAAAGAATCGCGCCGTGGTGGAAGCAGATAGCATCCTGGCGGGCACGCAATTCTCTCGCCTATGCCAAGGATGACAAGGTGATCAAGCCGCAATACGCGATCGAGCGTCTCTATGCGCTGACGCAAGGCAGGGACACCTACATCACCACCGAGGTCGGCCAGCATCAGATGTGGGCGGCGCAACTTTTCAAGTTCGATCAGCCGTTCCATTGGATGACCTCCGGCGGGCTCGGCACCATGGGTTATGGGTTGCCCGCCGCCATGGGCGTGCAGGTCGCGCATCCCGATGCGCTGGTGATCGACATCGCCGGCGAGGCCTCGATCCTGATGAACATCCAGGAGATGTCCACCGTTTGCCAATACAAGCTGCCGGTGAAGGTGTTCATCCTCAACAACCAGTACATGGGGATGGTGCGCCAGTGGCAGGAGCTGCTGCATGGCGGCCGATACAGCGAAAGCTATACCGCGGCCCTGCCCGATTTCGTCAAACTGGCCGAAGCCTTCGGCGCGGTAGGGCTGCGCGCCGAGAAGCCCGGGGACGTCGATCGCGTCATCAAGGAGATGCTGGCCGCCGATAAGGCGGTGATCGCCGATATCGCGGTCGATCCGGCGGAAAACTGCTTCCCGATGATCCCCTCGGGCGCGGCGCATAACGAGATGCTGCTGGGGCCCGGGGACAAACAGTCTCCCGGCTCGGTTTCCGAAGAGGGCATGGTGCTCGTCTGAGCGCCCTGGACATGCCGTGACCGCCAGCGAAACCGCAGAAAAGCACACCATCGCCGTGCTCGTGGATAACGAGCCGGGCGTGCTGGCGCGCGTTATCGGCCTGTTTTCGGGCCGCGGTTACAATATCGAAAGCCTGACCGTGGCCGAGGTGGACACCGCCAACGGCTTGTCGCGCATCACCATCGTCACCTCGGGCACGCCGATGATCATCGAGCAGATCAAGAATCAGCTCAATCGCCTGGTGCCGATTCACGCGGTGCGCGATTTGACCGATGAAGGGCCGCATGTCGGACGTGAGTTGGCGCTCATCAAGGTGACCGGCCAGGGCGACAAGCGCATCGAGAGCCTGCGTCTGGCCGACATTTTCCGCGCCCGCGTCGTCGATTCCACGGCCGAGAGTTTTGTCTTCGAAATGACCGGCTCGACCGAGAAGTTGAACGCCTTCATCAGCCTGATGCAGCCCCTCGGGCTGGTCGATGTTTCCCGCACCGGCGTCGTCGCGATCTCGCGCGGCGCCGGGAAATTCTGATTTTTGTCCCCGGAGGAAAATGCCATGCGCGTTTACTACGATCGTGACGCCGACGTCAATCTCATCAAGGGCAAGAAGGTTCTGGTCGTGGGCTACGGCAGCCAGGGCCACGCCCATGCGATGAATCTGCGCGACAGCGGCGTCAAGGACGTGCGCGTGGCGCTCCGCCCCGGCTCGGCCTCGGCCAAGAAGGCAGAGGCCGCCAAGTTCCAGGTGATGTCGCCCGCCGAGGGCGCCAAATGGGCCGACGTGGTTATGGTGCTGACGCCCGACGAGTTGCAGGCCAAGCTCTATGCCGACGATCTCAAGGCCAATATGCGGGCCGACACCGCCTTGGCTTTCGCGCACGGCTTCAACATCCACTTCAAGCTGATCGAGCCGCGCCCCGACATGGACGTGTTCATGATCGCGCCCAAGGGGCCGGGCCACACCGTGCGCTCGGAATACGTGCGCGGGGGCGGCGTGCCTTGCCTGGTCGCGGTCGAGCAGAATCCTTCGGGCAACGCACTCGAGATCGCGCTCAGCTATGCTTCGGCGATCGGCGGCGGCCGCGCCGGCGTGATCGAAACCACCTTCAAAGAGGAATGCGAGACCGACCTCTTCGGCGAACAATGCGTGCTTTGCGGCGGCCTCACCTCGCTCATCATGGCGGGCTACGAGACGCTGGTCGAGGCGGGCTATGCGCCCGAAATGGCGTATTTCGAATGCCTGCACGAAGTGAAGCTGATCGTCGATCTGATGTACGAGGGCGGCATCGCCAACATGCGCTATTCGATTTCCAACACCGCGGAATACGGCGATTACACGCGCGGCCCGCGCGTCATCACCCCGGCGGTGAAGGCCGAGATGAAGCGCATCCTCGACGATATCCAGTCCGGCCGCTTCGCGCGCGATTGGGTGCTCGAGAATGCGGCCGGCCAGGCGAGCTTTAAGGCGATGCGCAAGCGCGGGGCCGAGCACGATGTCGAAAAGGTCGGCGCCAAGCTGCGCGCGATGATGCCGTGGATCGCGCAAAACCGCCTGGTCGACAAGGCCAAGAACTGAGCAATGGTAAACAAAAGAAGCTAACGCCGCTGGAAGCGCTATCTGATATAGCCAGCCTTTTTGGAAAAGGCGGAAGTGTTGTCTGTCTTTTTGGCACGACGTTTGGCGCATTCGAATTTATTGAACGTGTAAGCTCAAAACGGGCGCGCAAGGATTTTTCGAAGTGGCTTAACTCAAGGATTGAAACAATTGCTGATGTTCCGAAATACATTCTGGAAGTTTTTATTCATGTGTTCGGCAAAAGACACCTCTCTGTAAAATGCGTGCGTAGCTCTATAATTTTGTCGGTCGTCGCAATCACAATTTTGCTTTTAATCGGTTTACTTAATAACCCGCATGGAATTAGAGACTTTGTTGAAAAAATTAAATCAGCAGATGATCCAAATCCACTAGAACTTCTTACACATTATCTGCTAATAGCTTTTGTAGGCTGGATTGCGTATGCCGTCGTAGTTGATTACGTAAATCTTTTAAAGACGCGCGCGCTCGTAAATGTCTTAGTAAACCGAGAAATTCAAAACTTTCTTCTCTTGCTGATTATATTTTTTATAGATTTTGGTTTAGGCATGATGATATTCACAATCGGCTTAGAGTTTGTGTTATTCATATTTCCCCTCATTCTTATGGTCAGTTTTGCGGATTTTATCGATTTCATCACAAGCGTTTTTCCACTAATCATACTTATCAACGCAATTGAGATTTCACCGACGCTATTGACACATGATTCGGTTTTCCCGATTACGAATCTTTTTTGGGCAAGCATGGCTCCTTCAGTTTGGCTCTGGCTGTATTTAATGGGAGCATTGATCACACGACTTATTACACGGAGTAAACGCGCAATTAATTTTCTCAATTACTTTCTGGATGTCGCCAAACATCCATTTCGTGCCGTAGGAGTAGTAGCCGCTTCGTTGATAAGCATCCTTTACGGAATTGATTTGTTAGTTTCTCGATTGATCTTGTAGCGGCATCCTAAACAAAGCTTGCGATTCCAAGGGGAAACGCGATAGACATAGTCCCAGGTCTTAATACTTCCGGCTATTGGGGTTGGGCCGGCGGGCGGCCTGGCCGGTCGGGCCGCCGATGCTCAAGGGATAGGACAGATGGCTGAAAGGGTGAAAGCAGGGGTTGGCAGCCGGGCGTTTCAACGCCGGTTTTCCCCTGCCTGCTCTTTCGGCCTTGCGCGGAGGAACGACGGTCAGCTGCGACTTAGCTGCCCCTGAGCGCGGGCGCGGAAGGGCCCGCTCGCGTTCGAGGGGTCATTTGCCACGGCTCTAATCGTATCTCCGAGACATGAGGATTCGCGCCATGGGCGCAACCAGCACTCCTAAGAAGTCCAACCCCGGCACAGGCCGGGACAAGAACCGCGTCATCATTTTCGACACCACCCTGCGCGACGGCGAGCAATCGCCGGGCGCGTCGATGAATCTCGAGGAGAAGATCAAGATCGCGCTCTTGCTCGAAGAGATGGGTGTCGACGTCATCGAAGCGGGGTTCCCGATCGCCTCCAACGGCGATTTCGAAGCGGTGCGCGAGATCGCCAAGGTGGTCAAGAACTCTTCCGTTTGCGGCTTGGCCCGCGCGGCGCGCGGCGATATCGACCGCTGTTGGGAGGCGGTGCAACACGCCAAGCGCCCGCGTATCCACAGCTTCCTGTCGACCTCGCCGTTGCACATGAAATACAAGCTGCAGATGGAACCGGCGCAAGTGCACCAGGCGGTGATCGACAGCGTGTCGCACGCCCGCAATCTCTGCGCCGACGTCGAATGGTCGGCCGAGGACGGCTCGCGCACCGAGCATGATTTCCTCTGCCGCGTCGTCGAAAGCGCGATCAAGGCCGGCGCTCGAACCATCAATATTCCCGACACGGTCGGTTACGCCGTGCCGGAGGAATATGCCGCGCTCATTCGCATGCTGTTCGACCGCGTGCCCAATATCGACAAGGCCGTGATTTCGGTCCATTGCCACAACGATCTGGGATTGGCGGTGGCCAATTCGCTCGCCGCGGTCGCCGCGGGCGCGCGCCAGATCGAATGCACGATCAACGGGCTGGGCGAGCGCGCCGGCAATGCGGCGATGGAGGAGATCGTCATGGCGCTCCGGACGCGCCAGGACACCATGCCGTATACGACCGGCATCAAGAGCGAATTGATCACCCGCGCCTCGCGGCTGGTCTCGGCCGTCACCGGTTTCGTGGTGCAGCCCAACAAGGCGATCGTCGGCGCCAACGCCTTCGCTCATGAGAGCGGCATCCACCAGGACGGCATGCTCAAGCACGCCGGCACTTACGAGATCATGACGCCGGAATCGGTCGGTCTCGGCAAGTCCACCCTGGTGATGGGCAAGCATTCGGGCCGCCACGCCTTCAAGATGAAGCTCAAGGAGTTGGGCTTCGAATTGGGCGATAACGCCCTGAACGACGCCTTCCGCCGCTTCAAAGAGGTCGCCGACCGCAAGAAGGACGTGTTCGACGAGGACATCGTGGCTTTGGTCGACGACCAGATCCAGCAGAGCGACGAACGCATAAAATTCGTCGCGCTACAGGTCATCGCCGGCTCCAAGGGCCCGCAAAGCGCCGAGATCGAACTCGATTTCGACGGCGTGCGCAAAACCGCCAAAACCGAGGGCAACGGGCCGGTCGACGCCACTTTCAACGCGGTACGGGCGATCGTGCCGAACGCGGCGCGGCTCATGCTCTATCAGGTGCATGCCGTGACCGAGGGCACCGATGCCCAAGCCGAGGTGACGGTGCGTCTCGAAGAAGGCGGCAAGACCGTGGTCGGCCAGGGCGCCGATCCCGACACGCTGGTCGCTTCGGCCCGTGCCTACATCCACGCTCTGAACAAGCTGCTTACCAAGCGGGCCAAGACCGCGCCCGCCGCACTCACGGCATAAGGAATAGCGGTTCACACCACCAAACTGCGGATAAAATCATCAAGATGTTCGGTAACCTGTTGGGAATGCTGTCCGCCGATATGGCGATCGACCTCGGCACAGCGAACACCCTTGTCTACGTCAAAGGCCGGGGGATCGTGTTGAACGAGCCCTCGGTCGTCGCCATCGCTAACATCAAGGGCCGCAAGCAGGTACTGGCGGTCGGCGATGAAGCCAAGATGATGCTCGGACGCACGCCGGGCAACATCCAGGCCATCCGTCCCTTGCGCGACGGCGTCATTGCCGATTTCGAGGTGGCGGAGGAGATGATCAAACACTTCATCCGCAAGGTGCACAATCGGCGCAGCTTCGCCAGCCCGCAGATCATCGTCTGCGTGCCGTCGGGCTCGACCGCGGTCGAGCGTCGCGCCATCCAGGAATCGGCGGAAAGCGCGGGCGCCCGTCGGGTCTTCTTGATCGAGGAGCCGATGGCGGCGGCGATCGGCGCCGGTCTTCCCGTCACCGAGCCGACCGGCTCGATGGTGGTGGATATCGGCGGCGGCACGACCGAGGTGGCCGTGCTCTCGCTCGGCGGCATCGTCTATTCGCGTTCGGTGCGCGTCGGCGGCGACAAGATGGACGAAGCGATCATCGCCTATATCCGCCGCAACCATAACCTCCTGGTGGGTGAATCCTCGGCCGAGCGCATCAAGAAGGAAATCGGCTCGGCCTGCATGCCCGAAGAGGGCGAAGGCCGCATCATGGAGATCAAGGGCCGCGACCTGATGAACGGTGTGCCCAAGGAGATCGTGATTTCCGAGCGTCAGATCGCCGAAAGCCTGTCCGAGCCGGTAGGCGCGATCGTCGAAGCGGTCAAGGTAGCCCTGGAGCATACCGCGCCGGAATTGGCCGCCGATATCGTCGACAAGGGCATCGTGCTGACCGGTGGTGGGGCGCTGCTCGGCAATCTCGATTATATGCTGCGCCATTCGACCGGTTTGCCGGTTTCGATCGCCGATGACCCCCTGTCCTGCGTGGCCCTGGGCACGGGACGGGCGCTCGAGGAAATGAAGACGCTAAGGCACGTCCTGATAAGCATGTATTAAGGTAGTTTGGGGTAGACAGGCCATGTACGAAACCTTTCGGGCCGTGTAAAAAAGTGGGGAATTTCCTGATTTCCGGCGAGAGGGGAAGCCGGGTTCGGGTATGGAGCGGCGGGTTCAGGGAACGGTAAGGACCCATGCGAGTTTCGGCCCCGGTCAAGGCAGCAGCGCAACGTCTGACGTTGCCCTTCCTCATTTTCGTCTCGGCGCTATTTGCGGTGCTCGGCAAGGCGGACATCCTGCTTTTCGATCGCGCGCGCGTTCTGCTTGCCGATACTCTGTCGCCGGTTTTCAGCGTGGCGAGCAAGCCGTTGACCAGCGTCTCCGATGCCGTCGCCACGATCGAGGACGTGTTCTCGGTTTATCGTCAGAACCAGGAATTGCGCGAAGAGAACGACCGGCTGCTGCGCTGGCAGGAAGCGGCGCGTCGTCTGGCCGCCGAAAACGCCGATCTGCGCAGCCTCATCCGCTTCGCGCCGCAGGGCGCGGTTTCCTCCGTTGCCGCCCAGGTCATCGCCGATTCGGGCGGCGCCTTTTTGCGCAACGTGATGGTCAATGTCGGAAGCCGCGACGGCGTGCAGCGCGGCCAGATAGCGATGACCGGCGAAGGGCTGGTCGGCCGCGTGGTCGAAGTGGGAGATAACACGTCGCGCATCCTCCTGCTCAACGATATCAACTCGCACATCCCGGTGACGATCGAGACCACGCATGACCGCGCCATGCTGGACGGCGATAACGCCGACCAGCCGCGTCTCGTCTATCTCCAGGCCAAATCGGAAGTCACGGCCGGCGAACGCATCGTAACCAGCGGCAGCGGCGGCATCTTTCCGCCGGGATTGCCGGTGGGCGTGGTCTCTTCCACCGGCGGGATGCGAGTCCAGCCCTATGCCGATCTGTCGCGGCTCGAAATTCTGCGCATCGTCGATTTCGGCCTCGATGGCGTTCTGCCACAGAGCGCCATGCCCGCGCCCAAGCCGATACGAGGCGCCAAGTCCAATGTCGATGCGAGCCGGTGAGGGCGGCATGACGCCCGGTCTGTGGCAGCGTGATTTCGGCGCCATCACGAAACTGGTCCCAATTCTCACCACGCTGTTGTTCGCGATCGTCTCGATGCTGCCCTTCCACATACCGGGCTTCGGCTCGATCGCGCCCAGCTTTGCGCTGATGGCCGTATTCCATTGGTCGATCTATCGCCCCGACCTTCTGCCTTTGGGTGCGGTATTCGGCGTCGGCTTGTTCATCGATCTCTTGAACGGGACGCCTTATGTCGGCCTGTCGGCGCTGATTTTCCTGCTGGCGCGGACTGCGGTGCTGAATCAACGGCGCTTGTTTTTTGAGCGTCCGTTCCTGGTGCTGTGGCTTGGTTTTTTGGCGCTTGCCGCGGCGTGTTTTTTGTTCGAATGGGCGTTCGTCAGCGTGATGCAATTCACGCCGCTGCTGCCGCGCCTGTTCATCTTCCAGGCAACAATCACCGTCGCCTGTTTTCCTATCGGCAGCTATTTCCTGGCTCTGGCGCACCGCGCGGTGCCGACGGCCGGAGTCTGAGCCGATGAAGCGTGAATCCAGCCGCAGCAAGATGCTGACCCGCCGGGCGTTGATCCTCGCCGGCGGCAAGCTCGCGTTGCTGGGGAGTCTCGCCGGACGGCTCTATTACCTCCAGGTGGCTCAATCCAGCCGCTACGCCATGCTGGCGGATGAAAATCGCATCAATATACGGCTGCTGGCGCCGCCGCGCGGGCGCATCGTCGACCGCTTCGGCGTGCCCCTGGCGATGAACCGGCCCACCTACCGGGCCGTGCTGGTGGCCGAGCAGGCCGGCGATATTCCTTCGACGCTCGACGCCGTCGGAACGCTGGTGTCGCTCAGCGATAGCGACCGCCGCCGCGTGCTGCGCGATGTTCGCAACAAACACAGCTTTGTCCCGGTGGCGATCCGCGAGGACATGAATTGGGACGAGATGACCCGCATCGACGTCAACTCGCTTGATATTCCGGGCGTGTCGATCGAGCAGGGTTTGATCCGGAATTACCCCTTTGCCGATACCGCCGCCCATGTCGTGGGCTATGTCGCAGCGGTTTCGGAAGACGAGCTGGATAGCGACGATCCGCTGGTCGAATTGCCGGATTTTCGCATCGGCAAGAGCGGTGTCGAGAAATCCTACGATCTCGAACTGCGCGGCAGCGCCGGTACCAGCCAGGTGGAGGTCAACGCCTTCGGTCGCGTGGTGCGCGAGCTCGCGCACGAGGACGGAATGTCGGGCCAGGAGCTTGTCCTGACGATCGACATGGCTTTGCAGGATCTGGCGGCGCGGCGTTGCGCCGCCGAGGGCTCGGCCGCCGCCGTCATGCTCGACGCCTGGACCGGCGAGGTGCTGGCAATGGCCTCCTCGCCCGGCTTCGATCCCAGCGCCTTCGCCGCCGGGCTCACGCCGGTGCAATGGAAAGCGCTGGTCGAAAATCCGCTCAACCCGTTAAGCAACAAGGCCATCAGCGGCACTTACGCGCCGGGGTCGACTTTCAAGCCGGTGGTGGCGATGGCGGCGCTCGAAGCCGGTGTCATCACGCCCGACACCCATGTCACCTGCCCCGGTTATTACGATTTCGGCAATATCCGGTTCCATTGCTGGCAGAAGAACGGCCATGGCACCATGAATCTGCGCGATGGCATCAAACATTCCTGCGACGTGTATTTCTTCGAGGTGTCGCGCCGCACCGGTATCGACCGCATCGCGGCGATGGCCAAGCGCTTCGGCATGGGTAGCGCGCTCGGCATCGACATTCCCGGCGAGCGCCCCGGGTTGATCCCGAATTCCGCCTGGAAGAAGGCGACCTACGGCGTGCCCTGGCAACAGGGCGAGACGCTGAGCGCCGGCATCGGACAAAGCTACGTGCTGGCAACCCCCTTGCAGCTCGCCACATACGCCGCGCGGCTTGCAACCGGCTGCAGCGTGACGCCGCGGATCACCCGCGAAGCCGGGATATTCACGTCCGACGCCACGGTCGACCAGATCGGTTTCCCGGAACTCGCGATCTCGCTCAAGGATTTGAAGCTGGTGACCGACGGCATGGCGGCGGTGGTGAATGAGCCCGGCGGTACCGCCTATGGCGCGCGCATCCCCGATCCGACGCTGGCCATGGCCGGCAAATCGGGCACTTCCCAGGTGCGCCACATCAGCGACGCCGAGCGCGAACACGGCCTGCCCAAGGGGAACCAGGTTCCCTGGAAAGACCGCGACCATGCCTTGTTCATCTCCTTCGCGCCCGTCAGCAATCCGCGCTATGTCTGCGCCGTGGTGGCCGAGCATGGCGGCGCCGAAGCCAGCGGCGGCTCGGCGGTGGCGGCGCCGATTTGCCGGGATCTGCTGACGATGGCGCAAAAGCGCGACCCGGCGCGGCGCGTTCCGGCCGAACCGTTCGGCGGTACCACCCTGGCGCAGAACTGAAATCCGCCGCGGATGCGCTGGTTCTATGACATCACCCGGCCGGAACAGAGCCTTGCGGTAAAACTCGTCAACGTCAATTGGATGCTGGTGGTGCTGGTGACGTCGATCGCCTGTGTCGGCTTTGCCATGCTCTATTCCGCCGCCAATGGCAGCTGGCAACCCTGGGCGGAGCGGCAGCTGCTGCGTTACGCCGTTGCGGCGCTGCTGATGCTGGCGGTGGCGGTCGTGGATATCAGGCTGTGGCTGCGCGCGGCCTATACATTCTATGCGCTGACTTTTCTGCTGCTCATCGCCGTACAGGTGCGCGGCGCCATCGGCATGGGCGCACAGCGCTGGATCGATTTGGGGCTGATTCAGCTTCAACCCTCGGAATTCATGAAGATCGCCCTCATCATGGCGTTGGCACGGTATTTCAACAGCCTGACGCCCGAAGAGGTCGGCCAGCCCACGAAGCTGATCGTGCCGGCGCTGCTGGTGCTGGTGCCGGCCTTGTTGGTGCTGAAGCAGCCCGATCTCGGGACGGCAATGATGCTGGCGCTCGGCGGCGCCGCGATGTTCTTCCTCGCCGGCGTGCGGTGGTGGAAATTTGCCCTGGTGCTGTCAGGCGCGGCCGCGGCCGGTCCGATCGCCTGGCGCTTCCTGCGCGATTACCAGAAGAACCGCATCTACACGTTCCTCGATCCCGAGAGCGATCCGCTGGGCGCGGGTTATCACAGCCTGCAATCGAAGATCGCCATCGGCTCGGGCGGCACCTTCGGCAAGGGATTCCTGGAGGGAACGCAGTCGCATCTCAATTTCCTGCCGGAACGGCAGACCGATTTCATCTTCACCATGCTGGCCGAGGAGTTCGGCCTGGCGGGCGGGCTCGGGTTGCTCGCGCTCTATTCGCTGGTCTTCGTCTACGGCTATGCCATCGCCTTCAGAAGCCGCAGCCATTTCGGCAAGTTGCTGGCTTTCGGCATCACCACCAACATTTTTCTCTACGTCTTCATCAATACGGCGATGGTGATCGGCTTGATCCCGGTGGTGGGCGTGCCGTTGCCGCTCATCTCCTATGGCGGAACCTCGATGCTGACGGTGATGTTCGGATTCGGCCTATTGATGAGTGTTTATGTTCACCGCGACACCCGTATCGGCCGTCACGGCGACGTCGAGCATTGAATCCGGGCTCCCGGGCGGTGTGCGCTCCTCGACAAGAGGGCCTCGCTTTGTTATATACGCGGCCTTCCCTTACGGGTGCATAGCTCAGTTGGTAGAGCAGCTGACTCTTAATCAGCGGGTCGCAGGTTCGAGTCCTGCTGCACCCACCACTACTTGCGCCGCGCCATGGCAAGGAATTCTCGCGATGCGGAGGATGCTGGCGCTGTTCGGTGTCCTGGGGGTCTGGTTCTCGCTGTGCGGCTTCTCCGACCCGCAAGGCATCTTCACCATCGATATCGATCCGCGCTGGCAGGTGGTGAAGGATTTCGGCGGCCTTTACGCCTTTTCGCCGGATGGCGACCGGAGCCGCGGCGTGATGACGATCGGCACCATGCCGCCGCAATCCACGACGCTACTCGGCGAGGCCGTTGCCACGGTCGGTGATTCGGCGCATTTCGCGATCGAGACCCCTTACACCATTGGTGGTGAATCGTGTCTCTTCACCGAATCACGCGAGACCACCCCGGGCGGCGTCAGCACCGTCACCCACAACATGTTCTGTTATTTGCGGACCACGCTTAATGAATTGCCGGATAACGAAATGCCGAACGCGGTTTTCGTGATTTCGAGCACCTGCCCCTATGACAGCCTGACCGAATTCGACACCGTATTCTGGCCCGTCGTCCGCTCGGTCAGTTGGGGAGCCGCGGTCCACCACTGACGCGCGGCGCCGGCGCTATTCCGCTTCGAGCGAGACCGCTGCGTTTTCGTAGACGCCAGTGCCCATATCACCTTCCGGGAAGATGCCGCGTTCGGCGATCCAACGGAAGGAGTTCTCGAACACTTCCTTGGTGTAGGGCTCGAATACAATGCGTTCGCCCGGTCCCCAGCGGCGCGGGTCCATGGCGCCATGGAAACGTACCGGGAACTCCTTCTTGTAATAATGGGTATAGAGTTCCGGCCGGAGATCAATGTCGCGCTGGGCACGGCGCAATGCGCGAAAATATTTCCGCACATCCTCGGGATCGGGTTCGCCGGTGATCATCGAAGCCATCATGAAGGTGGCGTCGACGATCTTGCGGAATCCCAATTGCTCCAGAAAGTAGTAGGGGCCGCTAAACAGCGTCGCCGCCGGCACTTTACGGTCGATCAGCATCTCCATGCGGCTGAACAGCAAGCCGTCGCCGAAACTGAGCTTGATATCGTCGAGCGCCATGTACTGCTCGAGCGCCTGGATGGTCGCGTAATGGCTGCCCGACTGATAACCGACCGAGATCGGCACGCCCTTCAAGTCGGCCGGCGTCTTGACCGGGGATTCGGGCGGCACGAACACGCCGGCGGGCGAAATCGAATAGGCGTCGGCGTAGAGCTTGCCGTGGCCCTTCGAGGCCGCGACATTGACCGTCCAATGGCAGGCGCCGCTGACGTCGCAGCTGCGTCCGCGCTCGAAGGTCTGGAAGGCGCCGACCTTGTTGCCGAGCTGATGCCCCTGCGCCTGCCTTGAATCCATGGTTTCGCGGAATTCGTAGTCCAGCCCCTCGGCGGCGAAATAGCCCTTTTCCTCGGCGACCCATTCTTGCAGCCGGAAATGCGGCGCGATGACGAAATTACCCATGATTTCCTCCCAGGCTCCCGCAGGGATCGCTTTTTTTGCGATTGTCCTCGACCCGCCCACCCGCGTCCACGGCAAAAAAGCTTCAAACATTGTATTGCTCTATCCCATTGGCGGGCATAGATACCCGGCATGAGCAAGCTCGGTATCGCGGTTGCCGCCCTATTGGCGCTCGCAGCGGCTTCGGTCGCGGTCTATGCGTGGATTGCCATGGGCGCCGTCACCATCTCAACCGGCGGTATGATCTCTCTCGTGTTGGGCGGTCTCGCCACTCTCGCCTTGGGTGCCGGTCTGATGGCGTTGGTGTTTTACAGCAACCGCCAAGGCTACGACGACGCGGCCGGCGCACCACCAGAAAGACAACCTGCGAAGAGAAAATCACGCTCCCGTTGAAGTCGAATCGAAGCTCACGGATTCGTGATCGAAAGCTGGCAATCCTCCGACGGTACCGCTATTCTTTCCGCGCGTGATGATCTGGAGATCATCAGTGGGGGGAATGAATTATGGCCGACGCGAAGGCGCGAACGCGCCCAACGCCTGGTCAATCAAGCCGTGGCCGGCGCACCGCGCGCGAGCATGGACCCAATCCGATTGACGTGCATGTTGGCGGGCGTTTGAAACAGGCCCGAATGATGACAGGCATGAGCCAGGAAGAGCTCGGACTTGGCATCGGCGTATCGTTTCAAGCGGTGCAGAAATACGAGCATGGCGAGAACCGACTTTCGGCCAGCCGTCTGTTCCGCGCGGCCAAGCTGCTCGGCCGTCCAGTTTCATTTTTCTTCGACGAATTGGCGACCACGGCGCCGAACGCCGATGGCGCGACGCTGTCGCGCGATGAAATCGACCTGCTGCGTGATTTCCGCCGCATCGGCAGCGAAAACGTGCGTGATAATTTGCTCCAGGTGGCCAAGGGCATTGCCGGTTCCGGCGCGATAACCATGCCAAGCCGCGGCTCCCGGCGGTCAACCTAATTCGTTGTTTTGTATAGATTATTCCGTTTCTCGAACACGCGCGATATGCCTGGCTTGGAAATCCGGTTACATCCACGTTGCTGGAGATAACGAAGGCGGCGTGGCCGCGTGACCGGGCCAGGGGGATGCGATATGCGAAGGATGCTGATACCGGCCGTCATCGCGGCGGCATTGGCCGTGCTGGCAAATGTGGATAAGGCCGCGGCGCTCGACCAAGTGACCCTGGGCACCGATTGGCAGGCCGAGGCCGAACACGGCGGCTATTATCAAGCGGTCGCCGCCGGCATTTATCGCAAATACGGCATCGAGGTGACGCTGCGCCCGGGCGGCCCGCAGGTGAATCACGCGCAGCTGCTCGCCGCCGGCCGCATCGATTTCGGCATCGTCTCCAATTCGTTCCTGCCGATGAATTTCGTCAAGGAACAGATCCCGATGGTCGCGGTCGCGGCTTTCTTCCAGAAGGATCCGACGGTCCTCATCGCCCACCAGGATGCGGGTGATAGCCTGTCATCCCTCAAGGGCAAGCCGATGATGCTGAGCGCCGACAGCCGCGTCGGCTGGTGGCTGTTCCTCAAGGCCAGGTTCGGTTACGGCGACGATCAGATACGGCCCTATAATTTCAACGTCGCGCCGTTTCTGGCCAATCCCCAGGCGGTGCAGCAGGGCTATCTCACCAGTGAGCCGTTTCTGATCGAGCGGGCCGGCGGTAAGCCCAAGGTCTTCCTGCTCGCGGATTCCGGCTATGCCAGTTATGGCTCGGTGCTCGAGACCTCGGCCAAGCTGATCGCACAGAACCCCGACCTGGTGCAGCGTTTCGTCAAGGCCAGCATCGAGGGTTGGTATGGCTATCTCTATGGCGATCCGGCTTTGGCCAATGCGCTCATCAAGCGCGACAATCCCGAGGAAACCGACGATCTGCTGGCCTATGCCGTCGCCAAAATGAAGGAATACGGCATCGTCGACAGCGGCGATGCCAAGCGGCTCGGCATCGGCGCCATGACCGAAGCGCGCTGGCGCGATTTCTTCCAGGTCATGGCGCAGCAAGGGCTTTATCCCACGGACATGGATTTCAAGAAGGCCTATACCGCGCGCTTCGTCGATCAGGGCTACGGCTTGGATTTGCACAAGTAGATGGCGGATCTGGTCACCATCGCCGGCCTCGGCAAATCGTTCCGCAACGGCGTGACCGCCCTCGAAGGCGTCGATCTCGGCGTGGCCGAGGGCGAGTTTTTGAGCGTGCTCGGTCCCTCGGGCTGCGGCAAGAGCACGCTGCTGCGCATCGTCGCCGGGCTGATGCCGCCTTCGGCGGGCCGGCTCGACTGGCGCGCGGGCGATATGGCGGGCCGGATCGGCTTCGTCTTCCAGGAGCCGACGCTGATGCCCTGGGCCAAGGTCTGGGACAATGTCTATCTGCCCTTGCGTCTCGCGGGCGTGACCCAGAGCCAGGCCGAGGGGCGCATCGCCGAGACCCTGGCCGCGGTGGGATTGCAGGGCTTCGAGACGGCCTATCCGCGCGAGCTTTCGGGCGGCATGCGCATGCGCGTCTCGATCGCGCGCGCGCTGGTGAACGAGCCCCGGCTCTTGCTGTTCGACGAGCCTTTCGCCGCACTCGACGAGATCACGCGCGCAAAGCTCAACGAGGATCTGTTGGCGCTGTGGCGGCGCCACCGCCGAACCGTAGTGTTCGTCACCCACAGCGTGTTCGAATCCGTATTCCTGTCGAGCCGCATCGTGGTGATGGCCAAGCGCCCCGGCCATATCACCGCCGAGGTGAAGGTGGATTTCTCCGCACCGCGCGATGCGGGGCTGCGCCTCTCGGCGCCTTATATCGATGTTTGCCGCATCGTCTCCCGGCATTTGACGGAGGCGCTTCAATGAACGGGCCTGCGCGTCTCACGCGTCTCGCCGCGCCGGTGATCGTTGGTCTGCTGTTCGTCGCGCTGTGGGATGCGGTGGTGCGGCATTACGATATCCCGCCCTATATCCTGCCCGGACCGGAGTTGGTTGCCGAGACGCTGTGGCGCGACGGGCCGAGTCTGTTGGGGTCGCTGCTGGTCACCTTGCGGATAACGCTGGTGGCGCTGGCAGCGGCGATCATCGTCGGCGGCTTGCTGGCGATTTTGTTCGCGCAGTCGCGGGTTCTCGAGCTGAGCCTGTTCCCCTATGCCGTGATCCTGCAGGTGACGCCGATCGTCGCGATCGCGCCGCTGATCATCATCTGGATCAACGATGTTTTCCTGTCCTTGCTGGTTTGCGCCTGGCTCGTCGCGTTCTTCCCGATCGTCGCCAACACGACGCTGGGCCTCAACAGCGCCGACCGCAATCTGGTCGATCTGTTCCGGCTCTACGGCGCCTCGCGGTGGCAATCGCTGCGCTATCTGCGCCTGCCGTCGGCGCTGCCGTATTTCCTTGCCGGCGTGCGCATCAGCGGCGGACTGGCGCTGATCGGCGCGGTGGTGGCCGAGTTCGTCGCCGGCACCGGCGGCACCGAGACCGGTCTCGCTTCGCGCATTCTCGAAGCGGGCTATCGTCTGGAAATCGCGCGTCTCTTTGCCGCGCTGCTGCTGCTGTCGCTCACGGGCATCGCGATTTTCGCGCTGCTGAGCTGGGTTTCGCGCCTTCTGCTGGCGCATTGGCACGAAAGCGCGCTGCCCGACGAGGACTAGGCCTCAAGCCGGGACCAGAACGGCCACCAGCTCCGCCACGCAGGCCGGACGCTTGGCGCCTTTGAGCTCGAAGGTGGCGGCGGTCAGAACGCGCGCGCCTTTGGGATTCGGCTCGACGCTCAAAAGTTTCAGATGGAGCCGCACCCGCGCGCCGCTTTTCACCGGCTCGGTGAAGCGCACCTTGTTGCAGCCGTAATTGATCCGGAGGCGGATGTTGTCGACGCGATAGATATGGTCCATCAGCCGCGGCGCCAGCGCCAATGTCAGGTAACCGTGGGCCACGGTGCCGCCGAAAGGCGAGGTCTTGGCGCGGACGGTATCCACGTGAATCCATTGGAAATCGCCGGTCGCCTCGGCGAAGCGGTCGATCATCTCCTGGCTGACCGTAATCCACTCGCTTTGGCCGAGCTCCTCGCCGGCCGCCTTGGCGAGCTCGGCAACCGAGCTGAAATGGCGCATGGCGGCCAGCATCTCACTTGACTCGTCTTGGGGGGAAGGGGTACTCCTGCAATCGAATCGTGGTGATTTGAGCCGACCGGCTTGCGGCCACGTTAAAAGAACCGCTAAAAGGTCGGAGGCTCATCAGGCCCTGACCCGTCGCGGGACAGGGCTTTTTCGTGAGCGCAAACCGGCGGCCGAAGGAGAGACGAGCATGGCCTTGACGCCGCCCCCGCCGCCCAAATCCTGGCGACCGCGCACCGTATCGACGCGCGGCGGCCTGCTGCGCAGCCAATTCCAGGAGACCAACGAGGCTATTTTTATGACCTCGGGTTTCGTTTACGAAACCGCCGAGGAGGCCGAAGCCGCCTTCGCCGGCGACGGGCTGCGCTTCGTTTATTCGCGCTACGCCAACCCGACCGTGTCGATGTTCGAGGAAAGGCTGCGGCTGATCGAGGGCGCCGAGGCCTGCCGCGCCACCTCGAGCGGCATGGCGGCGGTGTTCGCCTCGCTCGCCTGTTTCGTCCGGGCGGGCGATCGCGTGGTGGCCTCGCGCGCGTTGTTCGGCTCGTGCCTGCACATCATCCAGCAGATCCTGCCGCGTTACGGCGTCGAGACCGTGCTGGTCGACGGCCGCGACCTGGACGCCTGGAAGAAGGCCTTGAAGCCCGGCGTCAAGGCGGTGTTCGTCGAAAGCCCGTCCAATCCCGGGCTCGAGATCATCGATTTGAAGGTGGTGGCCGATCTCACCCACCAGGCGGGCGGGAAGCTGATCGTCGACAACGTCTTCGCCTCGCCGCTGCTGCAGAAGCCGTTGCAGCTCGGCGCCGATATCGTGGTCTATTCGGCGACCAAACATATCGACGGCCAGGGACGCAGCCTGGGCGGTGCCGTGCTGGGGTCGCAGAAATACGTGGCCGATCACCTGGCGTTGTTTTTGCGCCATACCGGGCCGGCGCTGTCGCCCTTCAACGCCTGGCTGCTGGTGAAGGGGTTGGAGACGCTGGAATTGCGCGTCCGCCGCCAATGCGAAAGCGCGCTGGCGGTTGCCAAATTCCTCGAACGGCACCGCAAAACCGGGCGTGTGCTCTATCCCGGTCTCAAGAGCCACCCCCAATATGCGCTCGCCAAACGGCAGATGAGCGGTTTCGGCACCGTGCTCGCCTTCGAGGCCGGCAAGAGCAAATCCTCCGCCTTCCGGTTCATGAACAAGCTCAAGATCGCCGAGATCTCGAACAATCTCGGCGACAGCAAAAGCCTGTCCACCCACCCGGCGACCACGACCCACGCCAAGCTGCCGCCGCCGCAGCGCGCCGCGCTCGGCATCACCGATTCGCTGGTGCGGATTTCGGTGGGGCTGGAAGACGCGGCCGATATCATCGACGATCTCGACCAGGCGTTGAAGGCGGTGTGAGCGGGAGGCCCAGCTCGGCGCGCACCGCGCGCGCCAGCCTGGCCCAGCGGGCAGATTCGCGCCGGTAAAGCGCCAGATCTTGCAGCAGCGCCGGATAGAAGCTGCCGTCCATGCTCCGCTTGCGGATGATGTCCAGCTGGCCGCGCGCCATGCGGCGGAAGAAATCGGCCTGCCCCGCCGCCTCGAAGAGCCGCAGACGCAGTGCCGAGCCGTAGCGCGCGATGCGCCGTGCCTCTAAGGGGATGGGGCCGTCTATGCGGCGCTCGAGCGCGTCGAGCGCCGCCAGCGGATCGTAGCGGTCGGGCAAAATCGCCTCCGGCGGCAGCGGCCGGCAGGTGTACGCTATTTACGTTTAATATGCAAGGACGATGCGTATGGTTCCTACAGCCAGCGCCACTGGCCGATGACACGGCCCTGGATATAGGCCTCGCTCAGCGTACGTTCGTAGGGTTCGTATTTGCCGTTGTCGGAGCCGATCCGCACCCGCGGCGGGTCGCTATGCGGCACCACTTGGAGGCGCTTCACCACCAGCCCGAGCCCGTCCCACACCACGAAGATACCGGGCGGACTGGGCGTCCGGTCGCCGGTATCGACCAGGATGCGCTGGCCCGGCAGCAAGGTGGGCTCCATGCTGTCGCCCATCACCGTAATGATGCGCAGCTCATGGGCGGGGGCGGTGGAATATTGGCGCACCATGCCGCTCGGCACTTGCCATTCGGCGATGATCTTCTCGTTGTCGCCCGAAAGCTCGCCGCTGCCGGCGCTGGCGCGCACGTCGAGCTCGCCGATCTTGAGCATGCGGCCGCTACTGTCGCGCGAGGCGGCGGCAAGCGCGGCCGCCGCCGCGCCGGTACCGGCCGGCGCTGCGCCCGAGCCGTCGACTCCGGCCAGCGCGTAAAGCTCGGCCGGGTCGATGCCCGAAGGTGCGAACAGCGGCACCAGCTTCAACACCAACTCCAATGGCAGCAGCGGCTTTTTGAAGCGGTCTTCGTAATGCTGATAGGAACTGCCGTATTCCATGCCCGATTTCTGCATCCACGCACCTTGACCCAGCTCGGCGCGGAGCGCCCCACATTCAATCCGCTCGCCGACCATTTCATCGCCGCCTACCGGGCGGCGCTCGCCGCAGTCCAGCCATCGCCGATTCGCTGATGACTTGAGCGCGCGAGCAGGATAGACCGTTCTTCGCGCAGGACGCGCGGGAGAAAACGGGCTATGCCGGCGGAAACCGCGGCGCAACCGGCGCCGCAATTCAGCCATCGCGAGATCCTCGAGATATTGAGCGGCGCCCTTCTGGGCCTGCTGCTGGCCGCGCTCGACCAGACCGTGGTGGTGACGGCGCTGCCCGCCATCGCCGGCGAGCTGAACGGGCTGCAGCATCTCTCCTGGATCGTCACCGCCTATCTCCTCACCTCCACCGCCTCGACGCCGATCTACGGCAAGCTCAGCGACCTTTACGGCCGCCGGTTGATGCTGCTGATCGGCATCGGCATCTTCTTCGTGTCCTCGGCGTTCTGCGCGCTCGCCCAAACCATGGGTGAACTCATCGCCGCGCGCGCCTTGCAGGGCATCGGCGGTGGCGCGCTCATCAGCATGTCGCAGGCGATCATCGCCGACGTCATTTCGCCACGCGAGCGCGGCCGTTATCAGGTCTATATGAGCGGGGTGTGGGCGCTGGCCAGCCTCGGCGGCCCCGTGATGGGCGGCTTGTTCGTCGAATATCTCACCTGGCGCTGGGTGTTCTGGATCAATTTGCCGCTCGGCGTTCTGGGATTGATACTGTGCAACAAGCCGCTGAAGCGGCTGGTGGTACGGCGTCAGCAGCCGCGCATCGATTACCTGGGCGCGGCGATCCTGATCCCGGCGGTGGTGTCGCTGTTGCTGGTGGCGAGCTGGGGCGGCACCGAATTCGCCTGGGATTCGCCGCAAATCCTCGGGCTCATCGGCGTCGGGATCATGCTGACCGCCGCCTTCGCGCTGCAGGAATTGCGCGCGCTCGAACCGCTGCTGCCGCCGCGGCTGTTCATCGATCCGGTCATCCGCATCGCCAGCTTCAACAGCTTCGTGGTTTCCGCCGGCATGTTCGGCGCCACCGTGCTGCTGCCGGTGTTCTTGCAGCTCGTGCTCGGCGCCAGCGCGGGCCGCACCGGCCTGCTGCTGATCCCGTTGATGGGCGGCACGGTGTTGGGGGCCTATCCCGCCGGCCAATGGATGCGGCTCACCGGGCGCTACAAGAAGGCGCCGATCGTGACGCTGTCGGGCGCGGTGGCGGCGTTTCTGCTGCTCGCGACCTGCGGCCCGTCGACGCCCCAGTTGCTGGTCGCGCTCTATATCGGCGTGCTCGGCATCGGCATCGGCGGCTCGATGCCGGTGATGCTGGTGGCGGCGCAGAACGCGGCCGAATCGCGCGACACCGGGGTCGCCACGGCGAGCATCGCCTTCTTCCGTTCGCTGGGCGGATCCTTCGGCGCGGCGGCGCTGTGGTCGGCGCTGCTCTATTTCTTCGACCAGAACCTGGCGGCGCTGGGGGTGCCGGGTTTCGCCGCGGTGGCGCTGCAAGGCGCCGAGGGCCGCGCCGCGCTCACCCCAGCGGCGCGCGGCGCGCTGGCGCAGGCCTTCGACTGGACCTATGTCGGCGGCGCCGCGATCATGCTGGCGGGCGTCGGGCTGGCGATGATCCTGAAGGAGATCCCGCTGCGCACCTCGCTGGCGCACACGGCGCCTTCGGCCGAAATCTAGGAAAAGCGATCAGGTTCCGGCGCCGACCAGCACAGGAAGCGCGCCCGCCCGGCCTTTGCGCGTTTTGCCGACGGCCAGCACCAGGAACGCCGCGATCATGCACAACGCGCCGGCGGTGACGAAGGCGGCGTAATAATCGCCGACCTCGGTGCGCAACAGGCCGCTGCCATAAGCCGCCGCCGCCGAACCGAGCTGGTGCATCACCATGATCCAGCCATACATCATGCCGACATGGCGCATGCCGAAGGCGTTGGCGGTCAAGCGCACCGTCGGCGGCACGGTGGCGATCCAGTCGAGGCCGTAGAACAGGCCGAACAGCGACAGCCCCCAGATCGACAGATCGAAGGCATAGGGCAAGAACAGGAGCGAAAGGCCCCGCAGCGCGTAGTAACAGAACAGCAGATAACGGCTGTCGAAGCGGTCGGTCAGCCAGCCCGAGGCGGTGGTGCCGATGAAGCTGCACACCCCGGTCGCCGCCAGGATGCCGGCGGCGGTGGCCTCGGGAATGCCGTGGTCGACGCAGGCCGGGATGAAATGCGTGCCGATCAGGCCAATGGTGCTGGCGCCGCAGACGAAGAAGCTGCCCGAGAGCAGCCAGAAATCGCGGTTGCCGATGCCGCGCCCGAGCCCGGCGAAGGCGGCGGCGAAGGGATTGACGCGCTCGACCGCCGGCGCATCGGCCGCGTCTTCGGGCTGGCCATAGGGCTTGAGGCCGATATCGCCCGGCTGGTCGCGCATCAGCAGCCAGACCAGCGGAATGGTGGCGACCACCACGGCGCAGGCGGCAGCCACCGCCGAACGCCAGCCGTAATGCACCGCCAGATTGGCGAGCAGCGGCAGGAAGACCAGTTGCCCCGCCGCGGTGCTGCCGGTGAGGAAGCCCATCACAACGCCGCGATGCCTCACGAACCAGCGATTGGCGACCACCGCCGCGATCACCATCGCCGCCGCGCCGGTGCCTGAGCCGAGCGCCAGGCCCCAGATTGGCAGCAGGTTCCAGGGCGCGGTGATGAAGGGCGTGAGGCCGAAGCCCACCAGCATCAGCAGCAGCGCGCCGATCATGGTGATGCGCAGCCCGAAGCGGTCGATGAACCCGGCCGAGAACGGGCCGATCACGCCGTACATCAAAAGCTGCGCCGCGATGGCGAAGGAAATGGTGGCGCGGCTCCAGCCGAATTCCTGCTCCAGCGGCACGATCAGCACCGCCGGCCCCGAGCGCAGCCCCGCAGCGACCAGCAGCGTTACGAAGCTGATGCCGACCACCACCCAGCCGTAGTGGAACCTGGTCCGCGCGATTTTCCCCCTGGTCACGGTTCTTGTCCTCGATCTCTCGGCGCCCGAATTGCTGCCATTTTGGCAAAACCGCGCGGCAAAGGCCAAGCAATCCTCCGCATGGTAGGGATGCGGCGGGGCCGGATTCGGGGCCGTTCGCCAAAGATTTCCCATCCATTTTCGACGGTATCCAGCCATGACCGATTGGCCGATACGCCATTTCCGGCTTTCGCCGCCGGGCGGACGCGGCGTCACTTGCAGCGCCGATGGCGCCTTGATCGGCCCGGTCCCTCTTTTGAAACGCACTACCGATTTATCTGGGCGAGAAGCATGGGCGCCGCGTTCGGTGACGGCGCTCAACGCCGATTTGGGCTTTTGTTACGGCCTGCCGGTCGATGTCGCATCCAGGGCCGGCGGTCTCGCCGCTATCGCGCGGGCGCTCAACGGCGGCGCGATCCTCCGCGCCAAGATCACCGCGCTTCATTTGCAATTCCCCGATCTGCCGCCGCTCACGCGGTCGTACGAAGAGACTGCCGCGCTGGCCAAGGCGCTGCATCAAAGCGGGATTCTCAAAGCGGATTGGGATCCGGCAAAACACCCGCGGCTTGGCGGTCCGCCCAACGCCGGCTGGTTCACGCCGGCCGGCAGTCAACCTGATACATCGCTCGATCCGACGCCAATCGCCGATTTCAGCGGGGGATTTCACGACGTCGTAGTGGATTTATGGGTAAAATATTTAAACGAGAATGGAATTCCGGCGATTAAGGCACCTGCGATTCGAATCATTGGGCCAAACAATGCCGTAATCGGGTATCCGGATATTATCATGCATTGGCCCGGCCTGCCGATCGAGGTAATCGAGGTGAAAACGGGATCGAACCCGCCGTTAACCCCTAATCAGATGGCATATCTTCCGGCCCTTCAAATCGGTGGGCATATATATTCTAATGATCCGCGCATTCAGGCATTAGGGCTGCAACCCGGTGTGCCATTTCCTCCTATGGTGGTGTATGTGTTGTTTGCAAATCCTGGTGAAGAAAACGAACTGATAGAACTTCCGCCGCCGGTCATTATACCGGCGCCTCGCTCCGGGCCTTGATTCCAATACTCGTGAAGGAGTGGCTTTAAATGGACAAGGACAAGCTGCCTCCCATTTACAAAATTCCTAGGGAACCCGGCTCATCAAGTATGGTCTGGTTCACCAATATCACCCATGGCGGCATGATTCCGAATGCCGAGCTCGCTTGTCAGATTGGTGAGCTCTTGTTGGCGACGCATTACGGCAAGAAAGAGCTGGAACTGCAACGCCCATTGACGGCGACCGACAAGGGCGATTGCTGGCAGGTTGACGGCAGTCGAAGCCGCGGTTCGGCAACCCAAGGGCGCGGTCCATTCCATCTTACGATCCGGAAATACGACGGCCGCATAACCGAAATCAACGTAGATTACGAAATTCAGCCGCATCCATCCGTTCAGCCGATCATCGATGAGCATCTGCGGCAGCAAAAGCGCGAACAGGACAAGGAAAAATAGCTTACGTATCTCTTACTAGGTTGAGCGCCGCTTCGTACGCTTGGTCGGCGAGGCTTCGAGCGGGTTTTCGGGCCAGGGATGCCGGGGATAGCGGCCGCGCATCTCAGACCGCACTTGCGGATAGCTGTTGCGCCAAAATCCGGCCAGGTCGCTGGTCACTTGTAAAGGCCGGCCGGCGGGAGAAAGCAGGTGGACCACCAGCTTGACGCGCCCGCCGGCGATCGCGGGCGTCTCGCGCGCGCCGAACATCTCCTGCAGCTTGACCGCCAGCGCCGGCGCCTCGCCCGCATAATCGATGGCGATGCGCGAGCCGCTCGGCACGCTCGCATGTGTGGGCGCGAGCCTGTCCAACGCCTGGCGCTGGACGTGCGTCAGCCGCGCCGCCAGCGCCGCCGCCAGATCCAGCCCTTGCAGCTGCGCGCGCCGCGAAATCCCCGCCAGATAAGGCGCGAACCACTCTTCCAGGTTTTCCAACAACGCCGCGTCGGATAGATCGGGCCAGGCCGTGCCCTCGATCCGGCGCAGGAAGGCGATCCGCGCGCGCAAGGATTCTACCTCGCGGCTCCAGGGCAATACTTTCGCGCCCAATTCGCGGATGCCCGCGATCATCGCGGCCGTCACGCGCGCGGGATCGGGTGCGGCAAGCGGCTTGTCCTCGAACGCCAGCGCACCCAGGCGCAAGCGGCTGCGTGCCAGCACCGCCGCGGCGCGCGCATCCCATTCGACGATTTCCTCCGCCGCTATATCCTTGGCGAAATCCTCCTCGATCGCCGCACGGCTCAATGGCGCGGCTAGGAAAATCCGCGCCACCCGCCTGTCCCCATCCAAATCCGCCACCGCCAGATAATCCTCGCCCGCCAGCGCATCGGCGGGTTGCATTTCCGCGCCTTTTCCGTTGGCGAGCAGGAACTGTCCGCGCGCGCCCGGCCGTTGTTGCGCGATGCGGTCGGGATAGGCCAGTGCCAGAAGCCGCCCGGCTTCGCGCGCGTCGATCTCTCCCCCGCCGATCCCCAGTCTTTGCCCGATCTGCCGCGCCGCTTGGCGCGTGCGTTCGACCGCGCCGCGATCGAGCGTCATCCCTGCCGGCAAATTTCGCGCGGCGCTACGTTCCTCCACCATCTCCACCCGCAAGCGCAGATCGGAATCGCGCGCGCCCGGCGCCGCCCGCAAAATATCGCGCTCCATCAACAGAGCGGCGATCGCGGCGGCGGTTGCGCCCATCCCCTTTTCTTTCCCGATCAGAACCATATGTGCCAGGCGCGGATGCAGCCCCAGCGCCGCCATCGCCTTGCCGTGCGCGGTGATTTTTCCCTCGACGTCGAGCGCGCCCAGCCGCGTGAGCAACCCCTTGGCCTCGGCATAGGCGGCTGCGGGCGGCGGATCGAGCAAGGCGA
>Ga0209624_10000782_pt1 | contig 27156 bp, 18 predicted proteins | sample JacPinW_OM2H0_O1_FD_188565 | JGI IMG/M metagenome (GOLD analysis project Ga0209624, IMG submission 188565) | Forest soil microbial communities from Algoma, Ontario, Canada - Jack Pine, Ontario site 1_JW_OM2H0_O1 (SPAdes) (version 2) | ecosystem: Environmental > Terrestrial > Soil > Boreal...
AACCTGGAGGCTAAACTTGCAGAGTGTGGACATCAGCTCGACCGCGACTGGCGCGCATTCCCCACCGATGAGCGGCGCCTGGCGCACAATTCGCAGCTATATCCTGTGGCAGCATGAGCGGGGCACGCTGCACTACGACATCATGGTCACGCTGATTTTGATTTTCGTCTTCCTGTCACCCAGGGTTATCAATTTCAATGACAAACCTGCGCTCCAAAGCCCGAACGCGGCCGATGTGGTGGTCACGCCGGATGCCAGGGGCAGCCTGGTTTACCAGATTTCGGCCAGCGTAATTACGCCGGGGGATGATCGGTCGGTGCGGGAGCAGTTGCTGCGGATCATCAAGCCGATTTCTGGCGAAGTGTCGATCGTGAGTTACGACGCGGTCACCGACAGCAAGGGCCACGTGCGGACCTATAAAGTTCTGGTGAAAAGATAACACGCGAATGAGACCTTTCTGCCGCATCCTTGCCATCGGGTTTATTGGAAGTCTCTTGTGCGGCTTCGCACTACAGACGAGCCCGGAGACCTGCTCGCTGGAATGCGTCCTTAAGAAGATGGACGAGGCCGCGGCCAACTTCCGCAGTGCGCAGGCCGACTTCGTTTGGGACCAATACCAGAAGGTGGTGGACGAACATGACACGCAGAAGGGAACGGTTTACTACCGCCGGGTGGGGAAAGAAATCGAGATGATGGCGGAGATCAAGGAACCCGATGCGAAGTTCGTCCTTTACAAGGACGGCAAGATCCAGATCTACCAGCCAAAGATCGAGCAGGTCATCGTGTATCCCACAGCCGGCAATCAGAGCGAGATTGAGAGCTATCTGGTGCTGGGCTTCGGGGGCAGCGGGCAGGATCTGAAGAAGTCGTTCGAGGTGAGTTATGTGGGCGAGGAGATCGTGGGCGGCATCGCGACCGCGAAGCTGCAACTGATTCCCAAGAGCGAGAAGTTTCGCAATAACGTGTCAAAGATTCTGCTCTGGATTGACTTGAGCCGGGGCATCTCCCTGCAACAACAGTTCTTCCTACTTCAAGGCGACAATCGCCTGGCCCAGTACTCTTCGGTGCAGATGAAGGCTAAGATCGGCAACGACGTGTTTCAGTTGAAGACGACGAAGAAGACGCAGTTTGTCTCGCCGCGCGGCTAAGTAGTTGAATCTAAAGCCTAAGAATCTGTACTAAAAAGGGAATGCTGGGCGCTATACTGCCTTAGCAGTCGCTTTCAAGTTCATCCGTTTCGACTTCATCTTTCGAGTTCATTCATGGCCAAGGTTTTTACGATCCCTGTACCACCCAATTTTGGCAGTAAGCGACGAGAACGTACCTCCGATCCCCGCTATGTCGATGGACAACGCGTGCTGGTGGAGGCCATGAAGTATCTGGCCCAGAGCGATCCGGTGTCCAACCGCCCCGCCATTGAATTAATTTCGGAGCACGTGCGCACGCGCTTTCGTATGAGCGACTCCCCGCTGGCGTGAGAGCGTCGGTCCCAAGATTCCTGAAAAGACTCCCACGAAAGAGTACCAATAAAAAGGGACGTCCGTAGCCATCCCTCGGCTCATTGTTGTGCGCACCCAGTTGTGCGCACCTAGAACGAAAACCGGAGCGAGTACTGCATCACTCGCGGCGAGGTCAATTGTGTGTTGAACAGACCGAAGCCGGTGATGTTCACGAGACTCTCACCGACCAGCGAACCGGCGGCGTCAAAACGTACTGAGTTGGTGACGTTGAACACATCCCAGGCAAACCTCACCGTCTTCTGCTCGCCAACGCTCCACACTTTAGAGAGGCCGGCGTCGATGCCGAAGTAGCCCGGACCGCGGAAGTTGTTGCGCTGCCCGGCTTCACCCTCCAAGGTGGCACGGAAGGTTGTATTTCCAGCCGAGCCCGCGACGCATTCGCAAGTGATGGCCTGCGGATTCCGGAAGACGCTGGGACCGCTCGAGGTGGTGAACACACCGGTCGCGGGTTTGGCGCCGGTCAGAAAGGTGGACCCCTGGAGCTCGAAATCCGTGGACCAGCCAGCGCCGGCTTCGACCGAGAAGGGGAACCCGCTCGTCCAGCGGGCCAGGCCGTTAAAACCCCATCCTCCGAAGAATCCGTTCAGGAAACCTCTTGCGCTGCTTCCCCAATGCCGTCCGCGTCCGTAGGGCAGGTCCCACAGCCAATTCGCATTCAGCTGATGGGTGGTGTCAAAATCGGAAGGCGCGCGCCACAGGTCCGGCGAAAAAGCGTTGATCACCTGGCTATTGAAGGCCAGTCCACTGGACTCGAATCCGTTCACGCGTTCCGCGTTCGACCCGACATCAATCGACCTGGAGTACACATAGTTGAAATCGAACAGGAGGCCCGAGGCCATGGCGTGGCGCAATGAAATCTGCAATCCGTTGTAGTTGCTGTTGCCGCGTGTTTGCCAGCCATAGAGCGAAGAGAACTGATCCTGATAATACTGGAACGGTGTCCCACTGGCCCCGGCACACGCCGGATAGCAGAACGCATCCATGATTTCGAGCGCGGTAGTCTCGTTGGCCACAAAGCAGGAATACTCGTCGTAGATGTTTTGGGTGGCAGTGAGAGACTCATTCGGCGTATACGTGCCCGGCGGGGAACATGGAACGGTCCCGAAGGCTGCGCCGCTGCCACCGGAAAGGAGGTTGGGACCGGCAGCCAGCGGGAACATGTTCTCCCAATAGGGTATTTTCTGGATGCTGGTGATGGGCACGCCGGCGTAAGCTTGCTTCGACAACGCCTGAGCCGCAGCGAAATAGTCAGTGTGGCTCGCCGGATCGACCAGATCAAGCGGCTCTGACAGATCGATTTCCTGCAGCAAGTGGTGGGCAAAACGTCCGGTATACGTCGCTTCGAGGACGAAGTTGTGCGGCAGTTCGCGTGTGATCGAAAAATCTATCACGTGCGAATACGGGGTTTTCAGGTTGTCATCAATACCCCAGGCGATCGCTAATCCATAAGTGTCGGCATTATTCGAAGGGGTGTAGGGGAAGCCGTGGGGGACCGGCGAAATTTGACTGGCTGGGAGATTGCTGGCTCCAAGCAACCCCGTGTAGCGCGGAGAGGTATCAGTATTGAGCACCCCGGCCGGATTGCTGATGGTGGTGGTCAGACCCCACGAGCCCTGCCGGTCGAATGTATTTACGACTCCTTCACCGAAGTGATCGAAATAAAGGCCGTACCCCACGCGAATGGAACTCTTGCCGGCGTCGCCGAAGACCTTATGCCAGAATCCGTTGTCGGCGTGCGGCGAATAAGCGATCGCGAATCGTGGCGCGAGATTTCGGTAGTCCCATGCCCAGTAGGGTTTCTTGCCGTTGGCTTGCCCGGAAAGATCAAAAGTCAGGTCTGGCTGGACCACTGCTCCCTGATACATGTTGGTGATGCGATTCTCGAACCACTGGTGCATGTTCACAGTCGGCGATACCTGGTTCCCATCGGCCTCGTAGGGTGGCTGCAAGAGCGAGTAGCGCACACCATAAGTGACGACCAGACTGGGCGTCACGCTCCACTTATCCTGCAGGTACATCTCACCTTCAAAGTTGTGGAAATGGCGGGGAACCAGCGCACCGTTCACTATCGGATTTCCGTTCTTGTCCTGGTTGGCTACGGTATACACCTGGCTTAGGAGACCGGTCACTTCCGTGGCGGCAAAACTGTACGAGAAGTCGAAGCCGCTATCGACGAGCGGAAAGTTCGGATTGAGCGAGGGATCAAGACTGACATGCTGGTTCGCAATGGACGAGGGATTCATCCAGTCGGAATTCGCATAGGCGTAGGAAATGTTCTCAGCGTCAGACTGACGGTTGTTATGGATCAGGCGCCAATTCGTTCCGAACTGAATCGTGTGTCGACCCTTGGTCCAGGAAACGTCGTCAATAAAATTTTGCACCGGGACGTTGGTGAAAATAGTGGGAGTGTCGCTACTGCTAAGGGCCTGGGTGTCGTCAAGACCACGGAGAGTGGCGTAATCCTGGTTGTTTATTCCGCTTTGCCCCAGCCCCTGGCGAATAAAGGCATAGCGGAAGTTGTTGATCAGGTTGTTGTGAATTATGTAGGTGTAGCCGGCCGCGATTCCCTTGCTGTTATTGGTCACGAAGTCGTTCGAAGGAAGTCCGGGAAACTGGGGCGGCTTCGCTTCGTGGTCATTCTGCAGATTGCCGCGGATGAACAGCGACTGGTTGCCGCTCGATGTAAGTTTGTAGTCGAGTTTGAAAATGTAGGTGTTGAGCCTGGTGGGATCATTACCAGGAAATGTGAAACCGGAAGTGTTCAGCAGGTCTCCGCTGCCGTTCAGAGCGTTGCCGCAACTGGGGCAGTTGGGCGCAGGATAGTGAGTGAACAAAGCGTTGGGGTTGGTCCCATTGATGTTGGCAATCAGTGGATTTGGCCCCGCACCCAATGGGCAGGCGTTGGGAACTTGGCTGCTGCAGCCTTGATCCAGTGACGTGACACCCGCCGGGGTCAGCGTAGCGACCAACTCCGGAGCGAATAGAGCATTACTTGCGACCGAGAGGAGTTGATTGGCACCAGTGCCCACGGTATAGCCATCGGCACAAGTTGGGCCAGGATCGCACAAATATTTCAGTTCACCCGCTACCAGGCTGGGAGTCGGAATGATCTTGTTCGTCGGCACCTGATCGGCGGTGCGCTGGCCTTCGAACGCGGCGAAGAAAAACAGGCGGTCCTTCTGGATTGGACCTCCGAACGTTCCGCCGAACGTGTTCCTGAGAATGTGTTGGGGCCGATTCGGAGCTCCCTCAATGATCTGCGACTCTTTATTAAAATAATCGTTGGCCACATCGAAGGTCGGCCGGTTGTATTCGTAGACCGAGCCGTGGAAATTATTCGTGCCACTCTTGGTGACCAGGTTGACTTGCGCTCCCGACGAACGCCCCGATCCTGCGTCGTAATTGCTTGTTGTAACACGAAACTCCTCCAAGGAATCGAGCGTGGCGCGCATGGCGCCCCGGAAAGCGTAGCCTTCGAGTTGGTCGTTATCGTCCAAACCGTCCAGAGTAATGTTGCTCTGGTCGCTGCGGGCGCCGTTGACCGCGCCGCCCCGGCTATCGTTGTCTTGCTGCGAGGGAATTATCCCTTGATTGGCACTGCTCCCGATAAATACGACGCCCGGCTGCAGGCTCAGAATGGCAGCCGGATCGCGGCCCTCCGAAGGCAAGTCGATCAGTTGGCGGGAATTGAAGTTGTTCCCCAGCGTTGCGTCAGTGGTATTAACCTGCGGAGCTTCGCCGCTGACATCGACTATTACCGAACCGCCCTGCACCTGTAGGGTGATGGCCAGTGTAGCCGGGCTGCTGACCTGCAGCACGACGTTTTCACGTTTCAGCTTGGCGAAACCTGCGGCCTCGACGGTGAGCACATAGGTAGCGGGAGGAATCTCGAGAAACTGATAGGCGCCCTCGCCGTCAGTCTTGGTGCTGCGCGAGAATCCCGTGGCCGCGTTGCTCAACGTGACGGTAGCACCGGCGACTACCAAACCCTTGGAGTCGGAGACGGTGCCGCGCAGTGATGTGGTCGCAGACTGGGCGAACGACAGGGTTTGGAAGGCGAGGAAAAACGCAACCAGTAGAGTAACTACACGTGCGCCAGAACGCATAGAGCCCCCTTTTACCCGCAATGGGCGTTACATTCGACGGATGGTGTCCCGGAGACAGAAAGACGGTGGAGAAAGCCCGGAACTTGATAGTGGGGTAGTGTGCAACTTCCCGGCCACAGAATTCAAGCGGAATTTTCAACGTTTTCATTATCTTGAAACGCTTGAATACATGTTTTCACAGAAGACGTTCCAGATTTGGGAGCCTGTTTATGCAGGTTTTCGATGGTTTCGATGGAATTTATCGATGAGGAATGCCGCTGCCATGACTATGACCGCGGGATAGCATTCCAGCGTGTAGCGGGGCTCGGGGTTCTCCAGAGTTCCGAGGAACAGCGAACGCAGGACAACGAACATAACGAGTAATCCGATGCCGAATGAATCGCGCGAGCGCCAGACGCCGGCAGCGGCTGCCGCGACATAAGCGAGGCCGATCAGCCCGAAAACGATGCTCACGGTGAGCCACGTGGGGTCGTCATCGAACTCCCACCAGCGCGGGTCGGAAGGCAGCAACTCGGTACGGGGACGCAGCCACATGTCGGCAATACGCGCGGCCGGAAGCCATAGGTAGTAACGCAGGGGCGCAGCGTGAATGCGCGCCGCGGCCAGCGCGGCAAAGCGCGCGTCGCGGTCGGAGGTTACTTCGTGATCCTGGTTATAGTCGGCGAAGAGTTGCTCGGTTGCCTGCCGCTCGCCGGACGAATCGAAAGCGCGCTGCGGCAGGCGCGTGAAATCGATGGCGTCGCCCGGCACTCGCCAATAAATTTCCTGCACAGAGGTATAGTCCGCCATCCAGGTCTTGATCCAGCGATTGAAGCCCGGCATCGGGTGTTCATCGGACTCGGTAGCATAGCGGGGCGCGAGCGGCTGAAAGCGATGCATGGTGTGGAGGTTACGCAGCGTCCAGGGAATCAGCGGGGCAAAGGTGCAGATGGTGAGAATTACTCCCGCTCGGAACACGGGAAGCACGGGCGGCGCGGAACCTAATTGTATTGACCCCCGAACCACAATGCGCCGCATAAAAAGCAGGAACAAACACGCGGCGATCGCGGCAAACAGTATGCCGCCGTCCGGTCGTAGCAAGATGCACGCTCCAACCGAAAGACCACATCCAAGCCACGTTACCAGCGCCGGCATTGCGCTTGACTCGATGTCACGGCGAAAGGCGGCAAACCCGCGCAGCGCTAGATCCAGCGCTAACGCGGTGAAGAAGATTTCCAGCGTCTCGGTGAGAGCGGCGGCCGCGTAGTTGGCCAGAAACGGACAGAGTGCGGCCAGCAGGAATGCCGCCTCCGCCGCACGCTCCGAGAACATTCTCCGCGCGAGATCCGCGATGAGGAGACACGTGCCGAGATCGAATAGAACCTGAATCAGCAGGACGGCGCGGAAGTTGCTCCAGCCGAAGATGGCGAAAACCGCAGCCAGAAACGCCGGGTATCCCGGCAAGCGGGAGAGGGTCGGCACAACCTGGCTGGAATCGGTGATGCCGTAAACGCCATGTCCCAGCCAGTTCTCGGCGATATCGGCATAGAGCCGGGAATCGTCGACGACCGCGGGAAAGTGCAGCACAAAGACGAGGCGCAAGGCCAGGGCCAGCAGGCTCGCCGCGAGAAAGAACCGAGCATCCTTCCGCACCAGTTCCAGCACGCTGAGAATATAGCGCGTTTGGAGTCATCTTCGGCCTGGGAAAGTACATCTTCGGTTCACGCGAGGATTCGTTCCGCCTTCCTGTCATTAGCCGTGTCTCCCAACTTGTCCAACCGGGAATTGACCGTCTGCCCCACGCAGCATACGATGAACGATTAGCCCTCCATGGCCGAACCTGTTTTCTACGATCCGCAACGTGCCCGGTGGAAGCGCCTGAGGCGTTTTGTCGACGCTACCGTCGCCGCGCTCTCGGCGCTAATTATCTTCTTTGGGTACACCACGCTGCGGGATGAGCACCTGCCCGAGCTGCTTTTCTCACCCCAGAAGCGCCCTTTTAAAGCTCTGAAGGAAAATGAGAAGGACAAAGCTCGCGACCGCCAGAAGAAACTGGCGAACCGATCCCACCGCAAGTCGAAGCTGCCGGCTTCCGAAGTCAAGTTAAACCAGGAAGAGGGTATCCGCGCGGCATTCTACGTCCCATGGGATGCGGCCAGCTTCTCGTCTTTGCGCGATTTTTCCCGCCAGATCGATCTGCTGTATCCCGACTGGCTGCACGTGCTCACTCCTGACGGCCGCCTGCAGGCGGTGGACGACCAGACCAATACGCTTTTCGACGTGGTGCAAAACAATCGCGCCCGCTCCGTCGATGACCGCGTGATGCCTCTTCTCAAGGCCGAGGACTCCGCCATGGAAGTTTTTCCCATGGTGAACAACTTTGACGGCGTGGAGTGGGTGGGAGCAATCACGGACTTTCTGAACAATCCCGCAGCTCGCGCGGTCTTTCGACAACAGGTTGCCGTGTATCTTGCGTCGGACCATTTTCGCGGGCTGATGGTAGATTTTGAAGCCTTCCCCAGCGTGGGCCAGCCGGGCTATGTAGCGCTGCTGAATGAGCTTTCTTCGGACCTGCATGCCCGCGGGATGAAGCTTTACGTCGGCGTGCCCGCGCACAATCAGGAATACAACTACGCGGCAATCGCAGCCCCATCGGATGGCGTGGTGGTTATGAACTACGACGAGCACTATCCCGGCGCGGCCTCGGGCCCGGTCGCCTCCCAGGATTGGTTCGTCGACAATCTCAAGTTCGTCGTGAACGTTGTCCCCAAGGAAAAAGTCATCTGCGCCATCGCCAATTACGGCTACGATTGGGTGCTTAAACCAAAGAAGGGCAAGTTGCCTGGCGATGCCAAGGACCACAGCGTCTCGGCGCAGGAAGCCTGGCTGGAAGCGCGCGATTCCGATGAGGATGTGACCTTCGACGATGATGCCCTGAATCCGCATTTCAGCTATCTGGACGAGCACAGCCTGCGGCACGATGTTTGGTTTCTCGATGCGGTCACGGCTTTGAACCACATGCGCGCCGCGCAAACGCTGGGCATCAAGACTTTTGCCCTGTGGCGTCTGGGGGGCGAGGATCGCACGCTGTGGCGTATCTGGGATGTTCCCGGCGATGCAGCAGCGACCGACAAACTGCGTGATGTGCCTCCCGGCCAAGACGTGGACATGGAGGGCCAAGGCGAAATCCTTCGCATCGAAGAGCGCCCCACTCACGGCACGCGCGACTTGACGATCGATGCCAACACGAAGCTGATCACGGACGAGAATTTTCAGTCTCTTCCAGAACCTTACCGTGTGGCGCGTTACGGCTACAGTCCCAATAAAGTGGTACTCACTTTTGATGATGGGCCCGATCCGGAGTGGACCCCGAAGATTCTTGACGTACTTAAACGGGAACACGCTTCGGCGACGTTTTTCCTCATCGGCATACAGACCGACAAGTTCCCAGGTTTGGCTCAACGCATTTACCGGGAAGGCCACACCATCGGCAACCATACCTTCACGCATCCCGACGTGAGCAATATCTCGGCGACGTACATGAAGCTGGAACTGAATCTCACGGAGCGGCTCTTTGCCAGCCTGGTTGGCGTTCGCGCCATGCTGATGCGTCCGCCTTACGCGATTGACGAAGAGCCAGACACTGCCGACCAGGTCCGGCCACTGGAGATCCCGCAGGACATGGGATACATCACCGTTGGGAACCGCATCGATCCCAACGACTGGAGCGATAAGCCGCGGCGTCACACCGCGGAAGAGATCTCGACCTATGTGCTGGCGCACCTGCCGCCCTGCGGCCCCAACGATTTACGTTGCGGAAACATCGTCCTGCTGCATGACGGAGGCGGGAATCGCGCGGAAACCGTGCGGGCGCTGCCGATGATTATTGAGGGCATCCGCGCCCGCGGGTACGAGGTCGCGCCAGTTTGCGAACTGCTCGGCAAGAAGCGGGCCGACGTCATGGCGCCGCTGACTACTCCCGAGCTTTGGGCTGCGCGCCTGGACGGATTGGGCTTCTGGCTATTTGAGGCCGCCATAATCGGAATCACGTGGATATTTTTCCTCGGTGACCTGCTGATGACCGGGCGCCTGCTGTTTATCGGTGCGGCCGCGGTCTATGACCGCTTGCAGGAAAAGATTTTCGGCAAGCCTGCGGAAGTGGCTTCGTACAAGCCCAAAGTCGCTGTTCTTATTCCCGCCTACAACGAAGAGAAAGTAATTGTGCGCACGGTGCGGGCCGCGCTTAACTCCGACTATCCCAACCTGCGGGTGATCGTGATCGACGATGGCTCGCGCGACCGCACTCTCGAGGTGGCGCGCGCCGCGTTCGCCCGGGAAGAAGCTGCGGGGGAAGTGCTTATCCTCACCAAGCCGAACTCGGGCAAGGCTGAAGCTCTGAACTATGGAATAGAACATATTGAAGATGCCGAACTATTCGTTGGCATCGATGCCGACACCATTATCGCCAGTGACGCAATCGCGCGTCTGGTGCCGCATTTCATCAATCCTAAAGTCGGCGCCATCGCGGGCAACGCCAAGGTGGGGAACCGCGTGAATCTGTGGACGCGCTGGCAGGCTCTGGAATACATCACCAGCCAGAACTTCGAGCGTCGCGCTTTGGACGTTCTCGGGGCGGTCAGCGTGGTGCCGGGCGCGATCGGAGCGTGGCGAGTTTCCGCCGTGCGCGAGGCAGGCGGCTACCAGATCGACACGGTCGCCGAAGACGCCGATCTCACCATGGCGCTTCTGCGCCGCGGCTACCGCGTGGAATACGAAGACATGGCGTTGGCTTACACCGAAGCCCCCACTAACGCGAACGGACTGATGCGCCAGCGTTTTCGTTGGTCGTTCGGCATTCTGCAAGCCGTCTACAAGCATAGTGCAGTATTCGCGCGCAAGGGCGCGCTGGGTTTGGTGGCACTGCCGAACATCGTAATCTTCCAGATCCTGCTGCCGCTGGTGTCGCCTCTGATCGATATCATGTTCGCGGTTGGAGCCCTCTGGTACTTCATCCAGAAACGCTTTCACCCCGATTCCACCGACCCCGCCAGCTTTCACAAGCTGGTCGCGTTCTTCTTCGTGTTCCTGGTGGTCGACTTTCTCGCGTCAGCGCTGGCGTTTGCGCTAGAGCGCCGTCGTCCCGATGATAAAGAGGATGCCTGGCTTCTGACCCAGGTCTGGCTGCAGCGCTTCGCCTACCGCCAGTTGTTTTCGGTGGTCCTGTTCAAGACGTTGAAGCGCGCGCTCGAAGGCCGCAAGTTCGCCTGGGACAAGCTGGAGCGCACGGCCGCCGTGAAGTATGTGCCGTCGGAGAATCGGGATTCGGTGAACGTTCCGTAGCAGCGTTGTGACGAGTGGAGCTAGGGGTGGCTCTTCCCTTCAGCCACTTCCAACCGCGTCTCCGCCTTGTGCAGCGCATCCAAAGATCGCTCTACATCGACATTGGGATCGCCGCTGGCCAACCGCTCCTCAGCGCGAGCTTTGGCTTTGCGTGCGCGTTCGACGTCGATCTCCGAGGGGCGCTCCGCGGTTTCGGCGAGAATCGTGACCTTGTCCGGCAGCACTTCTGCGAATCCCCACGCCAACGCAAGCCGCTGCTCCTCAGCCCCGGCGCGGAACGAGATTTCGCCTATCGCCAGTTCCGTGATCAACGGCGCGTGCCCCGGCAGAATGCCCAGATACCCATTTTTTCCGGGAATCTGAACTTCCGAAGCAGCCGTGTCCACGACTTTCTTTTCCGGCGTGACGATCTCGAGTTGAAAAGTGTCAGACATCGGTGACCAGTGTTCGGTGGCCGGTGGTCAGTTTTCGTTCGCGAATCAGCCGGTTTGACTGATCACTGAACACTGGCCACTGCTTTTATGCTGCCGCCTTCATCTTCTCTGCCGCTTCCAGCACTTCTTCGATCGGGCCCTTCATATAAAACGCCTGCTCGGGGATGTCGTCGTACTTGCCGTCGACAATCGCCTTGAAGCCTTTCACCGTGTCGGCGATCTTTACGTAACGACCGGCTGCACCCGTGAACTGCTCAGCTACGTGGAACGGTTGCGACAGGAAACGCTGGATTTTTCTCGCTCGCGCGACGGTTAGCTTCTGATCTTCGCTGAGTTCGTCGATTCCTAGAATCGCGATGATGTCCTGCAGATCTTTGTAAGTCTGCAGCGTCTTCTTCACCCGTTGCGCCACATCGTAATGCTCCTGGCCTACGATGCGGGCATCGAGAATGCGCGACGTCGAAGCCAGTGGATCAACCGCGGGATAAATTCCAATCTCGGTCAATGCGCGCGAAAGCACGGTGGTTGCGTCGAGGTGAGCAAACGTGGTTGCGGGCGCGGGATCGGTTAAATCGTCGGCGGGAACGTAAATCGCCTGCACCGAAGTGACGGAACCTTTCTTCGTCGAGGTGATGCGCTCCTGCAGTTCGCCCATTTCCGTCGCCAGGTTTGGCTGGTAGCCTACTGCGCTCGGCATGCGGCCCAGCAGCGCCGACACTTCCGACCCTGCCTGCGTGAAACGGAAAATGTTGTCGATGAAGAGCAGCGTGTCTGCGCCCTCGGCATCGCGGAAGTATTCGGCGACCGTAAGTCCGGTCAGCGCAACGCGCAACCGCGCCCCTGGAGGCTCGGTCATCTGACCATAGATGAGCGCGGCCTTCGACTCCGCCGGCTTGCCGGGCTTGATCACGCCGGATTCCGTCATCTCTAACCAAAGGTCGTTGCCCTCGCGGGTGCGCTCGCCCACGCCCGCAAACACGGAGTAGCCGCCGTGCTGCTTGGCAACGTTATTGATCAGTTCCATGATGACGACGGTCTTGCCCACGCCCGCGCCGCCGAACAAACCAATCTTGCCGCCCTTCAAGAAGGGCTGAATAAGATCGATGACCTTCACGCCGGTCTCAAACATCTCCGCTGTCGTTGCCTGTTCATCGAAGGCCGGCGCCAGGCGATGAATCGGCATTCTTTCCTTGTACTCGATCGGACCAAGCTGGTCGACAGGGTCGCCGATCACATTCATGACGCGTCCTAGCGTGCCACGGCCCACGGGTACCGAGATAGGTCCATTCTGGTCAATGGCTTTCATGCCGCGCACCATACCGTCCGTGGCGGACATGGCGATGCAGCGCACGCGCCCTTCTCCCAGATGCTGTTGCACCTCGAGAATCACGTTGATGGGACTGGGCACAGTGAAACCGTCGCTGACCACTCGCACCGCCTCATAAATAGGCGGCAACTTGCCTTCGGGGAACTGCACGTCTACCGCCGGCCCCGCAATCTGAACCACGTGTCCGATGTTCTCTGCCATATATTTTGAACTCGTCTACTCGGTACTGGGTGTTGGGTACTAGGTAACTGGGTACTCGTTACATCGCCGCCGCGCCGCTTACGATCTCGATAATCTCTTTCGTGATCTTCGCCTGCCGGGCCCGATTCATGGCCAAGGTGAGCGAGTCGATCATGTCGGTGGCGTTGCTCGTGGCGGAATCCATCGCGGTCATGCGCGCGGCATGCTCGGCCGCCACCGACTCCAGCAGCGCACGGAAGACCTGGATAGAAACATACTTCGGCAGCAACGCCCGGAACAAATCTTCTGAAGCCTGCTCGTAGATGTAATCCACCTGCGCCGTACCGAATTGTGCCGCAACCTCGCCAGCGGGCTCAGAACGGTGCATGCCCACTCCAGCGCTGATCGCCGCTTCTTTAGCTTTTTTCTTTTCTTCTTCCGTCATCTCCTCAACCAGGCGGACCGCTGGTTCGCCGATTTCTTCGATGGGAAGAATCTGTTCGACGATGAGCCGCTGCGCGATCACCGATTTGAATTCGTTGAAAACGACGTATACAGAATCAATCTCCTCGCGCTGATAACGCCTAATCACGCTCTCCGCCAAAGCCCGGGCTTGCGAAAATTCCAACTTGCCGAGAACTCCCACATGCTCTCCGGTAATTTGGATTGCTCCAGCACGATCAGCCGCCTCAGGTTGAGTCTCCAGTGATTCTTCGGGCTCGGCCAGGCTGCGGGTTTGCACCGGCGCCGCGGGATAGCGCCGCCGCAGGAAGTCGCGCCCCTTGCGGCCAATCGCCTCAATGTCGATATTCTTCCCTGCCTTGGACTCGATAAAACGGCTGGCAGCCTTGGTGACATTGGCACTGAACGCGCCTGCCAGACCCTTGTCGCCAGTGACGACGATCAGCAGAATGTTCTTCTCTGGCCGTTGCGCCAGCAAGGGATGCTTCGGCTCGCCTGTCTCCGGATCGTAAATCTCGGCCCGCGTCACCAGCGACTTCAAGACGTTCGTCAGCATCAACGCATAGGGACGTGCCGACAAAGCACGCTCCTGCGCCCGGCGTAGCTTCGCGGCCGAGACCACCTTCATCGCCTTGGTGATCTGCCGCGTGTTCACCACGCTGCGGATACGACGCCGGATATCGAGAATGTTAGCCATGAGTCGGAGTCTCGAGTTCCGAGTTCCGAGTCTTGCTCGGTACTCGCTACTAGGTACTCGGCGCTACTTCGCTACCGCTTCCCTGCTCGCCACGAACTGCTGTTTAGCCTGTTTGATTACATCGGTCAACTGGGCCTTCAAGGCGTCATCGAGAGTCTTTTTCTCCATGATCGTGCGCAGCAGCCCGGCCTGGGTCGCGTCCACGTACTCGTAAAGTTCTTTCTCGAAGTCGCGTACCTGATTTACCGGAAGGTCGTCGAGAAAACCGCCGGTGCCGGCAAAGATAATCAGAATCTGCTTGGAAAACGGCAACGGCGAGAATTGGTTCTGCTTCAGGAGTTCGACCAGCCGTTGCCCGCGATTGAGCTGGGCTTGCGTGGCCTTGTCGAGATCGCTGCCGAACTGAGCAAACGCCGCCAGTTCGCGGTATTGCGCGAGTTCGAGCTTCAGCGTTCCTGCAACCTGCCGCATGGCCTTGATCTGCGCACTGCCGCCGACGCGGCTCACCGACAAACCCACGTTTACCGCCGGACGCACGCCCTGGTTGAACAAATCCGTTTCCAGATAAATCTGGCCGTCGGTAATCGAGATCACGTTGGTCGGAATGTAAGCCGAAACGTCGCCTGCCTGCGTCTCGATAATCGGCAAAGCCGTCAGCGATCCGCCGCCATTCTTGTCGCTCAACTTGGCCGAGCGCTCCAGCAGCCGCGAGTGGAGATAGAACACGTCCCCGGGATACGCCTCGCGCCCCGGCGGCCGCCGGAGCAGCAGCGAGATTTCGCGGTAGGACGCCGCGTGCTTCGAAAGATCGTCATAAATAACCAGCGCGTGCCGCTTGGTGTCGCGAAAATATTCACCGATGGCAGTCGCTGCATACGGCGAAATGTACTGCATGGGCGCGGGTTCCGACGCCGACGCCGCCACGACGATCGTGTATTCCATCGCGCCGGCGTCTTCGAGAATTTTCACCACCTGTGCAATCGACGAGCGCTTCTGCCCGATCGCGTTATAAATACAGACTAGGTCATTGCCTTTACTGTTGATGATGGTATCGAGCGCGACCGCGGTCTTTCCGGTCTGCCGGTCGCCGATGATTAACTCGCGCTGTCCGCGGCCAATCGGAATCATGCTGTCGATGGCCTTCAGTCCGGTCGCCATGGGCTCGCGCACCGGTTGCCGGTCGATCACGCCAGGTGCCAAGCGCTCCAGCGCGATGAATTTATCGGTAGCGATCGGGCCTTTGTCATCGATGGGTCGGCCGAGCGAATCCACAACCCGCCCGATCATGGCGTCACCCACGGGCACGCTCATGATGCGCCCGGTTCGCTTCACCTCGTCACCTTCTTTGATTTCGGTGTACTCGCCGAGCAGCACCACCCCCACCTGGTCTTCTTCCAGGTTCATGGCGATACCGGCCACGCCGTGCGGGAAGGAAAGAAGTTCGCCGGCCATTACTTTGTCCAGGCCATACACGCGCGCGATGCCATCGCCCAGCGTGATGACGGTGCCGGTTTCGTCCACGGAGATCTTCGATTCGTAGTTCTCGATCTGCTCGCGGATTAGTTTCGTAATTTCGTCTGCCTTGATTTGTGCCATAGAATCAGCTAGGAGCTAATAGCTTCCTTAATCCTCTCCAACTGCCCTTTCACGGAACCATCGTAAATCGTACTGCCGAGGCGGACGACCGCGCCTCCAAGAAGCGACGCATCCTGTCCGTATCGCGCCCTGACTTTCTTGCCGGTCAGCTTTCCGACCTGGGCTTCGAACTCGCGCTTCTCCGCGGCACCCAACTCGCGGGAACTGGTGATCTCGGCCTCGGCGAATCCCAGGCGCGCGTCGAGTTCCTTCTCCAGCTGCCGGATGATTGGGTCCAGAAAATGTATGCGCCGGTGATCAATCAGCACGGCGACGAGGTTCCTCACCTGCAGTGAAACTCCGTCACGCTCGGCGATTACATCCAGCAACCGCCGCTTCTGCTCCGCGGGAACTGCGGGATTCTCCCACACTCGCCGCAACTCCGAACTCTCGGCCAGCAAGGTCGAGATTGTGCGGAGTTCTGCAATGCTGCGATCGGCGTTCAGGTGCACGCTTAGCACCACGTCTGCGAAGGCCCGGGCATACGTGCTGGCGACCGAAGCCATGTTCTAGCGTCCGTCCTTCCCGGGCGCGGAGGCCTCCGACACACCGAGCTCCGTGGCAAACCTGCGAACCAGCGTCTGATCAGTCGACGCGTCTACACGAATCTGTTTCTGCGCCAGGGCGACAGCCAAATCAGCCGCGTACGCAGTCAGTTCACGCCGCGCAGTCTTCCCGGCGGACGCGATTTCCAGCTGCGCCGATTCCACCATCTTCCGCGCATCTTCCTGAACCGCCGCCTGAATGCGGGCCTCCTCGGCTCCAGCTTCCTTCTCGGCGGCATCGCGCATCATGCCAATCTCCACATCGAGCTTCATGAGGCGCGATTCGACGTCCGCCAACCTCCGCCGCGCTTCCTCGCTGGCCTTCTGCGCCTCCTGCATCGCTTTCTGGATCGCTGCCGTGCGGGCGCTGAACATTGGCGGCAAATATTTGCGGGCCGCCCATGCAATCACACCTGCAATCACAACAAAGTTCAACAGCACGCTCAACCAATAGGCATGCAGCAGGCTCATCCCCGTCCACTTCGCAATCAACCTTACCGACGACGACTGCTTAAATTCGGCCGTATCGTCTTTCTCTTCCCCGGCTGCCTCGCGGGTCTCATGCGCCAACTCCTGGGCCACGCCACGCTGCTTCGAGCCTTCGGACCGCGAACTGTCGGACTGCTGCTTCTTCTGCGGCGTTGCGGGCTGCTCCTGCGCACGCAGCGGTCGTATCGCCGCTGCAAAACTCATCGCGAGCAGCGCCAGCAGACCCATCCCGACGATCTTCTTCAGCAAAGCCATCTTCTTTGAATTCGGAATTGTAACCTTCGCCATCCTGCGCTGGAACATCAACGCCCCGCCCCGGCCGGCTCCAGTACGCGCCGCATAATCTCCGCTGCCAGAGCTTGTGCCTCGGACTGCAAACCGTGCTGCGCCGCATCCCGATCCTTCTGGATGTCAGCCTTTGCTGCCTGCACCTGTGCCTGAGCTTTGTTGCGCGCTTCGTTCAGGGCGGCAGTCCGCGCATCCAGCGCGGCCTTGCGACGAGCCTCTTGCGCGCGGAACACCGTCGCCCGCGCCTCACGCAGCCGCTGCTCGTATTCGGAAGTGCGCGCTTCGGCCGCGGCAATGTCTGCTCGCGACTTCTCCACCGCTCCTTCCGTCTTGCTGCGCCGCTCCTCCAGCACGCGCCGCAACGGCTTGTGCACCATCGTCGTGTAGAGCAGGTACAGCAACGCCAGCAAAATCACCGTCGGTACTGATCCGAGCAGTAATTCGCCTAGTTGTCGCAGCGTTTGATCCATTGATAGCGGCTATACAGGAAAATGAGGGCTGTGAAAACTGTTAAGTCTAACGTCCGCAGGTGTTTATGTCAACGCAAAGGGCTGATTTTCAGCCGATCTTCAGGCTGGAAGCAAGGTATCACAACGGGCGAATTCCGCCAGCCAAGCCCGGTTTGATCAACCATGCAAAAATCTGCAACTAACCCTTGACTTCCTAGTAAAGAGGACTAGCATTGAGTTATCACCTCCGATCCAATTCAGGATCGAATGGGCCGATAGCCAAGGAATGTCACCGCTTCTTGGTTGCCGGCCCATTTAAATTGAACCTGTTCACTCGACCACCCATTCCCTAACCCTCCGCATCACCGACTCCGGTGCCTCCACCTCCAACTGCACCGCTCCATCTTTGTACGCCCGCGAATAAATCCGGGCCTTGGCCTCGAGCATGGCCAGCGTCTTCCCTTCCTTCTGCGGAACCCGCAGATGCACGCGGCTCACGCGGTCTTCCTCGATCATCGCGTCGATGCGCTCGAGCAGACGAGTCAGCCCTGTGCCTTCCGCCGCCGATACATACACTGTGTTCGAATCATCGCGCAGCGCGTCATTCATCAAGCTCTCTGCGACTTCCCCGTCCAGCAGATCGACCTTATTCATCACCCTCAGCCGCGGCTTCTTGTCTGCATCCAACTCTTTCAGGACAATCTCCACCTGCGCATCCTGCTCCGCTGAGAGCCGGCTGCTGGCGTCGGACACATGAAGAATCAGCGACGCCCGCTGCACCTCCTCTAGCGTGGCACGAAACGCCGAGACCAAGGTGTGCGGCAGGCTGCGAATGAATCCCACAGTGTCCGACAGCAGCACCTTTCGCTTCGACGGAAGGACAACCGAACGGATAGTCGGATCGAGGGTCGCGAACATGCGCGGCGAGGCCAGCACTGTGGCCCGCGTCAGCGCATTGAACAGCGTCGACTTCCCCGCGTTGGTGTATCCCACCAGGGCCACGGTCGCCACCGGAGCCGATTCCCGCCGCTGCCGTTGCTGCGCCCGGATGCGCCGCACGTTCTCCAGTTGCTGCTCCACGTGCCGCACCCGCCGGGCAATTTTCCGCCGATCGGTTTCAAGCTGCGTTTCACCGGGACCGCGCGTGCCGATGCCGCCGCCGAGTTGCGACATCTCGACGCCGCGCCCGGCCAGGCGCGGCAGCATGTACTGCAGTTGCGCCAGTTCCACCTGCAACTGGCCTTCCCGAGTGCGCGCGTGCCGCGCAAAAATGTCGAGGATCAACTGCGTGCGGTCGATCACCCGCCGGTGGACGATCCTTTCGATGTTGCGCTGTTGCGAGGCAGTCAGGTCGTGATCGAAGAGAAGAAGATCAGCATTCACCGACGCGGCCGCGCCTGCAATCTCCTCCAACTTGCCTGCGCCGATCAGAGTGGCGGGATCAGGCCGGTCGCGGCGTTGCAGAATTTCGCCGACGACTTTCGCCCCTGCACTCCCCGCCAGCGTCCGCAGTTCCGCCATCGATTCTTCTGCGTCAAACTCCGGAATGCTCGGCTTGTTAGTGCTCGACTTTCCCGAACCCGGTCCTAAACCCGGCCCTGAACTCTGTCCTGAACTCTGCGGTCTGGCTCCCTCGGCGGGTGTGGCGGACGCAGCATCCCGAGCCGCCTGCGCCTGCGCGGTAACCGTTCCTCGCGCGCCGCGTCCGCGAGTTCGCACATCAATCCCGACCAGAAACGCGCGTTCCTGGGAGTCTTTGTCTTTATCTTTACGTTCAGTCTCGGCGCCGAGAGGCACACGTCTGACTGCCAACGCACGGTCGCGGGTCTTCTTGGGATGAGAACTGCGCAAGCCGAGAACGCCTTACCCTTCGGTGCCCGAGGCGATTGCCGCTGAGACCGCCGTAGGCCCCGATGACGAAGACGACGATGGCGCCGCCGACCCCGGGGCGCCGACGGCCTTTGCCTCGGGATGCGCCAGGTGCGCCACATGCGGCCCGGTGCGGCCCATCACCACGGTCGAGATGGCGTGCTTGAAAATCAATTGTTCTTGTCCGTTGGCCTCCAGCACCACGGAATACTTGTCGAAGGAACGAATCCGGCCCGTCAACTTCACTCCGCTCAACAGGTAGATCGTGATGCTCAATCGTTCCTTGCGGGCCGTGTTCAGGAAGGAATCCTGGATGTTCTGGGCCGGCTTGCTGTTTTCCATAGCCGATCTCCTTAGTTCTTTTGACCTGAGAGACACCAGCTTGCCTCTGCCGCAGACAGTTCAAGACAAGCTTCAAATCAACAGCATGTTCCTCGCGGGCTTACCGCATCGGGAACACGGGGGGTTAGCCTGCCTCTTCGCAGCCCGGTTTCCCGAGACTGCGCCGCCTGGCAGGTAGCTGCGACTACCATACGGGCTAGCCCCGCGCTTTTCAACCTGGAACTTGTGGGAAACCAGTTTCTTTCACTCTGAGAAGACTGGACTGCGAAATCCTTCTTTATCCATCGCTCCCACCCGTTGTGTACAATCCCCGGCGTGGACGTTACCGGTTAAATCTCAGGAGGCATCATGGCAAGCGCTGCTCTCGCAACCTTCCTCGGACCCCAAATCAACTTTCCCTCGGACTTCAACACGAACTTTCTCATGTTGGTCCGGTGGATCCACTTCCTGGCCGGCATCACATGGATCGGCCTGCTCTATTTCTTTAACTTGGTCAACGTGCCCCTGATGAAGGAACTCGACCCCACCACCAAAGGCAAAGTGATGCCCGCTCTGATGACGCGCGCCCTGTGGTGGTTCCGCATGTCGGCGGCTCTCACAGTGCTGGCTGGGCTGATCTATTGGGGGAAAATCGTTGCGACCGATGCTGTGAACGGAGGCGGCTCCAGCGGCCCCGTGATGGGCAGCTTCTTTCTGATCTGGACGATCGTGTGGGGCGTGCTCTACGCCTGCCTCATCCCCGGCAAGGGAATTTTCGACAAAGGCGCATTCGTCGGCGTGGTCTACGCCGTGGTCGTCGCAGTCGCAGCCTGGCTCTTTCTGAGCCTCAACAACCACGGTTGGGAGAGCAACCGCCTGCTTGCGATCGGCATCGGCGGCGGCATCGGCTGGGTCATGCTGCTCAACGTCTGGGGAGTGATCTGGCGCATCCAGAAACGCCTGATTCAGTGGACCCGGGACAACGCCACCAACGGCACGCCCATCCCCGACAAAGCCAAAGCCATGGCCCGCCAGGCTTTCCTGGCCAGCCGAGCCAACGCCTTCCTGTCAGTAGTCATGCTGTTCTTCATGGGCGCGGCGAGTCATTACCCCATGTTTGGAAAATAAGCGCGAACAGCGGAAGGTAAAAAGAATCAGGCCGGCCCGAGGGCCGGCCTGAAGCTTTCACCTGACTTGCCGCTAGAATTCTATCCGCAGCGAAACCTGCATCACGCGTGCTGCGCTGGCGGCGTTGTTGATCCCGGTGCCCTGAGTACTGGAGATGGTCCCGAACAGACATGACACATTGGTAATGTCGGTACAGGGCGTACTGAAGTTGGGATGGTTGAAGACATTGAAGGCATCCCCACGGAGCTGCGCTCTTACCCGGTCGCCAATGATCGGGAAGGTTTTGCCCAGTCCCATATCCATGTCGAAGTACTGCGGGCCGCGCAGATTGTTGCGGGCGCCGATGTTGAAACCAACGGGACCGGTGTAGTCTGAGTTGGCTTGGGGAACATTTGCGTAGCCAAGCAGGGGTTGGCCGTGACCGCCATTCAAGTGGATATGGAGGTCCGACATCGGACCGACGAGAATGCCAGGCGCATTGTTGGCGTATCCGGCCACAAACGCGTTGGCGGTGGCAAAGTAGGCGTTCCCGCTATGCCAACTGGGAAGGCCGCTCACCTCCCAGCCGCCGATAATCTCGTTGAGCCAGCGCGGCGCGGAGGAGACCAAACTCCTTCCCCGGCCAAACGGCAGGTCATAGATAAAGTTGCCGCTGAGATAGTGGGTCACATCAAAGTCGGAGTTGCCGCGACATTCCCGCGGCCGCACCACGTCACAGATAAACCCATAGCCTCCAATGGCTGGAGCATTGGCTATCACGGAGACGTTATCGATCGAGTGTGACCAGGTGTAGTTGAGGTCGAATTGCAAACCAAAGCCAAGGTTCTTATGCAGGGTTGTGAGCAACCCGTTGTAGTTCGAGAACCCCTTGTTGGTATAGAACGTGTTCTCGGAAAACTGAGACCCCATACCCACGTTTGCGTTTATTGCGCCAATAGATGACAGGGCCTGCGTGGTATCGGCGAAGTCGCCTCGCAGAGCAAGGGTGTTGACCAGCACCGATACGATCTCGGTGTTGTTAGTACATGGGGTTGTAAGGCCGAAAAAATTACACAGAAAAGGACCGTAGCCTGCCGGGATCTGGTTTTCGTACCAAGGTTGAGGTGTGACGCTGTACGGGTCCGTTCCTTGCCGCAATTGCTGTGTAACGTTTGCAAATGCGGTGGACATCAACTCGCCCGACGCCAGATCGGGGAAGTCGATTAACTGGTTGGAATCGGCTTGCGCGAGCAGCCGCCTGCCCAGGCGGCCCACGTAGTTAGATCTCAGGATGAATCCCTTGGGGAACTCGTGCTGAAAGCCGAAGCCGTACAGAATCGAATACGGGGTTTTGAGCTTCGGGTCGATGGTCTCGTTGAAAGCCTGACCATTAGCCAAACCAAACGGGGCTGGGGGTGTTTGTGTGAGGTCGACAAACGGGAGAAACGGCTTCGTAATCGCAGGAGCGGCAGGGGGCGGTATCGGAGTGGTCAAACCGGTAAATCTGGTGTCGGTCATGAGCGACCCATTGGCATCACCGACGGTCCCGAAGGGCTGGTTCGCGCTGGCCTGGAAAAGATAGTCGTACTGTGACTCCTGGTACTGCACGGCATTGATTACCGTTTGATCGTAGATGACGCCCCCCCCCACGTTGAAGACGGTTTTTGGATTAAAGCTGTATGCGGCGGAAAACCTCGGCCCAAAATTCAGATACTGCGGCTTGAAGTAACCGGGACCGTGATTGGCTTTCCCGCCAAGCGAGTAGGCGATTAGCGGGACCGCCGAGTTGCCAGATAGGCCCGCTGCACTCTGCGACACACGATCTCCAAAGTAGGTGTCGAAGTTAAAGTTTTCCACGGACTCAATGCCGTGCACCTCGTAAGGCACGCTGTAATTTATCCAGCGAACTCCGTACGACAGCGTAAGCTTCGGCGTCACCTTCCATGTATCCGCAAAGTAAAGCTCCGTTTCCCAGTAACGATAAGTTCGGTTTTGGCCGGAGCCTTGGGAAAAGGCGGTCCCCTGGGCGTTGTAGTTGAAAGTGGCGCCCGACGCCGTGTAGGGAGCGAGCGCGAGTGCAAATGCCGCATCGTATAAACCTGGCGCGAATCCGCACACGTTCGAGGAGTTCGGACAGATGTCGGCGGGCCGTAAGCTCGGGTTCAGGCTTCCGGTATTTCCACCCAGGCCGATTGCTGGAGTGTCGTAATTGAGGATGGTATAGCCGCTAGGCTTGGGCCACTTGAACGTACCACCAAACTGGAAGCTGTGCTGTCCCTTCAGCCAACTGAAGTCATCACGAACCACGGGGACGGGATAGGTGCGGCCTTGCGCGTTAATGGCACGGCGATAGGGGCCATCGATGATCGTTCCGCCCGTCCCACTTCCAAAGGCGGTCTGGTATTGCGTGACGCCGGTGGGATTGTACGTGATCGGGAAGTTGTAGTTTTCGAACACTTCCCCATAAGAAGCCTGGTTTACCTTGGTACTGCCAATGGTCCATACATGCCCTACAACCCAGGTATAGCTTTGATCGAGGAAAGGGGCGGTTTCCGGATCGCCTGGGAACCAAATTGATTGTTCCGTGCCAGTGGTTCGGGTGAAGCTACCTTTTCCCCACAGCTTCATCTTGTCGTTGAGGGTGAAATCCACCCTTTGGACGTAATCGTCCTCCTTGTAAGGAAAAGGCGCGTTGAAACGGAATCCAGCGGTGTTGAGAAGATCTCCGAACGCACCCGACAGGTCATTCGCGTGCGGGTAGCGGCTGGAGAAAAGGCTCTGCAACGCTGAATTGAAGCCCGCATGCAGGGGATCGAAAGCCATCACCTGCGCCGAGCTCACGGTTCCGATGCCGTTGGAAGAGTTGATGTATTGAATAGTGCCGTTCCTGAAGGAGTCCAGCGGAACCGTGCGCTCCTCCAGATTTGAGAGGGTGTCGCGCCGTCCGTTGTAGTCGAAAAAGAAGAACAGCTTGTTCTTCATCACCGGCCCACCGAAATTACCGCCGAACTGGTTACGGATGAGAGGAGGCCGGGGCACGTCGGAATTGTTATTGAACCAGTCGTTAGCTTCAAGGTCGGTGTCGCGATGGTACTCCACGATCGCACCGTGGAAGGAGTTGGTGCCACTCCGCGTCACGAGCTCGAACTGGCCGCCACCACCACCGGCGGCGCCGGGCAGGAAACCCCCGGAAACACCTCGGAACTCTTGGACGGAGTCTACGGGAGCGTTGCCCACAATAGCACCAAACTGGCCCGTAGCCAAATCGTTGACGTCGAGGCCATCCACGGTAACGCGGTCCTGGTCCGTGCGCGCGCCGGTGACCGCCCCGTCGAGGGTGACTCCGGGTTGCTGGACGAAGAGCGCTGAGGGACTGCTTCGGTCCTCAACCGGCAGGTCTTGCAGAAACTGCACTTGGAAGTTGTTGCCGACCGTCGAATCCGTAGTGTCGAGTGTGACAATCTCGTTGGAGGCTGACACTTCAACCGTCTCGGTAGCTCCGCCAAGACTCAATTGAGCGTTCTGTACGCGAGTGGCGTCGACGTTCAGGTAAAGACCAGAGACGACTGCAGACTTGAAGCCCGGGTGCTTGAATTCGATCTTGTAGCCGGGGCCCGGTTTGACTTGGCTGAACGTATAAGAACCCAAGTCGTTGGCGACCGCCTTATTACTGACACCCGTCTGTGGGTTCGTGAGAGTCACCTCGACGCCTGGGACGACGGCGCCGCTCGGGTCAGTGACCACACCGGTAATGGAAGCCACATCCTGTGCGGCAAGAAAGGTCGGCACCACGAAAAACAGCGCCAATGCCAGCAAAGCAAGCAGAATTCGCGTTACAGCCGGACGGAAAGCGGATTCCATCAACTTCCTCCTCAGTAGCAGGGATCCATCGGAAAGAGGTCCCCGCAACCGTTGTGTGGTCTCATTTAGCCTAATTGCCATGGTGAAACAGCAGGGGGCGAATCGCACTTGGTGCGCTAGAAACAGTTGGTAATAGCAGCTAGTGTTCCAAAACAGTTCTTACTTAACAGGCTTAGTTATCATGTACATGTGGACTTGGTACCTGAGGGTGTCGAGAAATAAACATGAATTTACGGAGATAGACTATGGAAATTGGAATGAACTCGAACCTCTTCACGCCGTTACTGATCCCATAGCGCCAGTGTAGATGGGACCCGTGCTGTTACAATCTCCCTCTCAGTGACCACTTCGCCTACGAAACCCGGAACCTCCAAGCCGGACTCAGCAGACGCGGATTTGCTTGGCGTAACGCCTCTCCACTCCGTGCCGATGCTTGATCTGCAAAGACAGTATGAGCAGGTGCGCGCCGAAGTGCTGGCCGCGGTGGGGCGGGTGTGCGCTTCTCAACATTACATTCTGGGGCCTGAAGTTGATGCGCTTGAGCGCGAGCTCGCGGAGTTCTGCGGAGCGAGCGATGCGGTAGGTTGCGCCTCCGGCACCGACGCCTTGTGGCTGGCTCAAGTCGCCGCGGGTGTGCAACCGGGCGATGAGGTTCTCACCACTCCGTTCAGCTTCTTCGCTTCCGCCAGCGCTATCGCGCGGGCCGGCGCCCGTCCGGTGTTTGCCGATATCGATGCGGGCACATTCAATCTTGATCCTGCTCGGGTGGAGTCCCTTCTGCGCGGCGGCCAGCGTGACAAACTTCGCGCGCTGCTCCCGGTTCATCTGTACGGCCAGTGCGCTGACATGGATTCGTTGCAGCATCTCGCGGACGAATTCCATCTGCAATTAATCGAAGACGCTGCGCAAGCCATCGGCGCGCGCAGGGGCGACCGCAGCGCAGGGTCCATCGGCGTCTCCGCCGCATTCAGCTTCTACCCCACCAAGAATCTCAGCGCCTACGGCGATGCCGGATTAGTCACGACCAACAGCCCGGAAATGGCGGCACACATGCGGCGCCTGCGCAATCACGGCAGTTCGCGCCGTTATGTTCACGAAGAGTTGGGATGGAACAGCCGCCTCGACGCCATCCAAGCTGCAATCCTGCGCGTGAAGCTGAAATATGTCGAAGGATGGAACGAGGCGCGCCGCCAGCGTGCCGCGCAATACGATCAGATGTTTGCCGCAGCGGGCCTGACCTCAACCGGCGGACAACCGGAGAACGCTGCACCGATTCAGCTGCCGCTGACTGTGGGCAGGACTTATCATGTTTTTCACCAGTACGTCGTCCGGGCCTTCCGCCGCGACGAACTGCGCGAGTTCCTCACTGGACGCGGGATCGGAACGGAGATTTACTATCCCATCCCGCTGCACTTGCAGCCCTGCTTCGCTTATCTCGGCTACCGCGAGGGCGACTTTCCCCAAGCCGAGCGCGCGGCGAAAGAAGTGCTGGCCTTGCCTATGTTCCCCGAACTCACCGAAGAGGAGCAACGCTGGGTGGTGAAAAGTATCGCGGACTTCTATTGCTAGTTGCTGGTTTGACTCGTGTAACTTTCGAGCTGGGCGGGCATCCACTTGCATGACGAGATGAAGATCATGAGACATTTTTCAGCTGCGGCGGTAACTCTAGCTTTCGCGCTGCTTGTTGCGTATTCAGTCTTCACGGCAAAGACCAAAGCGCAAACCTCAGCCCCAGACGCTGGCCGCAAGCCTGTCGTAGTTGAGTTGTTTACATCGGAGGGCTGTTCCAGTTGTCCGCCGGCGGATGCTTTGCTGCAGCAGTTGCAGCAGCAGCAGCCGGTGGCCGGTGTGGAGATCATCGCGCTGGAAGAACACGTGGATTATTGGAATCACGACGGTTGGATCGATCCGTATTCTTCGTCCGAATGGACCGAGCGGCAGCAGGACTATGTGGCTGTCTTCAAGAAGGATCCTTACACGCCGGAACTTGTCGTGAACGGCCACAGCCAGTTCGTCGGCAACAATGCGCGACAAGCCCAATTCGAAATCGAAAAGGCGGCAGGCGGGTTGAAAACGGAGGTCAAGATCACCTCCGGCAACCCGGAAGCAAAGGGTGCGCAGCGCTTTACCGTGTCGGTGGGAAAGCTTGCGCGAAACGCTCCCGGCGATGTTGCTGAGGTCTGGTTGGCGGTAACGGAGGACGGCCTGCAATCGTCGGTGAGCCTGGGAGAGAATGCCGGGCACGTCCTGCATCACATCGCCACGCTGCGATCTTTACACAAGATAGGGGTAGCGGACGCGAACGGGGCGTCAGTCTCGTTTGCCGGAGATCCCCTGGTGAAACTCAACTCCCACTGGAATCCTCAGAATCTGCACGTAACGGTCTTCGTCCAGGAGAAGAAAAGCCGGGAAATTCTGGGTGCAGGTTCGACAAGAATCAAGGGTTAGACGGCCTGCCAACTAGCCGCCGACGCTTCGTGGCCGGCTGGACCTGATTCTGTTCGCCCGGAGCCAATACCCGGCGCACAATTGGCGTGTTCAGCTTGT
>Ga0209624_10000783_pt1 | contig 27148 bp, 29 predicted proteins | sample JacPinW_OM2H0_O1_FD_188565 | JGI IMG/M metagenome (GOLD analysis project Ga0209624, IMG submission 188565) | Forest soil microbial communities from Algoma, Ontario, Canada - Jack Pine, Ontario site 1_JW_OM2H0_O1 (SPAdes) (version 2) | ecosystem: Environmental > Terrestrial > Soil > Boreal...
CTGCGCGTATCGGACTTGCCGCATAACGAGAAGCTGAAGTTTCTCTCGGACGCGAACCAGCCCGTGGCCCATGTGACCAGCGTGAAGGAAGAAGTCGTGGCTGCGCCGGAAGCGGTGGCGGCGGAAGCTGGAGCCGCGCCGGCCGAGCCTGAAGTCATCAAGAAGGGCAAGGCGGAGACCGAGGAAGAGGGCGAGGCGGCTGCGACGGCCGACAAGCCTGAGAAGGCTGAGAAGAAGGCCGAGAAAAAGGAGAAGAAGTAACCCCGTGGCCCGGGTGCGCCTCGCTTTGCTCGGCTGGACGGCCGAGACGGCTGTCCCCATGTGGGGCGCCGCTTCGTGGCTGGGGATGGTGGTGTGAAACTGATAGTTGGGCTTGGCAATCCTGGCATCGAGTATCAATTCACGCCGCATAATCTGGGTTTCTTGGTTGTGGATCGCATCGCCAGTGAGCATCGGGTTGAGATCAGGAATCGGCAGTGCCGGGCTCTGACGGCGAGAATACAGGTTGGGGACGAGGCCGTGCTGCTGGCCAAACCCGAAACCTACATGAATCTGAGCGGTCTGTCAGTCCGGGAGCTGGTGGCCGAGTACGAAGTGAAGCCGGAATCGGACTTGATTGTGATTCAGGACGAACTGGATTTTCCGCTGGGCACGCTGCGGATTCACACGCGGAGGAGTTCGGCGGGGCATAACGGGATCGAGTCGATCATTGATGTCCTGGACACGCAGGATTTCTGGCGCATCCGAATCGGCGTGGCCCCGGAGCGCAGGGTAGAAGACGGCGAACGCTATTTGCTGGCGCCGTTTCGCAAAGCTGACCTCGCGGTGGTCGATGGGATGCTCGACACTGCCGCAGAAGCAGTGAAGGCGATTTTGGCTGAAGGTGCGGCGGCGGCGATGAATAGATTTAACCGGAAGGAAGACAGGGATTAGGTTTCACGGGCCAGGGATCAGAGGTCTTTCTGGTCACTGACCACTGATCACCGGCCACTGCTTAAGATTTGGAGATGCAAATGAATCGTACTTATGAACTGATGTTTATTGTCCGGCCGGATATGGCGGATGAAGATCTTGAGAAGCTGATTTCGAACCTGGAAACCACGGTGACTTCGTCGGCCGGTTCGATCAAGAGCGTGGACCGCATGGGCAAGCGCCGTCTGGCGTATGTCGTGCGCAAGTTCCGCGAAGGCATCTACATTTTGCTGACGATCGAAGGCGCGGGCACGGTGGTGCACGAACTGGAGCGCCGTCTGCGGGTTACTGAGCCGGTAATCAAGTTTCTTACCGTGCGCATTGACGAAGAGCAGAAGCGGCTGGAGAAGATCAAGAAACTGCGCGACGCGAAAAAGAAGGTGAGCGCGCAGCCTGCGGTCGTGGCGGAAGAAGCGCCGGCGGCACCGGCGGCAGAAACTCCGGCAACGGCGTAAGAACAGCGGCTAGTGGTCGGCGATCAGTGGCCAGTTCACAAGAGCGACATTGTTTTTGCTGGCCACTGGTCACTGACCACTGGCCACTAATTAAGGAGCATTATGGCTGAGGAGACTAAAGCACCAAGCGAGCGGCCGGAGCGTCCAGCCGGCGATGGACCACGCGAGTTCAGGCCTTCTGGAGACCGTCCGCGTTTCGGCGGCGGTGGAGGGCGTTCAGGCCCCGGCGGTCCACCACGCGAAGGTGGACGCAAGTTTTTCCGGCGCAAGAAAGTTTGCAAGTTCTGCACGGAGAAGATCGCTGACATCAACTACAAGGATTACCGGCTGCTCGGGCAATTCGTCGCCGAGAGCGGCAAGATCGTGCCCCGGCGTTTGACGGGTGTGTGTTCGCCGCACCAGCACCGGCTGGCCTCGGCCATCAAGCAGGCGCGCAACATCGCTCTGCTGCCGTTTGCCGGACGGGCATCGTAAGGCATTCAATAAAAGGCTTGTCATTCCGAGCGAAGCGAGGAATCTTGGTTTTTGCCGGCGGCGAGAAGGACCAAGATTCCTCGCTGCGCTCGGGATGACAGGTCAAGAGGATCGGAGTCATATCATGGAAGTCATTCTCAAAGGAGATGTAACCAAGCTGGGATCGCGCGGCGACGTGGTGAAGGTTGCCGAAGGATATGGGCGCAACTTTCTTCTGCCGCGCAAACTGGCCATCGAAGCCACTGCGGGCAACAAGGCTGTCATCGTGCAGATGAAGGCGGCCTCGGTGCGGCGCTCGGCTAAGGAGAAGTCCCAGGCCGAAGAACTGGCCAAGCAGTTTGAAGGACTGTCGGCTACGTTCCAGAAGCGGGCGGGCGAGCACGATCAACTTTTCGGATCGGTTACTTCGGGCGATATTGCCGAGGTCATCGTGAAAAAGGGAATCAATCTGGACCGCAAGCAGATCCAGCTCCACGAGCCGCTGAAGACCCTGGGCGAGTTCACAGTGCCAGTGAAGTTGCACAAGGACGTGACCGCGCATTTGAAGGTTGTTATTGAGAAGGAAGCGGTCGCGGAGTAGGATCGTCGGTGCCGTCCGGTTCCCTGCTTGCCCGCTTCCCCGCACTTACGTGCGGGGCTAATGAATGCCGTCGCTTTGCGACTGGAGCGGCGGATTGAATTGCATCAAACCCAGGGCATTTCCCTTGCCAAACCGGCCTTCCTCACCGTGGGCAACTGTTCTGTTTCCCGCTAAACCATTACGAAAGAATCACCTAGGCGGCATAAAATCCTCCGGCAGCCTATAATTTCTGCTCACGGTTCCACTGACTGACCGTCTATTCCTGTGCAAGCCCGGGTACGGCATCGACACCGGGCAATAGAGGACAAGACGAAACATGCCGGCCGATGTTTTGGCAGTAACACTTGCGGTTGGTGCACGGATTCACTCGAAGAAGAACAGAGTGGAGAAGGTCAGCGGTAACCAGGACCCCCCGACGCGGGCCATGGCTGGGCAAGAACGCCGCATCGACGATACGATCCTCATCCGCGAGGCGCAAAGCGGGAACCGCGCCGCCTTCGAGGAACTCGTGCGCCACTACGATCAGGCGGTCTTGCGGCTGGCGCTGCATCTCACCGGCACCGAGCACGACGCCCAGGACGTCTACCAGGACGCCTTCCTCAAGGCTTACAAGAACATTGGAAGCTTTCGTTTTGAGTGTTCGTTTTATACGTGGATTTACCGCATCGTGACCAATCTTTGCCTGGATCACCTGCGCAAGAAGAATGTGCGCAAAGAAGATGCGCCGGTGGTAAAGGACGCGTCCGGCGGCGAGTACGACCTGCTTGATCAGGTGCCGGACGGGCGGGCGGGCGCGAATCCGGAGCGGGATTTGATGCGGCGGCAGCTGGGCGCGCGGATCTCCGGAGCGCTGGAAAAGTTGACCCCGCGTGAGCGCATGGTCTTCGAGTTGAAGCATTACCACGGATTAAAATTGCGCACCGTGGGTGAGATTTTGCATACCACGGAAGAGACTGCTAAGAACACACTCTTCCGAGCCACGCAGAAGTTGCGCGGGCAGTTGGCGGATATGAGATGAGGAAGGTTTCAAAGTTTCAAATGTTTCAAGGTTTCAGAGACCTTGAAACTCTGAAACCTTAGAAACCTTGAAACGGGGTTGCTATGAAATGCGAATGGGTTCGAGAGAATATCACGCTGCACGTTTACGGCGAGCTGGCCGATGACGCCCGTCACGAATTGGAACAGCATGTGGCGCGCTGCGCCGACTGTGCCGCCGAACTGAAGGCGGAGCAGGAGTTCCACGCTGTACTGTCGCAAGATCGGGCGGCGGAGCCGACGCCGAACTTGCTGGCGGCTTCGCGTATGCGGCTGCAGGAGGCTTTGGAAACGGCGGAGCCGGGCGGATTCTGGCGGCGGCTGGTCTTCGATCCGGCTCAGTGGCTGCGGCAGGTGAGCTTCTCTCCCGCTCTGGCGTCTGTGATTTTGATTCTTGGGTTCACCGGTGGAGTGGGAACTTCCTACAAAGTGTTTGTTCATCCGGTTGTAACTTCGACCAGCACAGTTCCCGCTCCCGTCGAGTCTTCGATTACAGGCATCCAGTCTGTTACCCAGCAACCGGGAACCAATCAGATTGACATCAAGTACAACACGGTTTCGACGCAAGAAGCGCAGGGCTCGATGAATGACCAGCGCATCCAGCAACTGCTGCTGTTTGCCGCCCGGAATAACTACAATTCCGGCGTGCGAATGGATTCCGTAGATCTGTTGACCCAGAAGCCCGATGTTTCGCAGGTGCGCGATGCGCTGATCTACGCGCTGCGTTATGACACGAATCCTGGAGTCCGGTTGAAGGCTCTGGATGGTCTGGGTGGGTTCGTGAAGGATGATGTGCGCGTTCGAGACGTTGTTCTGGAAGCATTGGTGAACGATTCCAACCCCGGCGTGCGCACCGAAGCTTTGCGCCTGATTGAGCCGGTCAAAGCCGACGGCAGCGTGCGCGGCGTGTTGATGACGCTGTCAGCCAAGGATCAAAGCCAGTACATCAAGTCGCAGGCCCGGACCATGCTGGCGCAGTTGCCGGAAATCGATTGATCGAGATTGAGATTCAGTGCGAGACCGCTGACAACAACGAGATACAGAAACTGAGGTGGTCATTTTGAAGCGTTTGCCACAATTCGTCGGCCTGCTTTCTCTGGCTTTGCTTGCGCCCCTGGCGCTGGCGCAGGAAGCAAATGGATCGCACGGGAGCGACGCCTGGAGCCAATCGAGTTCCGGCACGCTGGCTGCGGCGAGGAACGTCAGAATCAAGGTAGACATGGGTGCGGTGGTGGTGCGAGGCGGTCAGCAGCCGGGCATCAGCTACGTAGTCCGCAGTCATGCTTACGAGTCGGAGCGAGAAGGGCGCCGCCAGACCGGATCCTTCAAGGTCAGCGCTTCGGTTAAGGGGGACACGGCTTGGATCATCGGGGAGTGGGAAGGCGGCCGGCCGCGCCGGTTCTCGGGTGAGTTCGTGATCAACATTCCTCGCGACACCGATGCGGTCAAGATCGAGACCGGCGGGGGCGGAGTGGAAGCGACCGGCATTGCCGGGCATGTGGACATTGAGACCGGCGGCGGGAAGGTCCGATTAGATGACGTTGGTGGCCCTTCCGAAGTGCAAAGCGGAGGTGACTCCATCGACGTCGGGACTGTGGGTGGAGATCTGAAGGCAGAAACTGGCGGCGGCAACATCTCGATCCGATCGGTGAAAGGGAATATCCGCGCGGAGACCGGTGGCGGCAATGTGATGGTGCTTTCCGGTGAACAGGGTGCCGTGGTCGAAGCCGGCGGCGGTAACGTGGAGATCAAGCGTTGTATGGGAAGGGTGAAGGCATCGACGGGCGGAGGGAGCATCAACCTGGGCGAGATTGGTGGTCCGGCGGACATCGACACGGGCGGGGGCAGCATTCGCCTCACCTCCGCAAAAGGTCGAGTGGGCGCCAGTGCAGGCGCCGGGACTATCGAACTCTACGGGGTTCCTTCGGCGCGGGTACAGACCGGGGCGGGTGGAATCACCGTGAAGTTCATCAACACCGGGGCGGAGCGCAGCGACTCCATGCTTGAGACCTCCGCGGGTGACATTACGGTTTACATTGCATCTGATGTGGCGCTCTCTGTGCGCGCCAGCGTGGACCTGGGCAATGGGCACCACATCACGTCCGATTTCCCTGATATTCACATCGCCACCGAAGGCGACCAATGGAGTTCGAGGACGCTCAATGCCGAAGGGAAGTTAAACGGAGGCGGTCCAGTTCTGAAGGTTCGGACGACGACCGGGGATATTCGCTTCAAGCGCGTAAATCAGTAGGTGACGGCGGTAGCGGTACATCAAGATTCAGGAGGTTGGTCATGCGCAAACAAGTTTTGACAACTGTCGTTTTGCTGCCTTTGTTGCTCAACCTGTCGCACGCCGCGCAAAAATGGACGTTTGATTCCGCGCAACCCCTGGGTATTCCCAGCGAAGATTCGGGGACGAGCGCCTATCTGGGCGTGGACATCGTGGATATTACCTCCGACCGGCTTGGCGCTCTGAAGCTGAAAGAAGAGCAAGGAGTTGAGGTGACCATGGTCGACCAGGATGCCCCTGCGGGCAAGGCTGGCCTCAAGGAACACGACGTCCTTTTGACCATGAATGGAACGAGCATCGTGAGCAAAACGCAATTGCAGCGGATGATCCACGAAACTCCGCCGGGACGCGTGGTTGCGCTTGGCCTGAGCCGCGACGGGCAGCCTATGACCATCAAGGTGCAGCTGGCCGACCGGCGCAGCGAATTTGCCCACATGGCTCCGAAAGACCTGAACAAGGATTACCATTTCGAAATGCCGCAGATGCCCAACATGCCGGACTTCGATGTTCCGAATATTGGAGTCGTGGTGGTGCATTCGTCGGTGCGCAGCGGACTGATGGTGGAAAACCTCACGCCGCAACTGGGCGAGTTTTTTGGAGCGAAGAACGGAAATGGAGTCCTGGTCCGATCAGTGGAGAAGGGCAGCCGCGCCGATAAAGCCGGCCTGCGCGCGGGTGACGTCATCACTCGCGTTGCTGACCAGCCAGTCCATGACACTAGCGACTTCACCCACGCCTTGCATTCCCACAGCTCCGGATCGGTCAACGTTGCCGTGATCCGCGACAAGAAGGAGCAGACTCTTACCATCACCTTGCCTGAACGCAAAGACTCTGGCGAAGTGATTGAAGAAAGCCTGGAAGATTCTGAGTTGACTGCCGAAACTCAGACGGAATTGAGTGAGATGCGGAACGAGATTGCCAACCTCCGCCCGCAAATGGAGCTGGCGCGGGAAGAAACCCGCAAAGCTTCGACCGAGATGCGCAAGGCTCTGTGCGATCAGCAGAAACAGCTCAGGGAGCAGGCCCTGAAGATGAAGCAGGAACTCCGGCCCCAGATGCGGGAAGAGCTGAGGAAGAGCCGCGAGAAGCTGCAGCAAGAGATGGAACAGCTTCGCCAGCGAATGGCGGCCGACTCACTTGACATCTAAAAGCCAGTGGACAGTGGTCGGTGACCAGTGGCCAGCAAAGCCGAACCCAAAATGATTAACTGGCCACTGATCACTGATCACTGATCACTGGCCACTGACCACTGATTTAAGATCCTGTCGAGTGGCCGCGCGCTAACGTGCCCAGGCAGACCTTGTTCCGTCCCGCCTGTTTGGCAGCATACAGGGCGGAGTCTGCGGCCCTCACCAGCTCGTCGCGAGTGGTGCCCTGTTCGGGAAAAGCGGCAGCGCCCGCGCTGATGGTGACCGTCCGGGGCACGCCGGGGAACAGCCAGCCTTCCACCATCTTCCGCAGTTTCTCGGCAATCTTCATGGCCTGCTTGGCATTGGTTTGAGTGAGCAGGATCCCGAACTCCTCGCCCCCGTAGCGGCACACCACGTCAATCTTCCGCAACTGCTGGTGAAACAGCGAGGAAACCTGGCGCAGCACTTCATCGCCCAGCACGTGTCCGAACTCGTCATTCAGGCGCTTGAACTGATCGATGTCGGCCATGATGACCGCCATCCCCGTACCGTAACGCCGGGCGCGTTCAATCTCTTCCATGATGCGTAGTTCGAAAAAGCGCCGGTTGAAAATGCCGGTCAGACCATCAAGGTAGGCCAGCTGTTTTACGCGCTCCACATAGTGGGCGTTCTGGATGGCCGTAGCGCAGATATCGGCAACCGATTCCAGCGACTGCAGGTCGCCGTCGCGGAAGGCATCCGGCTGGGCGCTGTCCAGCGCGAGAATTCCCAGCGTGTGTCCGAATGAGACCAAGGGAATGCACATGCGGGAAGCCGATTCCGCGAAGAACTTTCTGTTGGTGGGCGCGACGCAAAGGTCGGTTTCCATTGCTGTAGTGCTGCTGGCCAGGATGCTGGCCCAGGGTTCTGTACTCGCCGGGAAGCGGCCGCCTTCCGGAACCCGCGGGGTGAGCGATCCGTGATGAGCCCGCAGCACCAGATCGTGGTCCTCGCGCAGAAAGAGTGAGACGTGCGACACCCGGAACGCGTCCTGAATCAACTCACAAACTCGATCCAGCAGCTGTTCCAGGTCGAGAACCGCTGTGGTTTGCTGGGCGATGGCATTGATGGCCTGCAGTTGCCGCGCCCGCTGTTCCTCCAGAGAGTACAGCCGCGCGTTCTGCAGCGCGATTGAGGCCTGGGTAGAAAAAAGCGTCAGCAGGTCGATGGTCTCGGGGTCGAAATGGTTCAGGTGGTCGCTCTGACAATCGAGCACACCCACCACTTCGTCCCGCACCATCAGAGGGATGGCGACCTCGGAACGCGTCGACTTGGCGGCGCACAAATAGCGCGGGTCTTTACTGACGTCGGGTGCATAGACAGGCTGCTTTTTGAGCGCCGCCGCGCCCGATATGCCCTCGCCTAGAGGGAATCGAACCTTGTCCTGCCCTTCGTCCCATCCAATCTGCGAGCGGACATACAACTGCTGCGACTGCTTGTCGAGCAGCACGATCGCCACATTCCGCAGATGAAAATAGTCATGCGCGATGGTCAGGATGCGCTGCAGCACCTCGTCCAGATCAAAGGTCGAGAGCACAGCCTGGCCTGCATCGTACAGGACTGCGATTTTATTCATACTTCAGGGGACATCGTAACGTGACGGAGGCGTTTGTTAGAGGTTCCCAAAGTAACTAGGAAAACCTGGTTGGGAGGGTCAGGGATTCCTCTATTTCCACCTTCTGGCGGTGCGGATCAGGCCGTAGGCGACCAGGCAGAACCAGAAGTCTACGACCAGGCCCACGTCAAGCTGGAACGGCCGGTGGCGCGGCAGGGGTAGGGACGGCGCCAGGAAGAAGTAGGCAACGTTGCCCAGGACGATGGCGCAGAGAGCTTGGATTAGGTTTAGGAGCACCGAGGGTTTAGACACCGGAGTCATGATGAGTGGGCCCGGTAACGATGCCAGGGGATCTCCAGGTCGCCCGTTGCTGCTAACATTCCTTCGTAAACTCCGCCATGCTTGAACTCACGACGCCGGTGCAATACGTCAAGGGAATTGGTCCGCGGCTGGCGGAGATTCTCGCCACCAAGGGCATTGCCACGGTCGGTGATCTGCTGAATTATCTGCCTTTTCGCTACGAAGACCGGCTGAATCCGCGCGGGATTGCGGAATTGCGCGCCGGCGAGATGGCTACCGTGATTGGAGAAGTGCGCAACTCAGGACTGTTTCGCACGCGCAAGATGCCCATCTTCCAATTAACTGTGGGACAGGGGCGATCGAAGCTGCGTTGCCTGTGGTTTCATGGCACTTACCTCCAGGACAAGTTCAAGCCCGGCCAATTGATTGCGCTCTATGGGAAGGTGGAGCAGGACCAGCGCAGCGGAGAACTGCAGATCGTGCAGCCGCAGTTTGAAATGTTGGGGGACGCCGGCTCAGACGGCGCGGATGACAAGGCCGCCGCATCGCTCGAAGTGGGGCGCATCGTGCCCATCTACGAGTCGGCCGGGCAAGGCCGCGTCACCGCCCGCTGGTTTCGCCGGGTCATTCGCACCGCTTTGGATGATCTCACTCCCGACCTCGCCGAAACTATCCCGGCAGCCGTACGCGAGCGTCTGGCACTGGTTTCGCCGCGAGAGGCTCTGTGGAAAGTGCACTGGCCCGAGGCCGGGGAAAGCTTGGCCGATCTGCAGTCGTCGCGTACAGCGGCACACATCCGCCTGATCTTTGAGGAATTATTCTTCGTGGAACTGGGGCTGGAACTCAAGCGCCGCCAACAGAAGACGCAGACCGGCATCGCCTTTCGACTGGACGACCGGGTACGCCAGGCGATCAAGAAGATTTTGCCTTTTCACCCCACGGCTGCGCAGAAGCGAGTGTTGAAAGAGATTGCGGCCGACATGCAAAAGCCTTATCCCATGCGGCGTTTGCTGCAGGGAGATGTGGGCTCGGGGAAGACCATCATCGGCTTTCAGGCCGCCATCATCGCCATCGAAAACGGTTGTCAGGTCGCGCTGATGGCCCCCACTGAAATTCTTGCGCAACAGCATTACTTCTCTGCGCGCAGGGTTCTGGAGAATGCGGGATATCGCATCGTCCTCCTGACCGGCTCACTGGAAGCCGACCGCAAGCGCGAAATTCGGCGCCACATCGCCCAGGGAGACGCGCAGCTTGTGATCGGAACTCACGCACTGCTCGAGGAAAAAGTCGAGTTCGCGAAGCCTGGGTTAGTTATCGTCGACGAGCAGCACCGCTTCGGTGTTTTGCAGCGTCTGAAACTGATGAAGAAGTCGGGTGAAGGCAGCGATGAGAAGAACCCTGCCGAGCCTGACGTTCTCGTCATGACCGCAACGCCCATCCCCCGGACACTCGCGCTGACTCTTTATGGCGATCTCGATCTCAGCGTGCTCGACGAGCTTCCCCCAGGTCGCACTCCGATCGTCACACGCCGAATTACTGATGACCGCTCGTCCGAGGTGTGGGACTTTGTGCGCAAGCAGGTCGCGAAGGGGCATCAGGCGTACGTGGTTTATCCCGTCATCGCCGAAAACGAAGAGACTGAACTAAAGGCAGCGATCAACATGTATCGCGAACTGAGCGGGAAAGTGTTCGCCGATCTGAAGGTCGGGTTGCTGCATGGGCGGCTTGATTCTGAGTTGAAAGATCAGGTCATGCGCATGTTCCAAAAAGGCGAGCTGCAGATTCTAGTTGCCACCACAGTGATCGAAGTCGGCGTGGATGTACCGAACGCGACCGTGATGGTGATCGAACACGCCGAGCGCTTTGGGCTAGCGCAACTTCATCAGCTGCGCGGGCGCATCGGGCGCGGCGCCGCGAAGTCCTATTGCATATTGATGACCGGCGGCAAGGTAACGGAAGAAGGCGAGCGCCGGCTCGACGCCATGGTGCGCACAAATGACGGCTTCCAGATCGCGGAACTCGATCTCGAATTGCGCGGGCCGGGAGAATTCTTCGGCACGCGGCAGGCCGGCATGCCGAGCTTTCGCGTGGCCAACCTGATCCGCGACCGGAAGTTGCTGGAACTGGCCAAGCGCGAGGCCGCCGCAGTGATGGCAGGCCCGAATTCCGAAGTCACGCAGGTGGAAATCAGCCGAGCGCTGGTCGCCCTGCGCACCCGCTGGCAGCATACCTACGGTCTGGTTGAGGTGGGCTAGGAAGATTGAGGGAGCGATGGACGTTCACCTGATCGATGGAACTTACGAATTATTCCGGTACTTCTTCGCCGTACCCTCCGCAACGGATGCGACCGGCCAGGAAATCGGAGCGGTTCGCGGAGTATTGGGATCGGTCTTGTCAATGATCGAGCGCGGCGCAACTCACGTTGGAGTTGCAACCGATCACGTGGTCGAGTCGTTTCGAAACGAGATGTACTCCGGATACAAGACAAGTGAAGGGGTGGCTCCTGAATTGCTTTCCCAGTTCCCGATTCTTGAAGAAGGTCTGGAGGCGATGGGAGTCGTGGTGTGGCCGATGGTCTACTTTGAAGCGGATGACGCGCTCGCCTCCGCGGCAGCTAAAGCCGCATTAGATCATCGCGTGAACCAGATCTTTATTTGCACTCCTGACAAAGATCTCAGCCAGAGCATTGTGGGCACGCGCGTGGTGCAACTGGACCGTCGGCGTGACCTGGTGCGCGACGAAGCGGGAGTCGTGGCTAAGTTTGGCGTGAAGCCCCAATCGATTCCCGACTACCTCGCCGTGGTCGGCGACAGTGCAGATGGCTTTCCTGGCCTGCCCGGATGGGGGCAGAAAGCGGCGGCTCTTGTCTTTTCGCAGTATCCGCATCTCGAAGACGTCCCCAAGGATTGGCAAGAGTGGGATCCCTCGATCCGCAGAGCGCGCCCACTTTCCGAATCGCTGTTTTCGGGATGGAAAGACGCGCTGCTATTTCGCGAGCTCGCCACTTTAAGGCTCGATGTGCCGGTATTCGATACTGTCGACGATCTTCGGTGGCGCCAACCGCGTGCGAACTTTGAACAATTCTGCGCCCGGATCAAAGCTCCAGAGTTAGTTCGGCGCGCCGCTGCGGTACGGGCTGCCTGATGTGGGTTTGAAGGCGCGATCAGTTCTGGTCGCCCGCCCCGTGCTTTCCCTCGCAAATCTTGCACACCGTCGGAGGCAAAGTGTTGTCCACGCGATGATGCACCGGCTTCAACGTTCGCAAATACGCAAACACTGCCTTGAGGTCTTCATCGGTCATATTCCGCAACATGGGCCAGGGCATAATCGGATTCAGTGATCGCGCTCCCACCCTGCCGGTCCGCATCGCCTGAACGAATAAATTCTCATCGTAATAAGAAATGCCTGAAGGGTCCGGAGTGATGTTGGAACTGGTCACCGTTCCAAAGGGCCCCTGCAACTCGAAGCCGCCGGCAAAATCCAGTCCTGGTTTGGGCTGCCCCCGCTCCTGCGGAGTGTGACAGTCGGAGCAGCCCGCCATCTCGACCAGATACTCGCCGCGCTTGACAGGATCGGTGGAATTGCCCGGCGCTACTGGCTCGGTAATAGGCTGCGGCACACTCCGAATCAGAAAATTCACCGGAAACGCGATCTGGGTCTTCGGCAGCAAGTTCTGCACCGGGCGCAGGGAGCGAAGATAGACCACGACTGAAGCCAAATCCTCATCGGACATGGTTCGGAAGTGTTCGTAGGGCATTAAAGGAAACAATGTTCTTCCGTCATGGCCGATACCTTCACGAATGGCTCGGGCGAGTTGATCGTCGCTCCAGGATCCCGCTCCGGTTGTGGAATCGGGCGTGATGTTGGGAGCAACCACGGTTCCCGGCAGGCCCACGAGTGCGAAAACTTGGCCCGCGGCCAGCTTGGTCTCTAGCACAGGACCGCCGGGGGCTTTCCAGTCGTGCTCCGAATGGCAGAAAATGCATCCAGAGACTGCATTCGCCAAATAGCGCCCGCGCGCTAGCCTTTCGGGCGTGGCCTCAAACTTGCGATCGGTGAGAGCTCGCGTTCGCGGGCCTAAGAACGGTCTCCACCCGATTGTTAGGCTGATTGCAACAACCAAAACCACCGCCAGCACCAACAAGCCCCTGGCCATCCACCTCGAGACCCTGTTCATCAATCCATGCCCCTAAGTCGGCCTGATTCTATGCCGGCATGCGTCCCGGCTCAAGGCTTGAGTTCAAACTGGTAGAATCGAACGAATGGCCGGAACTTCTCAACTGATCCAGATCGAGGTTGCGCCGCCGCCCCGGATGCCCAAGCCGGACTGGCTGCGCGCGAAAGCTCCCGTCGGCGATAACTTTCACGAGCTGAAGAAGCTGGCGCGGGGATTGGGACTGCACACGGTTTGTGAATCCGCGCAGTGCCCGAACATCGGCGAGTGCTGGAATCACAAGACTGCGACGTTCATGCTGCTGGGCGATATCTGCACCCGACGCTGTGGATTCTGTGCCGTGCCCAAGGGCCGCCCAGAGCCAATCGACTGGGACGAGCCGCGCCGAGTGGCTGAAGCTGTAGCCACCCTGGGGCTGAAACATGCCGTCGTGACCAGCGTGAATCGTGACGATGACAATGTCGGCGGCGCCAGAGTTTTTGCTGAAACGATCCGCGAGATTCGCGAGCTGATTCGGGACTGCCGTATCGAAGTGCTGATCCCAGATTTTCAAGGTCTGGAAGAACCGTTGAAGATCGTACTCGACGCGCTGCCCGATGTTCTCAACCACAACACCGAAACTGTGCCGCGCCTTTATCGCGCGGTCCGCTCTGGCGCCCGGTACGAGCGCACCCTCACCTTGCTGGAAAACGCGAAGAAGTTTTCTCCCGGAATGGTGACGAAGAGCGGCGTGATGGTAGGCCTGGGCGAATCCACCGACGAGTTGATCGAGGTCTTCCGCGATCTCGGTGGCCGCGGCGTTGACATTCTTACCGTGGGCCAGTATCTCCGGCCCTCGCGGGACCACCTGCCCATCGCCCGTTTCTACCCTCCCGAGGAATTCCGCGACTTGCGGAACGAAGCCTTGCGCTTCGGCTTCCGCCACGTCGAGTCTGGCCCGATGGTGCGTTCCAGTTATCACGCGCACGAGCAGGCCGAGTCTACCTCCACGCCGCGGGTGGTGTCCTAGACGCGGTATGCTGAGCGCGCTCCTGGTGCTGCTGGGCTTCTTTGCCGGATTGCTGGGAGCCATGACGGGCATCGGCGGGGGTGTTCTGCTTTCACCTATCCTCGCATTGCACTTTGGAATCCCCATCCGTGAAGCCATTGGCACAAGTCTCGTGGCTGTCATCACTACCTCGGCAGCGAGTTCTTCCGTGCACCTGCAACGCCATACTACGGACATTCGGCTTGGCATGACCCTCGAGTTGGCAACGTCTTTGGGCGCAGCGGTTACGGCATTCCTGGTCGGCTACTTCAACCGCAACGCACTCGAGGGGATTTTCGCGGGGTTCTTGTTGTACAGTTCCGTCACTATTCTGCTGCGCGGCGGCAAGATAAAGGACGCGGAAGAACCTACAGTAAACGAGGATGGCGAGACTGTGATCCCGCCCTACGAGCCGCAACGCTATCCCCTCGGCCTGGGCGCGTCGCTGTTTGCCGGCGGACTCTCCGGCTTACTCGGCATCGGCGGCGGTCCTATTAAAGTTCCGGTGATGTATCTTTTTATGAATGTTCCACTGATGGTGGCCACGGCGACGTCGAACTTTATGATCGGAGTCACTGCTGCGGCCAGCGCTGTTGTCTACTATCGGCGCGGAGACATTCTCGTCGGGCTCGCTGCTCCTCTGGCGGTTGGGGTTTTTCTGGGGTCGCTGCTGGGTGCGCGCCTCGCGCCACGCATTCACACGAAATACGTGGTCTATCTGCTGGTGGCGATCATGCTGTACCTTGCCGGTCATCTGTTCGTGCACCTGCTGACAGGAAAATCCGCATGAGCCAACTGCGCGAACCGGCCTTCGATCGCGTGGTAGCGCTTGTGCTGCGCGTGGGCGCGTTCGGGTGCTTCTTCATCATGCTGGCGGGATTGCTGATGGGACTCTTCGTCCACACTCATATTCCGGGAGATATCGAACGCGCAGGAGTCCTGCTGATGCTGGCCACGCCGGTCGTACGGGTCTTGGTTGCGGGCGTTCTCTTCCTACGTGAAAAAGACTGGAAGTACGGAGCAATCTCGTTCGGAGTGCTCGCGATTCTGCTGCTGGGCGCCGTTTTCGGCATCGGCGAGCACTGAAAGAAAGATTAGCCACGGATCTACACGGATTTTCACGGATCAAACCCTCAGGCGGTTTGATCCGCGGTAATCCGCGAAGATCCGTGGCAAAGATCTTCGCGGCGTTCCTTCTAAAAAATGTGCAACTTGATGCTGAGATACTTCTTGGGGTTCTCCCGGATCGCCTTGATCAATCCCTGGGTCTCTTCCAGAGTGTGGTTGAGATTGTTGTATAGCGTATCGTCTTTGAAGAGCTTTCCCATGGTGCCATGGCCCGCGTCGATCTCGCTGGTCAGGGCCGCAAGCTTGGTCATCGTGGTGTCGATCTTCTTGCCCAGTTCCTCGTCCTTGAGCAACCTGCCGGCGGTTCCTTTGCCCGCGTTGAGGTCTTCGCTTACTTTCTTCAAGTTGGCGACGGTGTCGTTGGCATTGTTGTAAAGGGTGGGGTCTTTCAAGAATTTTCCGGCCGTGCCTTTGCCCTGCTGCAGGTCGTCCACCACAGCATTCATTTTGTCGAGCGTCCCAAGGAACTTGGCATACGCGTCGTTGCTATTGATCAACTGGCCCAGGCTGCCCTGCCCTTTGGCGATTTCATCGACCACGGTTTTGAGTTCCGCCACCGTCTGTGACAAACGGTCATACAGAGTAGGATCGTAAATCAATTTGCCGAGCGATCCCTTGCCGCTCTCTGCGAAGGCGAGAATACGGTCGGCACGCTTGAGTAGAGCGTCCATGTTCTGCAGCGTGCTCTGGCTGGAGCGCACTACCTCATTGAAGTCAGGATGCACACGCGTGGGAAGCGTGTCGCCATCCCGGGCCGGCGGGCCGATGGCCTGCGAGCTGTCCATATCCATGAAGGTCTCGCCTAGCACGCCGGCGGTCTCGAGAGAAGCGAGGGTGTCGCGGCGCAGATTGAAACTGTACTTCGTGCTCACCTTCATGACTATTTCCACGGGCGTGAGTTGCTTGTCTTTGTCGGGGACAACGAGAATCTTCGCAACGTTGCCGATATCCACGCCGCTGAGCCGTACCGGTGCGCCCACGCGCAGCCCTTCCGCGTTGTCGAAGTAGGACACCAGCGTGATTCGCTTCGAGAAGTAGCCGCCGGTCCCGGACATTAGAAACAAGAGCAGCGCCAACACCAGACTGGCAACGATCACCGTGATGCCGACGCGAAGTTGCGACCACTTGAGCTGCTGTTGGCTCGGCAAATGATTACCTCAGACCGCAATCTGCGGTATCTTCGGCGGCCCACGGAACGGCTTAACCCGCCGCTGTCGCCTCGCAGCATCATAACAAACCCTGAGCCCGGTCTTAAGCCCGTTGTGGGCGCAGGGCGGGGAGTAGCAATAAAGCCAGCAGATAGGCCGCAACCCCGCAGGCCAGGGTCACGGTCAAGCCAAATTGAATCGCGATCACCATCGCCAGCACAGATCCCAATACGCTGGCGGCGGCATTCATCGCCCAGGCCCACTCCACGGCATTATCCGCAGCCGTTTCTCCACTCGGAACGTCGAGGACGGGGCGCTCCGCCAGAGCCCGCAAGCCAGTGGGGAACGGCATTCCCATCACGAACCCGAGCGGTGCCAGCAGGATGCCGCTCACCACCAGGCGGTAGCCAAATGCCAAGCCCACCCAGGCGGGAAGCGCTCTGGGCAGAAAGAATATATTGGCCGCCAGCGCCACGATCACCAGCATCAGTGGCATCCAGGCCATTTCAGTCCGGCGAAGCCAGCGCCGCGAAAACAAACTTCCCGCCCCGCTCGACAGCATCAGCAGAAAGATGACCACGGTCAGCGCATAGGTGGGGTGCCCCAGAAAAAGCACGAAGCGCTGGATAAATGCGATCTCCACCAGAATGTAACCCAACCCTACCGCCACGAAATAAAGCAGCGGAAGCGGTGACTGGCGCCCTCCTTGAAGCGCAAGCGGCAGAACTAAAAAGCCCAGCACCGCCACCAGCGAGATGACCAGCACTAGAATCAGCACCAGCACTCCCAGGTTCACCTTCCAGTCAATTCCGCGCTGCCTCTCCTGCTGGAGAATTTGTCCGGCCTTCAGCGTAAAGAAGAAAAATGGCGCATTATCTGTGACCGGCGCCACATTGTAGGCATAACTTTGCGCGAAACGGTAAGGATCATTGCTCGCGATCAAGTCCGCAAACGGATTAGGCCCACCCTGCACGGCTGCCGGTTGCGAAGGCAAATAGAGCGGATCGAGTTCGCTATATTCGTGGAGGTGAGCCTGCACCGCGGCCTCTTCCTCCGTGGTAAAAGCAGTTTTCTTGGCCAGCACCACCACTGGAATCCCGTCTTCATTGAGCGGACCTTGCGACGCCACAATAAAGTTGCGCGCCGGATTCGCCACGCCGAGACTGTGCAAAGCTTCCATCGCTACAGCGACTACGCGCAGCGCTTCACGCGGCTGGCGGAACTCCCAGCGGGTGATGGCGATCATGCCGTTCGGTTTCAGATGTTCGAAATATTCCCGAAATGCTTCCACGGTGTAGAGATTGTTTTCGCTCAACGCGAACGCGCCGGCCGCGGTGGAGGCCCAGGTGTCAACCAGTGTCATCTGCACCACGTCAAATTGCTGAGGTGTGGAGCGCAAATAAGAACGGCCGTCGGTCACGTGGATGTGAACCTCAGGTCGTTCGTAAAGATGCATGGCGTAGTCGGCGTAACGCCCGCGCATGATGGTGTCGGCAATGATGGGATTGATTTCAATGCCCGTCACGCTGGGGCTTCCGTTGGCCACAGCGCGCAGTACGTCCACTCCGCCGCCCGGTCCGATAATCGCGAACTCTCCGCGCGGACGCAGAGCGTTGGCCAGCGAGGGCGGAGCTGACATGAGATCATGCTCCCACTCCGAATCGTGCCAGTGCGCCAGGTCGCAATTCATGATGAAAGTGGAAGCGTCGGCGTCGATGACAATGGCTTTAGCTTGATCCTGGCGATCCACTTCCACCCGCGACAGCGCATTCCAGCGCGCAAATTCTACCCACCCCGGATCGCGAAATATTCCTTTGGCATAAATTACGTCAATCAGCCGGTTCGAGTGGTTCGCCGCGATCAGCAAGACGAATAGAATGGCCAGCCCGCCCGCAACCTTGCGTGCGGTTGAGGATCCAGCCCAGACTATGGCCGCGACAGCCATTACCACAGCCGCTGTCAGAATCGTATTCGGCCCCCCGATCCAGTTGAGCAGGGGAACCACTGCCAGGCACGCCAGCGCTCCGCCGCTCAAATCTGCTCCATAAAGTCGGGAAACTCGCCACGTCTCGCGCGCAAACACTACGGAGAACAGCAATCCGGTCAGGAAAAAAGGCAGCGCCGCAACCACGTAAAGTGCCGTCAAGTGCAGGAAATTCCTTCCCGTCACCGACAGTGCCACCGGGACATGCAGGACGACCTCCAGCGCGACAACTACCAGAATCGAGTTGTCAATGCACAGGCGCGCTGCCAGCGTGCGCGTGTCGGTTCGCGCCAGGCGAATCCTGAATAGATAGGCAAAAACTCCCCCTGCGCCCAGCCCCAGCAGTGCAATCGAAATTGCGAGGAACGCGAAGTGATAGAAGAGCACCACGGAGAACAATCGAGTGAGCGCCAGCTCCAGCAACAATGCCCCAAAACTAGTTAACCCTAGACCCACGAGAAGCGTGCGTTCGGGAACCTCAGTAGAAGACAAAACCGGCGCGGCAGCCTGTAAGGTTGCAGACATGATGAAATGGAATGCGCCAGTCTAGCAGAAGGTCTGTAGAGACGACGCACCGATTGCCTGTTTTAGTGCCCGCTTGGTCTGAAAAGTTGCTTAACCTTCGAGAATGACTTGTGCGATCGCCTGTTCTGCGGTGTGTGAAATCGATAGCGCAGCATTCTTCACGCCCAGCCGGGCAGCAATCTCGCCGGCCTTTCCGTGGAAGGCGATGGTCGGGCGTCCGCCCGGCAGCCGAGCTACTTCGCAATCCCGCCAGCGCACGCCGTGGCTCCAGCCCGTGCCCAAAGCCTTCATGGCAGCCTCTTTGGCGGCGAAGCGTGCGGCGTAACGCTCCTCTCGGTTGGCCTTAGAGTCGCAATAACGGATTTCACCCGCGGTATAGATGCGCTGCAGAAAGCGATCGCCGAAGCGTTCGATCGATTGCCGGATGCGCGGAACTTCTGCAATATCGATCCCTGTTCCGACGATCATATTTTCGACACCTTAAAGGTTTTCGACGCCTTAGAGCAGTCGGTCTCCGCGGTAAATCAATTCGCCGTCTATCACGCGAGCTTCGGTGGTCAGGTTATGTGGTTTGACAGGGCCAGTCGCATCGATGTGCATCACTTCATGACCACGTGCGACCAGCCAGTCCGACACCAGCATGCGGTGGCAGCGGAAGTATACGCGCTCGGCGCACATGTAGGCGGTGCGGGAGCCCTCAGCCAGCGCCACCAGTTCGGCCATCGCGTTTTCAAATTCCGTCGTCAACATGTAGTCGGCATAATTGCGGAAGCTCGCGTTGCGAAGCCCGATGTTCGGAGAGTCTTCGCGACTTTTCTTGCGATAGCCCCCTAGAGCTTTCATCCAGACATAGCGGATTCCGGACGCCGACAAACTGTTCTCGAGAGATTCTCGATTAAATTGCGGCAGCCGCCGCGACATGGGGAAGGCGCGGATATCCACCAGGGTTTGAATCGAGTGGGCCTGAAGCGTCTCGATTAACTCGTCGAGTGAGCGCGTCGAATGTCCGACAGTGTAGAGGGTAGCCAACCGTATTTCGATGCGACACGATCATGCAACGATGCGATTGAGAGCCGCCGCCACTTGGGCATCTTCTCCCGGAAGCACAGTCCGCAAATCCAGCAACACGCGGCCTTCCTCGACTCGGGCGATGATCGGAGGCTCCGAGCGCCGCAGCAGCGCGGCCAGTTCATCAGCACTCAGGCCTTCGCAAGTCAGCGCCAGCAGCCGGGTCGGAAGAACAGAAGACGGTGCGGCACCGCCACCGAGGATCGATTCACCATTCACAACTTCAACCTTCAACTTCGGCGCTGCAACTCGCGCCGCCAGCGACTCAGCCCGCTCGCCGATCGCTTCTTTCGAGAGCCGCATCATGCGCAGCGTGGGAACGGCATCGTGATCTTTCTTTACGTATGCAAGAAGAGTCGCTTCGAGCGCGGCATAGATCAGCTTGTCCACGCGCAAGGCTCGGAACAGCGAATTCGCTCGCATGCGCGCGATCAACTCCGAACCGCCACTGATCAGCCCTGCCTGCGGCCCGCCGAGCAGCTTGTCGCCGCTGTAGGTAACGATGTCGACGCCGCTCCGCAGGCTGTCCAGCACGCCCGGCTCGCCGCTGACGCCGATCGCTCGCAGATCAAACAGCGCGCCGCTGCCCAGATCCTCCATCAGCGGAATGCCGCGCTTACGCGCCAACGCGACCAGTTCCGCCGTAGAAGCCTGCTCGGTGAAGCCGGTGATCTCGAAGTTCGAACGGTGCACTCGCAGCAGCAGCCGCGTCCGTTCTGTGATGGCGCGTTCGTAGTCGACGGTACGGGTGCGGTTGGTCGTCCCTACCTCGCGCAGGATCGCGCCCGACTTCGCCATCACGTCTGGAATTCGAAACGACCCGCCGATCTCGACCAGTTCGCCACGCGAGACGACGACTTCTCCACCGTCAGCCAAGCTGTTCAGCGCCAGCAGCACGGCCGCCGCATTGTTGTTGACCACGATGGTCGAGACGCCCGCTGGTGTGGGAACGGGCACTCTTGCGCGCTCAGCCGAGCGCAGCTCGGTGGTTTTGACTTCTTCATGCAGCAAGCGCCGAAACAGCCGATCAACATGCACATCCCGCTTGCCCCGACCGCCAGCCTCAAGGTCAAACTCCAGATTGCTATAACAAGCAGCGGTCTGGCGAATGTGCTCGATCGCGGCCTCGCCCAGCGGCGCGCGGCCAAGGTTAGTATGCAGAATCACGCCGGTAGCGTTGACGACCGGACGTAGAGAATAACCCAGCGCCTGGCGAAGTTGATTCTCCACCGCTCCCGCCAGACCAGAAAGCGCAAGCTCCAGCCCATCTGAATCCAGCAGCCCTGATGCGATCTCCTCCCGCAACCGGCCCAGCACGACGCGCGCCGCATCCACGATGGAATCGTGGCCGTAACTCGCAGTGAGCGAACCGACCGCAGGCCCGCGCATCACATCGTCGACGGAAGGCAGCTTGCGAAACAGCTCCGATGGCGCGGCGGTTTTCACCTGGAGATTATCCCACGAAGAGAATGAACTGCGCACAGATGGCTCGATTCCGCCACTACAGCGTGTGCATATAGGCCAGCAGATCCTGCATATCTTGTGCGCTCATTACCTGGCTGTAGCCCGGCATATCGGGGCGGCCGTTACGGATAATGTCAGTCACGCGCTCGTCGTTCGCGGGTAGTCCGGTCTGGGGAAGAAACTGATGCTGGAAAACGCCCTTCAGTCCCGGACCCTTTTTCCCCTTCGTGGAATCTGGACGGTGACAACGGTCGCAGTAGTTGTCATAGATCTTGCGCCCCGAAGCCTGCTGAGGGTTGAGGCCAAGTTCAGCGTCCGATTTGCGACGCTCCACATCGCAACCCGCCAGCGTCAGGCACGCGGCAAGAGCCGCGCCAATCCAGCACCTTAGGCGTATCCTCGATTTCCCGCTGCCTTGCCGCCCCATCCCGTCGATCACCCGAGTCTTTGCCTCCATCACTTGATCGGCCCCATTTGTTCCCAGTTTCCCACAGCCGCCGCAATTGCACTCGCCTTACAATAGTAGAGGAAAGCCGAAAGCCATGCCTGTCGCGGTAAAGCGAGTGTACGAATCAGTATCGCGCTCCGACGGAGCTCGCGTTCTAGTCGACCGCCTGTGGCCGCGCGGCCTCTCGAAAACAGAAATCGCCTTGCAGGAGTGGCTTCGCGATCTTGCTCCCTCCAACGAATTGCGAAAGTGGTTTCACACCCAGCCCGAACAATGGCCGGCCTTCCGCAAGCGTTACCTGAAAGAGTTGGCCCGTCCCGAAGCCGAAAAAGACTTGCAGAAGCTTTATTCTTTGGCCCACAGAAGGAAACGCCTCACGCTCCTGTTCGCCTCGAAGAACGAGACGCGCAACAACGCAGTTGTGCTCAAGGACTTGCTCGACGGAATGCGCAAACCGCCGACCGGTACAGGCCCCGGCGCGCTTCGGACCATGGGCAAGCGGGACGCGGCAGTCCGTCGCCGATAGCAGTTCCGCTTCCTCTCCTCCGTCTCCTCTTTCATTTAGAATCTGCCGCATGAGAGCTGTCTTTGAATGGAGCCTCGGCACGCGCACGCTGGAACTGGGCAAGCGCACCCTGATCATGGGCATCGTCAACGTCACGCCCGACTCTTTTTCAGACGGCGGTGTGTATCTCGATTCTGAGAAAGCCACTGAGCATGCCATTGGGTTGCTCAACGAAGGAGCAGACATCATCGACATCGGCGGAGAATCCACTCGCCCCGGCGCCAAGGCCGCCGTGAGCGCCGAAGAAGAATTGCGGCGCGTGTTGCCCGTGATCACCACGATCAAGAAGCAGCGCCCGGATGCCGTCATCTCCATCGACACCTACAAAGCCAGCGTGGCGCGCGCCGCAGCCGCCGCCGGAGCCGAGATCGTCAACGACGTCAGTGCTCTGCGTTGGGACCCGCAGATGGCGGCAACGATCGCCGAAATAAAATGCGGGGCGGTTCTGATGCACATGCGCGGCCGTCCCGAAGAGTGGCGAACCCTGCCGCCACCCGTTGATATTTTTCTTCTGGTCAAGCGCGAACTCAGAGAATGGGTGGAGGCGGCCGTCGTGGCCGGCGTGCGCCGGGAAAGAATCGCTCTAGATCCGGGCTTTGGCTTCGGGAAGAACTTCGACCAGAATTATCCGCTGCTGGCTCGCTTTCAGGACTTGCAATCGCTCGGATTTCCCCTATTGGCCGGAACGTCGAGGAAATCTTTTCTCGGACGCACCCTAGCGAGAGATGGAAAAGACGCCTCCGCCACCGACCGGCTCTACGGAAATCTAGCCGCACACACCGCTTTGATTCTCAAAGGCGCGCACATCCTAAGGACGCACGATGTAAAAGCCGCAGTCGATGCCGCCCGCGTGACCGATGCCATCCTCGAAGCGCGTTGACGACTCTCTGGCTGGAGCCCACTCACTGTGAGGCGGCCGGCGACGCGGCAATCGGCAATTCGGCGACCCGCATGATCGTGCATTCCACCTGTTTGCCGCTGGCGTTTTTCACCTTACCCTTGTCACCGTTGATCTGGTACTGCACATCGCTGCCCACGACGAAATCGGTAGCCTTCAAAGACTCCTTCTCGACCGAGCGGCAAGTGTAGAGCTTGCCCATAGCCGCGAAAGAAAGATCGTACTGCTGATTCTTATGAGTCTTTTTGTCGATCGTTCCGAATGGCTGGAAATCCTTTAGCGCAGTCGTGCCCTCGATCTTCGATCCCGCCGCTGCCGTTATCGCAAAGAACATCATCAAGAGCGCAATCGCATTGCCCTTACGCATATTCCCACCTCCGGTTGATTGTACGTTGAGAAAAGCGGCTGCCGCCAGAGGAGGACTCAACCTGGAAACTTCTTCTGCCGATAACAGCGATCAAAGATTCCAAACATCAACCCGATCACCACAAAGACCATCCAGCTGGCTTCCGGACCGAGTAGCCCGCCGGTAAGCCATTGCGGTCCTTGCCAGCGAGTTTCAAGAAGATGGCCGACAGCGTACTCGCCGGCGTTTTGTCCCGACCACACGAAGAGATTCGCGAGGTCGAAGGCGGCGTGGAAACCGATCGCGAACGCCAGTGAGCCCGTGCGACGCAGCGTGAAGCACACAAAAAGGCCGAGCAGCCCGGTAGAAGCAAAGTCTTCCCAGCGCTCGTGAGGCTTGAGGAAGTAATGCAGCGCGCCAAAGCCGATGGAAAGCAGAATGGCCGCCACCCAGAATCCAATACCATCGGCGAGCGTGGCAAGCAGATAGGCGCGGAACTGCAGCTCCTCGGCAAACCCGATGAGCAGATTGGCAATGATCCAGACGCCTGCGAAATACCACAGCGTGCTGCCATGGAGCGCAACCCCGAGGACGCGATAGCCGCCGAACGCCGCAATCAGGCCCACCAACAAGGAAGTGGAAGCCGCGCCCCAGGCAAGTCCAACCCAGAAGTCGCCTCCAAAGACGTTGCGCACCGGAATGCCGTAATCGGCGAACCGGCGGCGCTCGATGCGAGCCATAATCCAGGTCGCGATCAGTACCTGTACGACCGTCTGCAGCTCGTCAAAGATGGTACCTACAGGATCAAGGAGCGACCGTTCTTTGGGATGGAAGATCTTGGCAATGATCCAGTTCGACAGGAATCCGAGTCCCACGAAAATGCCGACAAAAATCAGCAGACGCCAGCCTGCGCGCAAGCCACGGGAGTTGAAGAAGATTTTTTTCATAATCGTGAGTACGTTCGCCTGAGTTTTTTTGTTCTCATCTTCGCTCGGTTCTAAAAGGCTTTGCTCGATCCAGCGGAATCGTTACCGGCTCCTCGTTCACCAGTTCCACCTGCATCATTTCCTGAAAGTGCCCGTGTCTCGCAGCGCAGTCCGGCAGCGCTAGGAGCAGTTGTAGAGGTACCCCGCGTGGGGGATGCGATCGTCCGAGGCCCGCGACAACGCCGCGCTATTTCCGAGAACCATTCGCCGCCAGCGACCAAATGACCTCGGTAACGCGTGGAAGCCGCATCTCCCGCCAATTTGACCAGGACTACTGTACGATCGGAACACTAGCGGAAAGGCTCACGTCTTTATGTCATCCCCCGCGAACCGCCCGCCCAACGCCGCACCTGCCCCTGTTCGCCCTGCTTCGGTTCCTCCGTCTCCTGCTCCTTCGGCCCCTGCTCGCGCTGCGGCCGCAGCCGCGCCTGCCGCTGCGCCCATCTCGACGCCGGAACTCCTGGCCTCGATGTTAAGGACTTCGGCCAAGATAAGCGACCTGTTCTTCTCGCCGGGGCGTCCGCCACTGGTGGAAATCAACGGAAAACTGGCGCCCGCCGGAACGCCGCGACCGCTTTCCAGCGAAGACACGCGGCGCATCGCCGCCGATTTAATTGGAAACAACCAGCACGCGAGCGATAACTTGAAGGAGCTTGGTTCTTGCGATGTCTCCTACAGCTTGCCGGGGGCCAACCGGTTTCGCGTCAACGTGTTCATGCAGCGTGGCACCTGCGCGGTGGTGATGCGGGTCATTCCCGGCAAGCCGCCGGATTTCGACTCGCTCAACTTGCCCGCCGAGTTGGGAAAGATTGTAGAACTGCGCAATGGGATCGTCCTGGTCACCGGGCCGACCGGCTCCGGAAAGTCCTCGACCCTGGCTGCCATAATCGATCGCATCAACAAAGAGCAGTGCTATCACGTGCTCACCATCGAGGATCCCATCGAGTTCCTGCATCCCCACAAGAACTGTATCGTTCATCAACGCGAATTGCATGCCGATACGCCCAGCTTTGCTCTTGCTCTAAGGGCAGCTCTGCGGCAGGCCCCGAAAGTGATTCTGGTGGGCGAGATGCGGGACCGCGAAACCATCGAGATCGCAATGGAGGCCGCGGAAACCGGCCACCTGGTGCTTTCCACCTTGCATACTATCGATGCCTCGAAAACCGTGGAAAGAATCGCGGGAGTCTTCCCCATGGCGGAACAGCATACGATCCGGAACCGTCTGGCCAAGAGCTTTCGCTACATCGTCTCGCAGAGACTTATTCCGCGCAAGGACGGCACCGGACGGGTGGCTGCCATCGAAATCTTGAAATCCACGCTGCGCACTCGCGAGTACGTGGAAAAAGGCGAAGCGGAAGGCAAGACCCTACTGGATGCGATGCGCGTCGGCGGCCAGGAAGGCATGCAGCACTTCGATGGCGAGATCGATCGAATGATCCGCGAGGGAATCCTCGACATGGATACCGGGCTCGCCTATGCCACGAATCCCGGCAATCTGCAATTGCAATTGGCTGACGTTGCCCGGGAACAGCCGGATCCGCTGATTGACAATAGTGGAACGTAGCTTAGAACGCCTTCTGTGAATCCAGCAGAATCGTTACGGGACCTTCGTTCACCAGGTCCACCTTCATCATCTCCTGAAAGCGTCCCGTCTCGCAGGGCAATCCGGCGGCGCGAATCTGCTCCACGAAGAACTCATACAGCTGGCGTGCTTTCTCCGGAGGCGCTGCGGCGTCAAACGATGGCCGCTTGCCCCGCCTCACGTCACCGTACAGCGTGAACTGCGAAACCGCCAGCACGCTCCCGCCAACATCCTGCACACTGCGGTTCATTTTTCCCTGGGCATCCTCAAAGACTCGCAACCCAGCAATTTTCTCCGCCAGATAAGTTGCGTCGGCCTCGCCATCGTCCCGGCCGACGCCCAGCAACAGCAGCAGCCCCAGGCCGATCTTGCCCGCGATTTCTCCGTTCACCGTAACTTGGGCGCGGCTTACTCGCTGCACAACAGCACGCATCGCCCAATCATAACTTGCCCGCAGTTTGACCACGAGAACTTCCAACCGTTACGATCAAGTGTCCCGATCCGAAGTTGGCCAAGGGTTTTGCCCTGTGTGGCGATCCCTTTCCTTTACACTAATTCAACGGGCAATTAGACTACACGTTCGCCTATTTTCAGTGCGGTAACACCTGCGACGAACAAAATCGCGGAGGGTCCGGGCGAAGGCCGGAGGGGAAGCGGAGACTGCGGTCCCCGAATCCCGGCATCGAATTTCAAATCAAATCGAGTTTAAGCGAGGAGAAACATGGCAGCCGTTGACGAGAAGGTAAAGCAGATCATCGTTGAGCAGTTGGGTGTCGACGAGGGCGAAGTCACCTCCAGCGCGTCGTTCGTGGACGACCTGGGCGCCGATTCACTGGACACAGTCGAGCTGGTAATGGCTTTCGAAGAAGGGTTCGACATCGAGATTCCCGACGAGGATGCGGAAAAGATCCGCACCGTGCAGGACGCCATCGATTACATCGGGAAGCATTCGAAAGGCGGCAAGTAGTTTGGGAC
>Ga0209624_10000784_pt1 | contig 27109 bp, 29 predicted proteins | sample JacPinW_OM2H0_O1_FD_188565 | JGI IMG/M metagenome (GOLD analysis project Ga0209624, IMG submission 188565) | Forest soil microbial communities from Algoma, Ontario, Canada - Jack Pine, Ontario site 1_JW_OM2H0_O1 (SPAdes) (version 2) | ecosystem: Environmental > Terrestrial > Soil > Boreal...
CAACGTCTCGCGTCTCATCCTGCGCCGCATCACAACCGCGCCGGACGCGTCAAGCCCAACCACGCTGCAGACGTTCTTGCCGAGGTCGATGCCAAGCACGGAGATATCCATCCCTTCCTCCTCCTGATTCGCCGGCGAGCCTACGACGCCGGAAGGAGGGCGGGCCATTCCATAAACTCTGCTGCGAAAGGGGTGCCGGTCGCTGATTCTCTTCTCCTGGGCGCAGGAGATTCGGCCGCTGATGGGCGAGCGGCGGGTGATGCCGGAGGCGTTGCTTTAGGGCTTCAGCTCGAGCGTCATGTCCCGGACAATCACCTGCTTCGCAAGATCGACCGGTTCGTCGATCTGACCGGGCCGAGGGCGCATCTAGAGCGGTACTACAGCGAGACGGGTCGCCCTTCGATCGATCCCGAGCTGATGATCCGGATGCAAATGGTCGGCTACAGCTTCGGCGTTCGCTCCGAGCGGCGGCTGTGCGAGGAGCTCCACCTCAATCTGGCTTATCGCTGGTTCTGTCGCTTGGGGCTCGATGGCGACGTCCCGGATCATTCGACGTTTTCCAAGAACCGCCACGGCCGCTTCCGCGAGAGCGATCTCCTGGGCAAGCTGTTCGAGACCGTGGTGGCGCGCTGCATGAAAGAAGGGGTCGTCGGGGCGAAGCCTTCGCGGTCGACGCCAGTATAATCGTGGCGGACGCGCATCGACGGCGAGGCGTCGCCAAGGTCGAAGATCTAGTTCCGACTTCGAGCCGCGCAGTCGCAGAATATCTGTCGGTCCTTGATGATGCCGCCTTTAGCGGGGCGACGCCGGTCGAGCCGAAGGTGATCTCCCCAACCGATCCGGCCGCCCGCTATACCGCTTCGGCCAACTCCGTCACCGGTTATGCCTATTCCAACAACTACCTCATCGATCTGAAGCGTGCAGTGATCATGGACGTCGAGGCGACGACGACCGTTCGCCAGGCCGAAGTCGGCGCGGCAAGGCGACGCTCGACCGCACGGCCGAACAGTTCGAAGTCGCTCCGTCGCGCCTGGTCGCCGATGCGGGTTACGGCTCGGCTGAGATGATTGGGTGGCTGGTGGACGAGCGCGGAATCGAGCCGCATGTGAAACTGATGAACAAGTCCGAGCGCACGGACGGAACCTTCTCCCGCAGCGACTTCACCTTCGATCCAGAGGGCAACCTCTATGTCTGTCCCGGGGTAAGGAGTTGCGGAAATCTCGCCGCGCGTTCTCCACGCCGCGCGAGGGCGTCGCGAAGGACGGCGCGATTCGCTATCGCGCCGCTCAACACGACTGCGACGCTTGCATGCTCAAACCCAAGTGCTGCCCGAATATGCCCGCACGCAAGAGCGCGCGATCGGTTCATGAAGCCGCTCGCGACAGGGCCCGTGCGATCGCAAAGACCGAGGCCTACGCTGTCTCACGCCGGGAACGAAAGAAGGTCGAGATGCTGTTCGCTCATCTGAAGCGCATCCTCAGGCTCGACCGACTGCGCCTCCGTGGCCCAAGCGGAGCAAAGGACGAGTTCCTATTGGCCGCCACCGCCCAAACATCTCCGGAAACTGGCGAAGCTCATCCCGCTCCATGCGCCGATCCTCGCCACATAAGGCCAAGAGGCAGCAATCCGCCTCACTGAGAGCGCCTCAAAACCTCAAGCGCCGGTGCCTAAATATCGGGTTCTTCAACAAAATCGACGTTGGCGGCAGCATCAGCGGCGACGCCAACCTCGTGAAGCAGGTGATGAGCTGGCGTAGCTCCATCGGCACGCAACTCGATCCAAATTCTTGCTGGATGCTGATGCGCTCTCTCGAAACGCTCGAGATCCGCATGACGCGGTCGAACGCCAACGCCCGTCTCGTCGCGGAATATCTGGCGGGCCATCCCAAGATCGCCAGGGTGCACTATCTCGGCTTCCTCGAGGAGGGCGACCCCACAAGACGGTGTTCGACCGTCAGTGTTCGGCTCCGGGTTCGACCTTCGCCTTCGATGTCAAAGGCGGCGAGAAGGAGGCCTTCGCTGCTTGACCATCTTCAGATCATAAAGCTGGCGGTCAGCTTAGGCGGCACCGAAACATTATCTCGCATCCGGCCTCGATGACGCATTCGGGAATCGCACGCGAATTGCTCGAGGAGATTGGACTGTCGGACCTGCTGATCCGCATCTCGATCGGCATCGAAAATGTGGAGGACTTGATTTCGGATCTCGCGCAAGGCCTCGAATATGTTTTACCGCGGACCATTGATTAAGGACGATTGCGTTCGTATTGCGTCGCCACGCAAATCTTGGGACAACCGCCCAATCGTCAGCGCGATGATAGTACTGGTAAAGTCCTCCCGGCAATGACAAACGGCCTCAAGGCCCCCGTTGCTCCATAGGGTCGAGACGGCGATCCAGCGGCGGCAGCGCCCTTGGTCCAGCGCGGGTTTGAGCTTGAACCCGGCTTCCGGCTTCGCATTTTCTCTGAATTCGGCATGACGCGGTCGCGGAGAAATTCGTGGCCGGCGGTCGTCGAAGAACGGCGACGCACGGTCGCCGAACCCAATCGCAGCTTCGGCCACAGCGTCCGCGCAACGTCGGAAGCGGCCGTTTGCTGGAATAAAGTTCAATGTTGAACGCCAGTAGGTTGACGTAAAGCCGGCCCACGTTGCGCAGTGTGTCAATCGACCCCGCGACGCTTGACGGGCGCGCCGGCCGCTGCTTCTAACAACGCCATGGCGATGAAAGAACCCGACTGGCTCGAGTGGGCGCGCGAATTGCAAGCGATCGCTCAGACCGGCATCACGTTCTGCCGCGACCCTTACGATCGTGAGCGGTACGAGGCCATACGCCAACTCGCCGCCCGCATGTTCGCGGCCCGCACCGACGCGCCGCTCGAACGGATCGAGGCCCTGTTCGCCGGCGAGACTGGGTATGCGACCCCCAAGGTGGACGTCCGCGCCGCCGTCTTTGACGACAACGACTGTGTTCTAATGGTGCGCGAGACCTCCGACGGCGGCCGCTGGACCCTGCCCGGTGGTTGGGCGGACGTGAACCGGACCGCGGCGCAAAACGTCGTCAAGGAAGCGCTCGAAGAGAGCGGCTTCGACGTCGAGCCGCTGAAGCTCGGGGCAGTCTGGGACCGCACGAAACAGGGGCACAGCCTGACTCGAGCGTCGAAAACACCTTGTGCACGAAAGTCGCGAAATCGCTGCGAAGCGCTGCGCGAAGGGCACGCGCCTCAGAGGCTTTCGTCATCGTCATCGTCGTCGTCTCCCTCCTTCGAGGCTATCGTTTGGATCGGAGTTCGATGATTCAGTCTTTCGAAGGTAGTCCGCCAAGATCTCGAGGTCCTCGAAGGTTATTTCCTCGGAACGAACGGTCCCCTCAACTTCCGCGCCATACCGGTGGAAGAATTCCATAAGCAGCTTCAAGGCGCGCTGATCCCCGCGCATAGCGTCATCGGCAGAATGACGGAGCATGACGTCGAACCGCGACATACGACGGGTCCGACCCTGCTCGGTCACTGCGACCTTCGAGTTCATCAACTCGCGCAGGCGCTCACCGATAGTGTTGCTGCTCTTGCGATGACCCGTCGGATTGCCGCTCTGCCCGGCCGAAATCGAGTGGCCTTCGGCGGCCTGCCATAGCGCACATCGTAATCCGATGGGCTGCGGGATTTGCGTCTAGACATAGCTGCGCTTCCTGTTCGGTGGGTGGGGGTGTGCGGCATGTGGCGCTTTGCGTCGTCGTTAGAGGCGGACCGACGCGCCGCAGTCGACGCGGGCGGTGAGCCGAGCCCGACGGGCGCGTTTGTTTGTTCGTTGAAATCGAGCATTGGAGATTCATCGACGGCGTCACCTGATCGCGAATCGATCAGCATCATCATCGGCGATGACCCGAGAACTGACTAAGGCACTAATTCAGGCCGTTTCGGCTGCAGGGAGCCAGGAAACAAAATGTCGCTTATCGAATCGCTGAACGGGACGAGCCGGTCTTCAGTAACCCTCGCCGTTTGACCCTGCGATAGGCGGGCCGAGGGTCAAAGTCGCGGTCGTCAAATTCCTGCCTGGTGGCTTGAGTCCGCGGGCCGGTATACTCACCGTCGATCCCACTCTTAGCGTACCCGGCGCGGAGCCCGGCGCATGCATTCGTCTCAAGGAAGAGTTCGTGCGCCGCCGATGCCGCGCTTATCTTCGGCCCTCGCGCACGGCGCACCAAGGGAGCGACCGCGGCGGCAATCGTGGTAATACGCTCGCGGTTAATCGCCCTCCCATCGATCACGGTCTGCAACAATCTTAGGAACTCGCCCTCGTGAAGGCCCGCCTTCCGGAACAGCTTGTCGACTATCGATGTCTCTTTGCTGGCGGCGAGCACCAACTTGGCACTTGACAGGATCGCACGTTTCTGCCGTTCGCCTCGGGCGAGGAATCGGATTGCTTCGACGACACGCACCTCCCTTCTTGGCCTCGTTGGCCTGTCGTGTCCCAAGGCTGATGGTCAGGCTGCCCAGTCCCCTCGACAAAAATGGAGCGAACCCTCTGGCCTCAAGGTAGGGACCATAGGCTTTTGATGGAAAGTTCTCCTCGGCGCGTTCGGCAATCGCGTGGAAGATAGCCGTCCAAAACACTTTCAACGTCCAGCGCCATCTCACATCCTGCCGCACGCTCCGCGTCTTTCGAGAAGAAGCTTTCCAGACGTGGCGCGCTGCTACCGCAGGCTGAAACCTGAGTTGGGACTTCTAATCTTCGCGGGGGCCAAATTTGGTTCGCGTGACAACGCTCGCCGCGCGAATGCGAGACGATTTCTCTCTCCCACTAGCAAACTAAGATAAAGCACTTGGCAGCTAAATCGTGGAAATCGTTGGCGCGACTGACAGTATGCGAACCTGTGGTCTCTGAACTGGGCGAGCGCATATTGTCCATCAGGAACGAGGTTCGCGACTGGGTCCGCGCCTTCCGGCCGCAGCTGCGCTTCTGTCTGCGCGCCACCGTCGCAGCGCTGGTCGCGCTGGCCATTGCCAACAGCCTAAACTTCCCGCTGCATGGATCGTGGATGGTGCTGACCGCCGTGGTCGTGACGCAGGTGAGCGTCGGCGGGTCGCTGCGCGCTACCCTCGACTATGTCGTCGGCACGCTCGCCGGGGCGGTTTACGCCGCAGCGGTCGGCGTGCTCGTTCCCCATGTGACGGCGCTGCGGCCGGCCGTCGCGCTCACGCTCGCGGTCGCGGTCGCGCTTAGCGCCCTAGACCAGGGCATGCACCCCAGCCGCGCCAAGCGTGGCGTTCGTCGACCGCGCGAGCGAGAGGGCGGCTTTCGGGCCGCCCTTTCTATTTTGGGCCGAGAGAGCTCTGGCCTTTGTTTCGCTCGACGTCGGGCTGTCCAAATTCAACCTCGGTCGTCGCCCGATCGCCTCTGTAGTCTACTGTGAACAATATCTTAAGACACGCTGGAGATACTGTGATGAACGGGATCGGTAGCGACTATTTGGCAGGAGCAAGCATGGCCCACACGGGGACGCGCGCTTTGCGTGCTGAAAGAGCTTCGCAATCTTCTTTTGGTGCCGCGCGCGAATCTGATGATGGTTTTGACTTTCCGCCAACCGCGTATCCCGGTCGCGAACTGGTTACCGCCAGCCTCTTTGTGCTCGTGATCATGACCTTTGTGGTTTGGGGTGGTTGGAAGCTGACTTCGTTGATACTGACTTCGTTAATATGAGTGTGACAGCGCTCGCGGGCACTGTCACGCATTATGAGAATATCGTAGCGAGACCGCTCCCGACATACGTCTTGGGGCCTCTCCCGTTATTGAGCATACGGGCTGTGGAAAACCTCGCCGGTCCTTGACCGGCAATCTGGCGCGCTATCCGGTTCTTCAGAATTGGACAAAAATGGGGTAGGGCACCGTTCGGGCCGCTCCTTCTCATTTCGGCTCAGTAACTCTTGCTCAACCGCCCGTCATTGTCCAAATCCGACCTCTCAACACAGGTGTAATTTACCACTCGATAGAGTCTGTAGTTTACTTGGACGTAACATCTAACGAACCTTGGTGAATACTGTGAACGAACGGGGGATTGGCAGCGACGTTAGGCGGAATTATATTGCGAGCGGTGAAAGCGGGGGGACTCTTGGTATCTCGATCGTGCAGGGTCGGGAAGTTCCGGAGGAACACATGGCGCTCACGGACATCCGTGCTTTGCGCGCTCAAAGAGCATCGCAATCTTCTGTTGGCGACGCTCGCGAATCTGATGATGGTTTTGACTTTCCGCCGACCGCGCATCCCGGTCGCGAGCTGTTCACCGCGAGCCTCTTTGTCCTTCTGATCATGGCCCTTCTGGTCTGGGGCGGGTGGAAGCTGATTTCGTTGATATGAGTGTAACTGCGCCCCAGACAGCGACCGCCAGGGCCCGTTCCCATATTTGACCCGATGGTCACGATCACAATTTGGCCAACCGCCTTCGCCGCGATCGAGGCGACGCTGCCCAATGGATCGGAGGCGGAGGCTAGATCGGACGGCAAGGGCGGCTATCCGCTGACGCTGCCGTGCTCGATCGGCTGAAGCCGATGTGAGGCCCCGGAGAGAGCTAGAGCAACGTGATCCCGCGATTGGCGAACGAAACGCCCTCTCAATGAGCGAAGCTTCTACTAGGAGAGCATGCCAATTTTTTGCAACCTCGTAGTTGAATTCCAATTGCAAATTCACCTCAAATAGCGTAATCTGAAAGCGCTATAGGCGGCTGGGCTATAGGCGGACTTCTAAGCCCTCATTTTGCAGGCCCTATCGAGGGAACGTTTTCGCATGCTTACGAGAGGGACGCTATCGCCGGGCGCAGCCACCCCGTCTGGCGCAGATTTTACAATTCCCGATGGGGCGTACGGAGCGGAGCAGGTCTCTTCACGAAGCGAAGGCCGCGCGTTGCCGGCGGTAAGCGATCGAGTCAACATCCTCGGGGTTGGCGCGACGCCACAGGACCTCAACAATGCGGTAGAGACGCTTGATCGCTGGCGCACTGAGAAGCGACGGGAATATGTCTGCGTCGTGTCCGTGCATGGACTGGTGGTGGCGCAGCGCGACCCCGCGATCCGACATGCGCTCAACCATTGTGGCATGGCGACCGAGGACGGCATGCCGCTCGTCTGGTGGTCGCGGCTCGCAGGTTTTCGCGAGGCGCGCCGCGTCTGTGGCTCCGATCTGCTCGACGAGGTGTGCGCTTTCGGCCGGCCGCACAAATTCCGCCACTACTTCTATGGGGCCACCCCAAAGGTGGTAGAACAGCTGATCGACCGATTACAGAAGCGTCATCCCGGCCTCAGCGTGGCTGGCTATCGCTCGCCTCCGTTCCGTCCTCTGACCCCAGCGGAGGCCGCTGCTGACATCGCTGCGATCAACGAAGCCGAACCAGATTTCGTCTGGGTGGGGCTAGGCATGCCCAAACAGGAAAATTGGATGGTCGAGCATCTCGGCAAAATCAATGCGACGGCGCTGATCGGCGTCGGCGCGGCGTTCGACTTCCACGCCGGCACGAAACCGCGCGCTCCGGTTTGGATGCAGCACGCCGGGCTGGAATGGCTATTCCGCCTGCTGACCGAACCGCGCCGGCTTGCTCACCGCTACCTGATCGACAACTCGCTTTTCATCGGCCACACGTTGCAGCAGGTGACTGGGCTGAGGAATTATTCGCTGGATCTGTGACTACGAAAATTAACAGGCCGGTCTCTGCGTGGCGTGGGCGTCATGCCGCCAGGCGTATCCCGGAGATTAGGCTTACGTGGGCGATGGCTTCGAGTTTCCGCCGACCGCCCCTCCCGGTCGCGAGCTGTTCACCGCGAGCCTCTTTTTCCTTCTCGTTCTGGCCATTCCGGCCTGGGGTGGCTGGAAGCTGATTTCGCTAATATCGCGCCACGAAGAGCGCCACCCCACCCCATCCTCCACCGTTGATGGAGTGGGCCCCTTGGGCCGGACAATAGTCAGGCTGCGGATTTGACCGTGGGCCGGGGGTTGTCCGGCCTTGTCGTAATAAACCGCGCCGAACCGCTTCTCGAGGAAGCGCCAGTCGATCGCCCGGCCGAGCTTGGCCAGCGCGTGGTCCAGGTCAACGATCTGATCGAGCCGCGCCCGGAAGAGATCGTTCTGCCCGCTGTCTCGCCGCTCCTCGGTCCGCATCGAATCGCCTCCGCCAAGCCGACGGACAGAATCACGACCAAACAGCCCGATCAATTCGCCAGAAATCAAGCCGACAGCCGCCGCTCTCTTGCAAATGCAATGACTCGCCGATCCTCGCTAACACTTGAAAATCAGCCCCCTCCGGAATCTTCACGGGCGACTAGTTAATGCTTCGCAAACGAAATCGTGAGGCTATCGCTGACTTGGCAGTTGACGACAGGGTTTCGGGCAGCTTCGCGAACGCGTGCGTTATGCAAAGCCTCTGGTCTTAGATGAGTATAGCGGCGGAGCATTTTCCAGTCTTTATGGCCAGTGACGAGCGAGACCTGCTCAATAGAAAAGCCCGCTTCGAAGAGGCGGCTCGTGCCTTCGTGCCTAAGGTCGTGAAAGTGAAGGTCTTCGATTTTGAGTTCGCGGCACTGACGCCGAAACGCTGTTCCAACAGACTTTCCATTGTAGGGAAATATCCGGCCCGGGGTCCCGCAAACATAACGTCGTTGCTCCTCGACTATGGCGCAGGCGTCGTAGCCCGTGGCGTCTAGCAGGGGGATTCGTTGGTTGTTGCCGCTTTTCCTCCGTGGGTCTTTGCGGTCCCTAACAAGGAGCATCCTCTTTTGCGGATCGAAGTCGGCCCATTCCACTCGGCTGATTTCGTCCTGACGCATTGCGGTGGCGACGGCGAATCGGATGATTCGCCCGACTGGAATTTGTTGGTGGGGATTTGCATGAAAAGCAGCGACTAGGCGATCGAGTTCTTCTTGTGTTGGTCGCCTGTCGCGTTCGTTCCCTTTACCGACCAGACCAAGTCGCGCGAGCGCGGTACGCGCTAAGGTGAGTGGCTCGATCGATAGGATCACGCCATGAACGGCGGCCGCGTGCAAAAGAATGGTTTTGATATATCCAAGGTCGATCCCGATAGTGACAGGACCCGCGCCTTCGCGTGCCCGTTCTTTTCCAAACTCGATGAGCTGTCCGCGGTCGAGTTCCGGGATTCGTAACCGCCCCAGCCTATGTTCAAGAAAGGTGAGGCTGGCTGCTTTGGATCGCCCGATGCGTTTGCCTACCTCCTGTAAGTCTTCACGATGCAACTTGACCAGGTCGCCGAAGGTTTTCGTGTCACGGGAGGTTCGCGTGACGACAGGTTCGCTGCGATCGATGCGCCGTTCGACCTCAAGCGCCCATTCCTCGGCATCCCTTCGGCGAAGGAATGTCTCATTGACATATTTTCCTTTCCGCCGCACCTGGGCTCGCCAGGATCCGGAATTGAGCTTGCTGAACGTCGCCAAACGTGTTCGCTCCGTGTGCAATGAGTCGTCGAACTGCCGCGTAAAGCGTCGCGCAATGGCGTAGAAAAGAGTGCACACGACCCGACCTAGCGAATTTAGAATACATGAAAAATGCTTCCAAATCAATGGCTTAGATTTGCCGTGGCGCCTATGATGGACTGGACCGACCGGCGTTGCCGGGCGTTCCATCGCGTCCTCACGCGCCGCGCCCTGCTCTATACCGAGATGGTGACCGCGGATGCCGTCGTGTTCGGCCCGCGCGAACGCCTGATCGGCTTCGACCCGAGCGAGCATGCCGTGGCGCTTCAGCTCGGCGGAGCGGCGCCGCGTCGGCTTGCGGAAGCGGCGCGCATCGGCGCCGAGTTCGGCTATGACGAGATCAATCTCAATTGCGGCTGTCCGTCCGACCGGGTGCAGAGCGGTCGCTTCGGCGCCTGCCTCATGCGCGAACCGAGCCTCGTCGCCGAATGCGTGGCGGCGATGGTCGCGGCGGTCGAGGTTCCCGTGACAGTCAAGTGCCGCATCGGCGTCGACGAGCAGGAGCCGCGGGAAGCGGTATTCGCGTTTGCGGAAGCGGTGAAGACGGCGGGCGCGGAGGCGCTGATCGTTCACGCACGCAAGGCCTGGCTCGAGGGGCTGAGCCCCAAGGACAATCGGTCGATCCCGCCGCTCGATTATGAGCTCGTCTATGCGTTGAAGCGTGCGCATGCGGACTGGCCGATCATCCTTAACGGCGGCCTCGCGGACCTCGACGCGGGGCGGGCGCATCTTCAAGAGCTCGATGGAATCATGTTCGGTCGCGCGGCCTATCAGAACCCCGAGCTCCTGATCGGCGTCGATCCGGAGCTGTTCGACGAGCCCGCGCCGGTCGCCGACGGGTTCGAGGCGATCGAAGCCTTTATGGCCGTTATCGCGCGTGGGCTTCAGCGCGGCGAGCGCCTGCACGACTACACCCGGCACCTGCACGGCCTGTTTACTGGCAGACCCGGCGCGCGAGCTTTCCGGCAGGTTCTCGCGACTGAGGCGATCCGCACCGGTGCCGGGCTCGAGGTGTTGCGCGAGGCCGTTTCCCGTGTGGAGAGACGGCAAGAGTTTGTTGCCGCCGCAGAGTAGGCTCGCGGCTATTTCGCCACCATGACGAGCCGATCACGTTCGACCGTGTAGCTCTTGAGCCGCTCGAGAAAGCTCATGCCGAGCAGGCTCTCGTCCAATGCGCCGCGGCGCGCGACCAGCGCGGGCACGTTGCGCATGACGATGGGCCCGATCGCGACCTGGTCGAGCCGCGCCTCCGCCGCCATCGCTCCGCCATTGGCGGTGGCGACGGGAACGTCGAAGACGAGGCGGCTCGTCTCCACGCCCGCCCGCTTTGCGTCCTCTGCGGTCAGCACCACCGCCGAAGCGCCGGTGTCGAACAGGAAGGTCACGCGCCCGGCGTTGACCCGCCCGGCAATCGCGAATTCGCCGCTAAGTCGTCGGTTGACGACGACTTCCCCGCCTCGTTCCACCTGTGGTTCCGATGGAAGGAGTTCGCCCGTGATGCGTCCGACAATGGCGAAAGCCTCGAAGCGATAGGCGTAGATGCCGGTCACCACGATCAAGAGGAGCGCCCAAGTCATGGCCGCAGTGGCGAGCCGGGCAATGTCGCTCGGCCGCGCCGAACGCACGCGGCTGAGGACGAGCCAAAGCACGAGCGCGAGGCCGATCGCGGCGCTGGCGAACTGCTGGTGGTTCAGCCCAAACAACGGCGATTCGTGCGGCGTGAGGAGTAGCGCGCCACACGCGACCGCGAGAACCGCAACGGGCAAGATGAAGCGCATTAGCTCCCCCGCCCACCGCCGGTTCTAACCCGTCCGCCGCGCGCCTTGCGGGATCGCGCATCGGCCAGCCGCTGCTCGAGCCCGGCCATGACGGCGAGCCGCTCGGGCTCGCTCATCGCCGCCCAGGCGGTGATTTCCGCGCCCGTGCGGCCGCAGCCGATGCACAAAGCCGATAGCGGATCGAGGATGCAGACGTTGATGCAGGGCGTAGAGACGGTGGGCACGGCCCTTATTTAGGCGGACGTATGCCCGATGAGAAGTCCGCACCAGGCGGCGATCTCGCCGCATTGTTGCGCGGTGCCGGCGACGTCGCCGGTCTGCCCGCCGATCGCGCGGCGCGCCAACGCGACCATGAGCAAACCGCCAGCGCCGCTCATGAGCGCGGCGAGAAGTGCATGGGCCACGCCAAGGGTAACGAGGCCGAGCGCGACTGCAATAACAAAAGCCCAGCCCCAGGCGGCGGCGAGCGCGTTCGAATCGAGCCGGCCGGCTGCAGCGCCCGCGCCGTCGGCGCGCGCCGGCTGCAGAAGCGCGAGCGGCGTCAGCGCCGCGGCGCGGGAGAGGGCGGCGACCAGCGTCAAGCTAAGCGCCGCGCGCCAGAACCCGCCGTCGAGCGCCGCGGCCAGCGCGCCGACGCGCAGGATGAGCGCAAGCGCGATTGCGATCGCGCCATAGGCGCCGACGCGGCTGTCGCGCATGATCTCGAGCTTCCCCGCCCGCGTCGCGCCGCCGCCGAAACCGTCGGCGACGTCCGCGAGCCCATCCTCGTGCAGCGCGCCGGTCGTCGCGACGAGCGCGACCGTCGCAAGCGCCGCGCGAAGGAGCAGGGGCAGGCCGAGCAGCGCGGTGAGCGCAAGGATGAGCGCGCCGATGAGGCCGACCGCAACGCCCGCGATGGGCGCCGCCCAGGCGATGCGGTCAATGTCGAGCGGCGCGCTCGGCTTGGGCTCGCCGACCCGCAGACGGGTGAAGAAGCGCAGGGCGTCGGCGATGTCCCGCCAGGCACGGGCGCAGTGGCTAGGCGAGCCAAAGCCCATACGAGCACCGCTCAGCGGTGGGCCCAAAGAAAGACCAGGACCGCCACCGCCCCGATCGCCGTCAGCCCCGATTCGACGATGCCCCACTGGCGAACGAGGGCCCGCGCCGCCGCCACGTCGCCGCCGCGCAGCGAGCGGATCTGGTTGTCGAGCGGCGACATGACGAAAAAGGCGTAAAGCCAGCTCGCAATGATGATGAGCGCGCCGAACGCCCAACGCACGTCCTGGGATTCGAAATAGGCGATAAAGCCGGCGATCGCGGACACGAGCGCAAGCGCGATGAGAAGCGAGACGCCGCGGCTGTCGCTCGGGCCCCATTCGCTGAGCAACGCCGCATCTTCGAGTCTGAGGCGAGCCGGTTGCTCGACCCAGTTGACGTAGAACGAGGCGCCGGTGAAGGCGGCCGCGAAGGCCAACGCGAACGTTCCCCAGATCATGATGGCTCCCTGTTGCAAGCGGCTCCTCTAGCATGAAGCGACGCGGAAAGCGCGAGGCGCCGCTTGACAAGATCCAAGCGCAAGACCACGCTTGCGAGCAAGCGATGGGGTTCGCCTTTAACCGCCCTCGGGGCTGATAACTCCTGTCCGGCCATTTTGGCAGACGGAGAGTCATGCTTTGATCGTCCGCAATATCACCCTTCCACGAGCCCAGGTCTTCACGGCGCTTCTGCTGTCGCGGGGCGCGCCTTCATGATCGCGCTTGAGGTTCCGATTCGCTCGCCGCGCCCCTTCCGCTTGACCCTCGCGCATTAACAGAGACGCACGATGTGGACTTACGTCGCGATTGCGATTGGCGGCACGCTTGGATGCTGGGCGAGATACGCGCAAAGCGTCTACGTGCAAGCGACCTTCGGTCGTGATTTTCCGCTTGCGACGCTCAGCATCAACGTGATCGGAAGCTTCCTGATGGGCTTCCTGTTCATCTTGACGCTCGAGCGCCTGATGATCCCGCCAAGCGTTCGGGTCGGCGTTCTGACGGGCGTCCTGGGGGGGTACACAACCTTTTCAACCTTCGAGATGGAAACCCTCCTGCTTGCCGAGAGCGGCGAGTTCTTCAAGGCAGGGCTCTATGTGGTCCTGTCCGTTGTCATCGGATTTGCGGCGGCGTTCGGCGGCGCCTATCTCGCGCGAAACCTGTAAGCTCGGAGCCACGAATGTCGACTGACGTCCTCATGGTTCGCGTCTATCTGAGCGAAGGCGATCAGGGCAGGCGCACAAATTTGATGCGGGAGATCCTGTCGGCGTTGCATGACAAGCACGCGGTGAAGGGCGTCACCGTTTTCCGAGGCGTCGCCGGGTTTGGCGCCGACGGCGAGGTTCACGCGGACGACATGCTTCGGCTTAACATCGATCTCCCTTTGGTGATCGAATTCTTCGATGAGCCGCCGGCGGCCGAGGCGGCGATCCACCTCCTTGAGAGCATGGTTGTTCAAGGACACATCGTCTCCTGGCCGGCCCAACGCCATGGCGCGTCCGTTCCGGCTCCGGCGCAAAGCTAGGTTCGACGCCAAGGCGACCAGACTATCGATGCGTGCGCGTGCGCACGTGGCGCGCGTGTTCTGAGGTCGCCCGCGCTCTTTGCCGGTTCAGGGTGTTTCTGTGCCTCGTTCGGGCCGCGCTCGACCCGGCGCCTGCCCCGGTCCTTGGGATGGCGGCGGCCGACGCCGCGCCCGGCGGCGGATTGCTCTGCGCGGAGCCTGGCGAAGGCGCGAGCACGAGAACGAGGGCGACGCCGATCGAGGCGAAGATTGCGCTGCGCATGGTCATGTCCCCATTTTGTTTGCCGACGACGGCCGCGCCAGCATAGCCCCGTTACTTCTATACGCTAGCCGTGCGGCCCGGCGCACTAACCCTCAAGCTCGGCCAGCCAAACCTGCATCGAACCGGGCTTGCGATTGGCCCAAAGATGATAGGGCAAAGCGGTAAGCGAGGCGTCGTGGGCCCTAGGCGGCTCAGTTGAATAGAGCGCGCCGGCTTGCTCGCTGGGAACGAGCCTCTTCGCGCTCGCTTTCAGCACCATGGCGCCGCCAAACAGGTCCGCCCTCCATGTGGCGTCGAGTGACGCTGAGCGGGGCAGCGCCAGAGCCTGGACCGGCCCGCCGGGATTGTCAGTCTCTTCGACGCAATAGATCAACGGGCCGCGCCTGAGCGCTGCGCGCCCGACATCCATGCGCACGTTCGGATGAGCATAGAGCCGCTCTGCCGGCATCTTGAGATCGAGCGTGACCGCGTCGCCCTTTCGCCAGATCCGATGGATAGTCGCATAGCCGTTCGTCGCTGCGAGCGCGATCGGCTCGCCATTGATAGTCGTGGTCGCGCCCTTCGCCCAACCGGGAATGCGCAGCTTGAGATCGAAAGCCGCCGGCGCCTCGGGATCGATTTCGATGCGCACTTCGCCTGCCCATGGATAGTCGCTCGTCTCATGCAAGGCGACCTGCACGCCGCCCAACGTCGTTGTGGTTTCGAATCCGCCGTAGAAGTGGAAGGCGACGCCGTCCTCCCGCGCCGATATCGCGTAGCCGGCCACCGACGCGACCAGGCGCGACACATTCATCGTGCAGCAGGGACAGAGGTGCCACGCCCATCGCTTGTGCTGGCCGCGGCTCTCGAGCGGATTGGAATAGAAGTAATGCGTCCCGTCGTGCGCGAGACCTGTGAGCGCGCCATTGAAGAGCGCAAGCTCCATCACGTCGGCATAGCGGCCGTCGAGATCGAGATGCAGCATGCGGTGGGCCCAGAAGATGAGCGCGACGGAAGCGCAAGTCTCCGCGTAAGCAGTTTCGTTGGGCAGATCGTAAGGCTCGGTGAAACCTTCGTTGGTTTCTTTCGGTCCGAGACCGGCCGTCACATACATCTGCGCCGTGGTGACGTCACGCCACAAAGCCTCGCAAGCGCGTTTGAGTCCGTCATCGCCGAGCTCCGACGCTAGGTCGGCCATTGCGGAGGCCATATACATAGCGCGCACGGCATGCCCCACGACGCGGGTCTGTTCGCGGACCGGAATGTGAGACTGGTTGTACTCATAGGTTCCAGCCCAATAGTTCGCCGGATCGTCCCCGCGCGCGAGCGCTTCCTCGGTGAAATAGTGCGGCTGATGGCCCCGCTCGTCGATGAAATAGGCGGCGAGATCCAGGCGGCGCCGATCGCCGGTCAGCCGGTAAAGCTTGACCAAAGCGAGCTCGATCTCCTGATGCCCGCAATAGCCGCGCTTCTGTCCGGGACCGCGGCCGAAGGTCGCGGCGATGTGATCGACGTAGCGCTCCATGATGTCGAGCAGCTTGCGTCGGCCGGTCGCGCGAAAGTAGGCGATCGCGCCTTCGAGCAGGTGCCCGGCGTTGTAGAGCTCGTGGTTGTCGCGCAGGTTCGTCCAGCGCTTCTCGGGCTCACGCCCGTTGTACCAGCAGTTGAGATAGCCGTCGGGCGACTGGGCGCGCGCGAGATCGTCGACGATGACGTCGATCTTTGCCTCGATGTCGGCATCGCGGCGATGGGCGAGCGCGTAACTCGCCGCCTCGATCCACTTGCCGACATCCGAGTCCCAGAAAATCTGCATGGTGAAGTTATGACGAGTCAGCGGGATAGTGAGCGGGGGAATGGGCTTCGGCAGCGTGAGCGAACCGAGAATGCCCACTTCTTTGAGCTTCGCGTGCTGGCTCGGAATCGTGTGCTCGAGCACGGTCTCAAGCCGCTCGCGCCAGAACGGGCCGGTGATGCGGACATCCGCAAACGGGATCGCAGAATAGGCGCGCTCGGTCATGATTATTTTCCCCTCTCGGTGCGCCGCCGACGCGCCCCACATGAATCGCGAATGACGAGCGAGCACGGCAATCGGCGCACTCCCCTAAGCGCGCGGCCCCCCATCATCTCCATGAGCGATGCGCCGGCCTCGCGACCCAAAACTTCAAGGTTCATGTCGACGCTGGTGAGCGCTGGTCGCGCCGCCTCCGTCATCACGCCCCAATTGTCGAAGCCGACCACGGCCACGTCATCGGGCACGCCAAGCCCAATCTCACGCAGCGCATCAACGGCGCCGCGCGCGATCTGATCGTTGCCACAAAAAATCGCGTCTGGCATGGCCCGCCGCCGACGCGAGAACAGAGTCTGCGCCGCCTCGCGTCCCCAGGCTTCGGACCATTGGCCGGGCCGGCAATCGCTGGCGCCCGCATTCAGCCCAGCCTCAGCCAGCGCCTTGCGCCAGCCGATTTCACGCAGCCGAACCGCCTCGAACCGTTCCGGCCCGGTGATATGGGCGATCTTCTTTCGGCCCAGAGCGGCGAGATGGCTGACCGCAAGCCTCGCGCCGCCCTCGTCGTCCGGCAAGAGGCAAAGCGCGTCGGGGCTCTCGACCTGCGAGAACACATAGACCACCGGCAAGCCGCGCGAGGCCGGTTCGATCGGAGCGCGCCGGTCGGCCCGCCGCGCGGTGACCACGAGACCGTCAACGCGCTTGCCCAAGAGCTGATCGATGTGGCGGCGCTCGCGCATGGGATCGTCGGTGGCGTTGCACATGAAGACGGCAATGCCGTGATCGGACAGGCGCCGCTCGAGCGCCTCGACGATCGGAAACGCAAAGCGGCCGAAGCTGTCGTTGGAGAGAATGCCAACCGTCATCGAGCGAGCCCGATGCAGACTCTGCGCCAGATCGTTCGGCCGATAGTCGATCGCCTTGGCGATCTCGAGAACCTTGGCGCGCGTTTCAGCGCTGAGCCGTCCATTGGCGTTGAGCGCCTTCGAGACGGTTCCGATCGACACGCCCGCAAGCCGCGCGACGTCGCGGATGGTTCGGGCCCCGGGCGCGACGTCGGCATCGCCGTATGGCGCGTCATCGGACGAGCGTTCGTTCATTTGACGGCGCCTGAGAGCAAGCCGGAGACGTAATAGCGTTGCAAGGCGAGATAGACGGCTAGACAAGGAATGATCGAGATGATGACGCTCGCCTGCAGCGCGCCCCAGTCGACGGCGCCGTGATTGCCGATGCGCACGCTGACCAGAAGAATCGGCACGGTGAAGGAGGTCTCGCGGTTCATGAAGATCAGCGCGGCGAGGAACTCGTTCCACGAATTGATGAATGCAAACAGCGCCACCGTCACGATTGCGGGCACGGCGAGGGGCAGAAAAATGCGCGTGAAGCGCCTCCAGGCCGAGCAGCCGTCAATCATCGCCGCCTCCTCGATCTCGCGCGGAATTGACTCAAAGCTGTTGCGCATGAGGAAGACCGAGAAGGGCAGCTGCAGGATCGTATGCACGATTGCGAGCCCGAGATGCGAGTTGACGAGACCGACCTTTGCGAAGTCGAGATAGAGCGGCGTCAGCAGCGCCTGATATGGGATCATGATGGGCGCGAGCAGACCGAGAAACGCGACCTCCCTGCCGCGCATCGTGAAGCGCGCAAGCCCATAGCCGGCGGGCGCCGCGAGCACGATGCAGCCCGCAATGGCCATCAGCGCAACGAGCGCGGAATTGCCGACATACGTCGCGAGTCCCGCCTGAAAATTCACGACCTTGGAGTAGTTCTCGAAGCTCAGCGCCTTCGGCAGATAGTGCGGCGGGACCGCCGAAGCGTCAGCCGCCGTCTTGATCGAGGCGAGGAAGGAAAGCGCCATCGGGGCCGCCATGATCGCGATCACCGCGACGCAAGCGGCGGTTGCGAGGTAGGCGCCCCGAGCCGCGCGCCCGCCGCGTGGCGCGGAAATCGTGCGCGCCGATTCGCTCGTCAGCGCCGCCGCGGTCATGTCTCGGCGCTCCGGGCTGTCAGCGCGATCTGCATTGTGGAGAAAGCCAGTATGATCAGCGTCAGAACGATCGACAGTGCGGCGCCGTAGCCGAGTTTGAACGAGATGAACGAGTTCTGGTAGATCCAATAGACGGCGGTGAATGTCTGGCCTCGCGGTCCGCCGGAGGTCATGATGTAGAACTGATCGAAGGCCAGCATCGAGCTGATCGCGCTGACGAGCGTCGTCAGAAGCAGCACCCGGCGGGTCAGCGGCAGGATGATGAAACGGACGCGTCCCCAGTAGCTCGCGCCGTCCATCAACGCGGCCTCGAGAATGTCGGGATTGATCGACTGGATTCCCGCGACGAATAGCACCATGCCAAAGCCGACGACTTTCCAGGTGATCGAGATCACGACCGCCCAGAACGCGAGATCGGCGGAGGCGAACCAGACGATCGGCTCACGGATCAGGCTGAGGTCGACCAGGAGCTTGTTGAGGAGCCCAACCTGTTCGTCGAGCAGCCAGAACCAAAGCAGGCTCGAACTCGAGAGCCCGATCACCACGGGCAGGAAAACGATAGTCCGGGTGAGCCGCTTCAGCAATGTGTTCTTGACCGTAAGCAGCGCCACCGCAAAGCCGAGACCCATCAGGATCGGGGTGAGCACGAGCGTGTACTTGGCCGTGAACTCGAGCGCGCGCCAGAAGCTGGCGTCGTTCCATATCCGCCAATAGTTGGTGAAGCCGATGAGCTTGCCGCCGCCGAGCAGTGACCGGTCGGTCAGCGACATGGCGGCGAGCTGGCCGAGCGGAATCAACACAAAGACCGTGACGAAGAGGAGGGCTGGCGCGATGAAGAGCCAGCCGTGCCACTGCGGAAGAGTTCGCGTTCGACGCATCGATCAGGGCGAAGGCTGCTATTGACCAGCGATGTCCTTCATCTTTTCGCGCCCCTCCTTGATCGCCCCGTCGACGTCGCCGTCAAAGATGGCGCGCTGAAACATGTTGATCCATGGGCTCGAGTCCGAGTTCACCATGTCGGCGAAATGATAGACCCACGGCACATAGCCGACGCCGATCGCCTTCGCGGTTACGACGACGCGAGGATCGGCGGCGAAATATTTGTTATCGGCGAGCGCAGGCCGCGACGGCACGATGTTGTTCTTGGCGAGCCCTTCGAGCTGGGCCTCGTCGGTCAGCTCCCAGGCAATGAACTGCTTGGCGAGCGGGACGTGCTTCGACCCAACCGGGATCGCAACGACGTCTCCGCCGACAAACGACGACACCTGGCCACCCTTCACCCCGGGCAGGAAGGTGACGCCGAAGTTGAGATTCGGCACGTCCTTCTTGAGTTCGGAGAGCAGGAAGCCGCCGGTCCCCTGGATGCCGATCTTGCCGGTCTTGAACTCGCCGGTGAAGTTTGCGCCATTGTCGGTCTGGGCGCTCTTGGGCACGAGACCCTCGTTCCACATCGCCTTGAACGCTTCGAGCACATCCTTGACGCCGTCGCCGGTGAGCGCATCGTCATCGCCGTTGGCGGGCAACATTTTCGAGCCCGCCGCCACCATCATCGGGGAGGTGGCGAAGATGTTGCAGCCAGGGCAGGCGCCGGAAAAATAGAAGCCGTACGTGTCAGCCCCGAGCGCGCGGATCTTCTTCGCGTCCTCGTGAATCTCGCCGACCGTCTGCGGCGGCTTGTCGGGATCGAGCCCCGCTTTCTTGAACAGATCCTTGTTCCAGACGAGGATCGACACGTCCGGCGTGAAGCCCGCACCGTAGACTTTGCCCTCGTAGGTCGCGATGTCCTTGTAGGCCTGCGCCACGGAAGCATAGTTCGGGTTGCCCTTGAGGTCGGCCGTGAGGTCGACGAGGAATCCGGCCTTCATGAAATCGGGCATGTAGATAAGGTCAAAGGAAACAAGGTCGGGCACGTCGCCCGCCTGAACGCCGGTCGCGAGCTTGGTCACCATCTGGTTGTCGGGGATGGTCGTGAGCTCGATCTTGTCGGGGTGCGTCGAGTTCCAGAGATCGCCGAGATGGGTGGCCGCGTTGACGCCGCTCGCGCGCACCCACATCGTCATCGTATCGGCGAAAGCCACGTCAGCGAAAGCCGACAAGGCGACCAGCATGGCGGCGAGCGCGCCGCAAGTCGTCCGCATGGTCATGACGTTCCTCCCTGCAGTCGTCGAGACTGCCTTGTTTGGTTGAAAAAGCTCGCTCCCCGGCTTGGGTTGAGAAAAGCTTTTCCCACTCTTTCTAGCGCGCGCCTCCGGCGGCGACAAGGCCGGTTCCGTCCTCGCTTGCCGGCGTTGCGGTCGCCGCCTACGGGACCTTCTTCTCGATGCCCTGGCGCGCGCTGCCTCTTCCTATCGCTATCGGCATACTTGTGCACGCGTCCCGATGGGTGGCGCTTAACTGGGGCGCCAACGCCCGCTTGGCGCGTTCATCGCCTGCCTGATTGTGGGAACGCCAGCGACTCCTCTTGCGAACCGTCTGCGTTTCCCCTTCGCCACTTTCGCGTTCGCTTCCTTGGTCTCGCTCATTCCCGGGATATATCTTTTCTACATGGCGGCGGAGCTGCTGGCGGTAATGACGCCGGATCTAGTGGTGACGTGCATCTGCTCATGGCCACGTTTGTGGACGGCGCCACCGCAGGCGCAATCCTGCTGGCGATGGCGCTCGGGCTCAGCCTTCCCAAGCTGCTGCTGGAAGGCCTCGTTCCGACTTTGGCGGCCTTACCGAAGGAATAGGCGACAGCATCGTGCAGCGCGAGCAGCAATCATAAGTTCTCGATTTTGAGCACTGGCTCGGTTTCTGCTCGGATGCGGTCGCAGGCGGCGGCGCCCGTGATCAGGTTGGCGCTGGAGATCAGCGCGACGGGGATCGCCCAAGCCCAGGCGGTCCCCCGGAATTCGGCACGGCTCAGCTCTCCGCCAGCGCCTTCAGAAGATGCGCCGCCAGCGGATTCTCCTGCGCCTGCGGTGAGGTGAGATCGAAGGTCGACACGGTGAGCCAGCCCTTGCCGAGGAAGCTGCGCTTCACAAACGCGGCGGCGTGATGCAGCCAGCCGACCGCCACGCCGGCATCGACCAATCCGCCGAAGGCAGTGGTGGGAAAGCCGGTCAGCACATGGTTGGGCAACAGTCCGCTCCAATGTTCGTCGAGCATCGGGCCGCCGGGAAGGGCCGACCAGGGGCCCTCCATGCGCCGCCACGTGAAGGCGCCCATCCATTGTCCGTCCCAGGGTGTGCCGGCGCGCTCGCGCAGCAGCATCGAGGGGAAATTGTGCCGGTCGTTGAGCGGCAGCTTGCGTTCTGGGTCGATCAATGCGTCCGAAGAATTGGCGATGAGCAGAACCTTGCGGCCGGCGAGGAGCGCTTCGCGGACCGGCGTCGTAAGGCGCGTCGCGATGAGGACCTCGGCTTCGTCGACAGTCGCGGCGCGGTTCGGCCAGCCGATCGCGGCAAGCAGGCCTGAAGCCGTGGCGTCGACGGGGAACAGCGACGGCGCCGCGTCGCGGAGAGGCGGGACGACGCATAATTCCATCGCGTTGCGCGACAGGAGGACGCGCCCCTTGCGTTCGCGCGCCTCGAGCTCCAGCGGAACGATCGCGATCGCGTCGGCGGCGCCAGCGGAGAGCACGACGGTTATCGGCTCGCGCCCAAGTGCGGCCTCGCCGCTTTGATCGGCGAAGCGCCACTTGAGCCGCGTGCCGTCGGGTAGTTCGGCGGCGCCGGCGAGCCGGACGGAAATTTCAAAGCGCTCGCCGGCTCGAACGGCAGTGTGCGCCGTCTGCGCGATGATGAGCCACGGCTGTTGAAGGTTGATCAGCCGCTCGGCGAACGCGCGCGGATGGTTCTGAACGTCCATGAGGCCGTTCGATTCCCACTGCACGTCGTTGAGTTCGGTGATGACGTAGCCGGATATCGCCTGCTCCCAGCGCAGCGTCTCGATCTGGCGGTTGAGCGCGCGATACTGAAGCTCCTGCGCCGCGCTGACAAAGCCATCGAGGTCGCCGAATATTGGCGCAAGCTGCGCATCGCGAAAGCGCGTCTCGATCCCGTGAGGATAGGCCGCTCCGAGGTTCCAATCGTGCCCACTCTCGAACCACCAGGGCTCGCTTCCGTCCGCGTCCAGGATCTCGCGCGGATGAGGCAGTCCCCATACGCCGAACTCCGAGCAGATCAGCGGCTCTTCGCCGCGCCGCTCTGCGTCGCCATGCGGCGAGAACGTCCAGGCCGCGCGATCCGCGAAGGCGCGCGTGGTCGCTGTGAAAGCATCGTTCTGATGGGGGAAGCCATTATACCAATGGAAGTCCTCGATGTCGGTCTTGAGATGATAATTGCGCGGAAAACAAGGGGAATTGTCGACAAGCAGACTGTCGGGGATAAGCGTCTTCGCCCAGTCGAAGGTCTCGATCAGCCAGCGCCGGTCGTCCGGATTGTCGTCGAGATCGATACCCCAGCCCTCATTGAACAGCGTCCAGATTGCGATCGAGGGATGATCCCCGTGCGTTGCGACCGAGGTTTGGAACACACGACGCAATTCCTCGCGCGTCGCCGGCGCGAGGAATTGCGTGTAGGGCATATCGAGCCAGACGATGAGACCGAGCCGATCGGCGAGCTCGAAATAGAGCGGATCGGGAATCTTGACGTGGCAGCGCAGCGTGTTGAGGCCCATCGCCTTGGCGTTGGCGAAGCGCTGCTCGAGACAGTCGGCGCACGGCGCGCGACACTCCTCCTCGGGATGCCAGTCCTGATCGAGAGCCCCGAACATGTAGAAGGGTTCGCCATTGAGCATGAGGCGCCCGTCCTTCGCCTCCAATCGCCGAAAGCCGACGACCTTCTCGATCACGTCGACAGTTGCGTCGCCGACGATGAGTTCGATGACGAGATCATAAAGGTTGGGCGCTTCTGGGGACCACGGCTCAGCCCCAGGGAGGGCGAGCACCGCGTCGAATCGTTCCGATCGAAAATGATAGATTGAGCGCGCGCCGAATTCGCCCCCGCGCGAAAGCGTGACCTGCAGTGTCGTCGCAGCAGCCGCGCGCGATAGTTCGCCACTCACCGACACAACGCCTGTCTGGAGGTCGAACGAGGTTCGCACGGAGGCATGGGCGATGTGGATTGGGTCTCGCGCCTCCAAACACACTGACTTCCAGATTCCGCCTTGGACCCCGTACCAGTCCTGCTTGCCCGCGAGCGATTGGCTGAAGCGCCCGCCATTGCGGTCGTCCGGGACCCGCGCATCGACACCGAGCACGAACGAGGTCTTGCCCCGAAGCTCGTCGGTCAGGTCAATTTCGATCGGGGTCCAGCCGTCGCCGTGAACGGCGACCGCTGCGTCATCGACCAGGATCACCGACTCGTGGAAGATTCCTTCCATGATGAGATGGATGCTCCTATCCGCCCAGTCCGCCGGGATTTGGACACCGCGGCGATAGCGTCCGGTCCCCTGCGCGTTGCGCAACGCCGGAAATTGGGTCTGCCAGATGCCGGGTGTGCGGATCGTATGGCCCTCGCCATCGAGCCGCGCCGCAGGTCCTTCGAATGCGAAATCCCAGAGGCCATCGAGCGAGAGGGTCGCGCGACGACCTACGGCGTCAGCATCCATTTCATGGCTCCGCAGTGTTTGGTGAGCGAACCCGACGTGGGCGGGAATTATCAAACTATCCGAAAAGCTGATACAAAAACTAGGAGGATGAACAGGCTGGAGAATGTCGCGCAATTTCCTGGTGATCGACCCCGCGGAGCGGCCGGACGTCTTGCGCGGTCTGGCTTCGCCGGCGCGGGCGCGGATTTTACGCCTGCTCCATCGTCGCCCCGGCCTCAATGTCAACGACATCGCCGCAGCGCTCACCCTTCCGCAATCGACTGTCTCGTCCAATCTGCAGATTCTCGAGAGCGCCGGCCTCATTCGGACGGAAACGCAAAAGGGCCGCAAGGGCAACCAGAAGCTCTGCTTCTCCGCCTTCGACGAGGTCCTGGTGATGCTTCGCGACGACGTCAGCGGCATAAACGCCAACGCCATTGAGGTCGCAATGCCGATCGGGCTCTACACCAGTTGTGAAGTGAGCGCGCCTTGTGGCCTCTGCTCGCCGAAAGGGGTCATTGGTCTTCTCGACGTGCCCGGAACCTTCCTCGATCCCGACAGAATGAATGCGGGACTCATGTGGTTCACGCGCGGCTTCGTCGAGTACCAATTTCCCAATAACGCCCGGCACGTCGGCAAGGCGGTCACGGCGCTCGAGTTGACGTTCGAACTTTCCTCCGAGGTGCCAGGGACCGCCTCCGACTGGCCATCCGACATCACCGTCGCGGTCAACGGCCGAGAGCTTGGCGTGTGGACCAGCCCCGGCGATTTCGGCGATCACCGCGGCCTCTATACGCCTGACTGGTGGAAGCTAAAGGGCAGCCAGTATGGCATGCTGAAGAGTTGGCGAGTGACGGCTGACGGCGCGTTCGTCGACGGCGTGAGAATCTCGTCGCTGACGTCGAAGGATCTCGACTTCTCCGCCCACCATTCGGTTCGGGTGAGGATCGAGGTCAAGCCAGACGCGCGCCATCCGGGCGGCGTCAACATCTTTGGCCGCGGCTTCGGCAATTACGATCAGGACATCGTGCTCCGGCTCACCACCGAGTTGTGAGCGCCGGAAGGCCGCCGCCATCGCGTCAAGTCAGAGCGCCGCTCCGGTTTCACCGAAGAGGCGCGCGTGACCCTCGTTGAGCCTGAGGCCGACAGCTTGACCCGATTTCGCGTCGAGATTGCCCTCGCCCTCGACGATCAGTTGTCCGGCCGGCGTATCGACATAGAGAATCGTTGAATTCCCAAGGTGTTCGATGATGGAGATGGCGCCGGCGAAGGCCGCGCCTGGATCGTTCGGATCGACGATGACGAGATGCTCTGGCCGCACCCCGAGCTCGGCGGAGCCTGCGCCGGCTGCCGTCGTAATGCCGACCTCGGCCGCCCGCCCGCCCGGCAGAACCACGCTCGCCGTTCGGCCGTTCATCGCGGCGATGTCGACGCCGAAAAAATTCATGCCTGGTGAACCGATGAAGGCGGCGACAAACTTGTTCGCCGGCGTATTGTAGAGCTCGAGCGGCGAGCCGACCTGGGAGATGATCCCCTTGTCAAGCACCACGATCTTGTCGGCGAGAGTCATCGCCTCCGTCTGGTCGTGCGTCACATAGATCATGGTCGTGCCGAGCTCGGCATGGAGCTTCGCCAGTTCCAGGCGCATTTGCACCCGCAGTTTCGCGTCGAGGTTGGAGAGCGGTTCGTCGAACAGGAAAACCTCGGGCTTTCGCACCAGCGCTCGTCCGATCGCGACCCGCTGGCGTTGGCCGCCTGATAGCTCGGCTGGACGACGATCGAGATAGGGCTCGAGCTGCAGGATGCGAGCGACCTCGAGCGTTCGCTCGTTTTGCACTTTTCTCGACTGGCCGGCGACGGAGAGCGAGAAGGCGATGTTTTGCCTCACCGTCATATGCGGGTAGAGGGCGTAGGACTGGAACACCATGGCGATGCGCCGCTTCGCCGGGGGAACGTCGGTGACATCTATATTATCGATGAAGCACTGGCCGGCCGTGATCGCCTCGAGTCCGGCGATCATCCTGAGTAGCGTCGACTTGCCGCAGCCGGACGGGCCGAGCAGCGCTGTGAACGAGCCTTTGTCAACCTTGAGACTGAGATCGGAGATCGCGGTGACCGAGCCGTAGCGTTTCGTCACTCGCCTCAATTCGACATGGGGTACGGTGGCGGCCTCGCTCCCGCTCGTCGCGCCGGCGGCGCTCATCCCTTGATTCCAGCCGAGAGCATGATGGCCTGCGTCACCCGGCGCTGAAAAATGAGGTAGACAAGGGCGACGGGCAGCGCCGCGACCATGGCGACCGCGAGGTCGCGCGCGTATTGGACGCCGAAGGCGTCGTGAACCTGCGTTATCCCCACGGTGATGTTCATTTTGTCTTCGGAATTGATGGCGACGAATGGCCACAAGAAAAGATTCCATGCGGCGATGAAGGTGATGATCGCCAAGGCGGTGGTGATGCCCCAATTCATCGGAAGGTAGATGCGAAACAGAAGCTGGAATTCATTCGCGCCGTCGATCATCGCGGCCTCACGAAAGTCCTTCGGGACCGAGTCGAAAAACTGCTTGTAAATAATGACCGTGACCGGCGCGATGAGCTGCGGCAGGACGACGCCAGGCAGGGTGTTGATGAGACCGAACTGGTTGATCAGGATGAAATGGTTGACGGTCAAAGCCGGGATCGGAACCATGAAGCTGGCCAAAATCATCCACCAGAAGAGACGCCGGCCGGGAAAGCTCAATTGTGAGATCGCGTAGCCCGCCCCCGCCGCCGTCACGATGACGAGAATCGTGACCGCCGCCGAGGTGATGAGCGAATTGACGTACCAAATGCCGATCTTCGTCTCGAGCAGGACATGAACGTAGTTCTGGAAGGTGAAGTGCTCCGGCCAAAGCTGCACTTCCGGACGCACGACCTCGTTCTCGGGCTTGAACGTCGTCACGAGCCCCCAGTAGAGCGGGAACGCCCATAGCGCCGCGCCGACGACCGTCGCCACGGTAATGACGAGGCCGACGAGATCGAGATGGCGGAGACGGGCTAACCGGCGCGCGCGCGGCGGGGCAAAGACCTCAGCGCCGGTCTCGACCGAGGCGCTCACCTGTCGCCTCGCGCGCGCAACAGTTGAAATTGCAGCACCGATAGCGCGGCGATGAGCACAAACAGGACCATCGACGCGGCCGCGGCGAGTCCGCCCTTATTCATCTGAAACGCTTGCTTGAGGATGTATTGCACCATCACGATGGTCGTATCGATCCGGCCTCCCTGCGCGAAGAGATAGACTTGATCGAAAATCTTGAGCTGCAGGATCAGCTGGATCGTGAAAACGAGCACAGTGATCGGCCAGATCAGCGGCCAGGTGATGCGTCGAAATTGCGTCCAGCGGCTCGCCCCGTCGAGCTGCGCCGCCTCGTAGATTTCGCTGGAAATGTTGCGCAGGCCGGCGATGAACAGAAGGACGTTGAAACCGATGAGCCACCAGATCGTCACCGCGGCGACCGCCGGCATGAACAGCGGGATCGTCCGGAAGATCGA
>Ga0209624_10000786_pt1 | contig 27103 bp, 20 predicted proteins | sample JacPinW_OM2H0_O1_FD_188565 | JGI IMG/M metagenome (GOLD analysis project Ga0209624, IMG submission 188565) | Forest soil microbial communities from Algoma, Ontario, Canada - Jack Pine, Ontario site 1_JW_OM2H0_O1 (SPAdes) (version 2) | ecosystem: Environmental > Terrestrial > Soil > Boreal...
AACCCGGTCGGGGCGGGTGCAAAATCGGGCACAATGAAAAACATTGGGAAGTTCGAGGCGTTGCAAGTTGTTGGTGCGAAAGGGGGGACTCGAACCCCCACGGTTTTACCCGCCAGATCCTAAGTCTGGTGCGTCTGCCAATTCCGCCACTTTCGCAGCATCCGAAGCCTAGTTTACTGTGTTTCGCGAGCAGCAGGAAAGACTCCCTGCTGCATTTTCTTCGAACTTGTTCCGGAGCAAATTTCTGTCGCAAATGAATAGATAAGTGCCCAGTCGCGCAGGAGACTGCACGAGGACGTCGCATCAATAGAAAATCGCAGACCACGCAGCAGCGAAGTGGCTCAACGTCGCGTCCGCCGATCCGGCCCGAGGCGCTGCTGCGTCGATGACGCTATTGCACTTCGTTGAGCTTTTGATAGATCAGCATGGCCACCAGCACCAGCAGGAATACTCCAGAGCCGATGCTGAAGATGCGAACCGGAATCGTCAGCCGGTTCACTTTCGTCAGCAACTCCGTTTGTTCTTCCTGCATATGCGAGTTGGCGTCATCCAGAAACAGCTGGTCGTCCTCGTGCATGGTGAGGGTGCTCTTGTAGATGAGAAGGACAATCAGGCCGATCGCGAATACTCCGAACACAACCGCAACTAGAGTCAGCGTCATAAGCCACCTCGGCAGAGTCGAAACGCAATGCAGCGGCTTTCCACTTCGTGGTGGGGCACGCAGAACCCCGCAACCAGTCTCGGGGAAGGCCTTAACGCCACGATTATAGCCCCGATGGCAAGCCCTCGCGCCACATTAATCCCCTTGTCCGGAACCCGTTATAGACTCGCCAACTCTGCGACTTCCGCCCCTCCCTCGGCATCAAAGCAGCAGGTGGATTCCGAGGAGGGGCCTAGTTTTGCCTTATCTGAGGAAAACCACTCTGCTATAATCGAACAGCTTTAAAGCCAAGGAGATACGAATGGCCACAACAACCGTCCCCGAAGTTACCAAGAAAGCCGCACCCGTCACCCTGACCAATAATGCCGTTTCCAAGGTGAAAGAGATCATGGCCCAGCAGAATCCCGTGCCCGCCGGGTTGCGCATCGGAGTCGTCGGCGGCGGATGTTCCGGTTTCTCTTACTCGATGCAGTTCGAGAATGGCGCCGGCATGATGGACAAGACCTTCGATATGGACGGCCTGAAGGTTTACGTCGACGCAACCTCGGTTATGTATCTGAATGGTTGCATCGTCGACTATGTCGAGACCCTCGAAGGCGCCGGCTTCAAGTTCGAGAATCCGAACGTGAAGAGCACCTGCGGCTGCGGATCGTCCTTCAGCGTGTAACTGATTTTGTGGGGACAGCCGCCCTCGGCTGTCGCCGTGCGCAGCACGGTTGGAATTGAAAAAAGGCCTCATCGAGAACGATGAGGCTTTTCTATTTGGAATCCAGGAGGGTGGGGATTTTGACTCATGAAGTTTGCAACTTTATGAAGCCTGCGAGTGAAGATTCACTGCTGCGGCGGGGAACTAGGCTGGCTGGGATTTCCATACCCTCCGCCGTTCGGCGAAGTCGGATTGTTCTGCATCGGGGACGGAGAGTTTCCAAAGCTATTGCCGAAACTATTCCCGAATCCGCTCGTTCCGTTCTGCCCGGTTCCGGGTTGTCCGTTTTGCCCGTTCAGATTCCCTTGAGCGCCGAATCCCTGTAGCTGTTGTTGATACGGAGTCGTGATCAAGAATCCTCGATCCATCGTCGGATCGTAGACGAACTGCCACTCCTCGTACTTTTTCTTGTGATCGAATTCGCGGATCGTCCGGTCTTTGCTCAAGCTCGCGACTCCTACAATCGGCGCCCCGCCGAAGGTTGTGCCCGACAATTTGTCGCCCGAAATTCCTGTCAAGCCTCCACTTGAGGCTCCGCCTGGACCAGCGTTGGTTCCGGCCGTTGCGTCCGTCGATGCCGGTGCATTCGGATCCGCTGCCGTCTGGGTATCAGTGGAAGGCTGATTGTTCTGCTGCGAATTCTGCCCGAAGGCAGAATTGGAATTCGCACCGAGCGCGCCGCCCCCTCCAAGTGTAGATGGCTGCCCCAACGGCGATTGCCCCATTCCGCCCGGCGTATTCAGCGTTCCATTCGCACCGAGCGTCGCCGCCCCCGCAATGCCGCCGCCCAAGGCGTTCATCGACATCTTGGCTTCGCCATAGTGCAGCACCTTGAAATCTTTTCCCGTCAGCGGATCTTTGTAGCGCTTGCGCAGGAACCGCATCTGGTTCGTGTTTTCCAAGTCTTCAATCTTCGCCGGATAGCGGCTGAACTTTTTGTAGTATGCTCGGATCGCCCGCGAATACTGCACTCCGCGATGAATCATCTCTTCTTCGCGATCGCGCTTAATGTCGAACGTGACCGAGGAGACGATCACCGCCGCGAAAATCGCCATTAGCGCCATCACCAGCAACAGCGTCAACATGATGTAGCCGCGCTCGGCAGATCGGATTTGTGAACGACGTCTCATCGAAGAAGTAAGAGGTTTCAAGGTTTCAGTGTTCAAAGTTGCCAAACGACGTTGTCGCCGTCAGGCATTGAAACGTGAAACTTTGAAACTTGTTCTTCACCCTTGCGTCAGCGGAATATTCTGCGGAGGCCCGCTGTTCACCACGTCCTGAATCTCCACGAAAGTGTTTGTGATGCGGACGACCTTATACCGCCGGTCGACGATCTCGCCTTCCCCCGCCACGAACACATCGTCATTCAGTTTCAGGAAGATCTTCTTAGGCTCTCCCGGCCGACTGGCGAATCCATAAAACTTCAGCGGGATCGGGGGAGGCGCTGGCGGCGTCGGAGCCTGGTATCCCGGTCCTGGATCCTCTGTTTTCTTGGGGTCCGTGTGTCCGGGAGCGAGGGGCTTCGGTATATCTTCTGCCTGCGACACAAAAATGTTGCGGCCGTTTCCCTGATACTGCGTCTTCTCGCTTGCTGCCAGTAAATCCAGCCGCAGCGTCGGATCCAGATTCTCGACCTTCACCTTTTTCCCGGGTTTCCCCTTGCGCGGGGTCGGAGTGTGGGTCAGGCTCGGCGCGGCCGCCTGCGCATCCGAAGCAGGCGTCGACGACCCCGTGAACATCGGGATGAACTCGTACGCGAATATCAGCACTGCAATCGCGCCGAGCACCGCGGCCCACATCGCCTTCTTCTTGTTTTCCAGCCCGATCTGCACTTAGGATGCCGCCTTCAAATACGTGCCCAGTCTCAGATGCAGCCGCACGGTTCCGTGCGGTTCTCCGCCCAGGGCAACGCCGTTAATGATGAAGAACATCTCGTCCCGCTCCAACGCATTAATGAACTTTGCCAGCGCGGTGTAATTTCCCGAAAGGTCGTATTCGATTTCGATCGGTTGCAGGTTCCCGGGTTCTTCATCGTTTAACTTATATCTTTCCTGTTCGATGGTCACGCCGTTCGCGCCGGCCACTTTGCCCAATTCTGTGGCAATCTGCGAACTCTGAGTGGGCAAGCGATCTTTATAGAACTCCGCAATCTGCTTGTTAGCCAGGTCAACCTTATGTGGCAGATCCTTCAACGGAGCTACTTGCCGCGTCTTCGTGGTCAGCTCGGCCTGAAGCTGATTCATCTCCATCCGGCGACTTTCCGCCGACCCTACCAGAGGGGAGAAGTAGATTATGGCCGCAATCAAATCCACGGCCACTAGAATTCCCAGCGCCACCTTCAACTGCTTCCGGGTTTGCCGCAGGTCCGGCATTAGAGCTTCGATCCTTTCGCTACTTTGGTCTTGGCCGGCGGAGGTGTCATGGGCTTCTCGTCCGTTGTTGCCGGCTGCGCCGCGATCACACCCGCCAGTTCGGGAATATAAATCGCCACAATATCAACCTGTTCGTTGTCGCCTGTCTGGGATTGCACGTGGGTGCCGCTGACGATGCTGGTTTGCGCGAATCGCCGCGATTCTTCCATGCGGCGTGCCAGTTCGATGGCGCGCTCGCGCGAATCGCCGGCCACCCGCATCTTCAACTCCAGCTGATTTTCGTCATCAAGCGATGGATCGATTGCCACGACATGCACTCGCGGCGGCATCACTTTTTCCAGACTCTCCAAAACTCGCGTCCACGAGAACGCCTTGCGCTCGATGACGTCATTCAGGAATTGCGATTCGTCCCGCGTTGTGCGATTTTCCGGACGGTTGAGGAACGTCTCGGCGTTGGCCCGATCCTGATCGCGCTTGGCGATCATCGCTCGCTCCTGCGCAAGCGTTGCCCGGTCCCGGCGGGCGTTGACCCATCCCGTGATGTCGAGCGTCAGCAAGACCAGCGTCACTAGAGCGACGGCGCCGACAGCGGTGCCCCAGCGCATCCAGAATTGCCGCGCATCCTCGTACGGCTGACTCGCGAGATTGATATCAAGTCGCATAAAACAAGTGGCTGGTGATTCAGTGGATAGTGGCGGCTAAAGATGCTCGGTGATTAGTAACTGTTCACTAGCCACTCATCACTGCCTTTAAGAAATCAACGCTCCCACCACTCCTGCCATTCTCCATCGCGGTACCGAGCCCGCAGCGGTCGTTCCCAACTGCGCCGACGATACCAGTTCCTGCACGTCGGCTCCCGTCTGGGCCTTCAGCGCAGGAGCGGCTCCGCCCGACTCCGGCAGCCCCGCCACATAAATCTGCTCGATATTCAAATGATACGTGTCCTGAAAAAACACGACCGACGGATACACTTCCTCCGCCAACTGTTCACCGGTAATCGTGACCCCACGCCCGTTTTCCAGCGTTCGAAAAAGTTGCAGCTGATCGTCGCTCAGGATCGCGATGCTCGTCGTGTGCGCGTCCACCTTGATTACCAGTGTAGGCTTCTTTCCAGAGGCCGCGCCGATCGCTGCGAGCGTCGATGGCAACACCACCCCCGGGCTGAATCCAGCCTCGCGGAAGGCCGCTTCGTAGTCTTCGATTACGCTGCCCAGCGCGACCGCTGCAACCACCTTCACTTCGTCATTCACTTTCTGCGCGTGGTACGAAACTTTCGCCTTTTCCACATCAAAAGGGAGCGACTTCTTCAGCCGGAAGCGGACTACACCCAACGCTTCTTCGTGATCGGAGGGCAGGGTATCGAACTCGACCAGCATCACGCGCACAGCCGCGTCCGGCACAATCGCAATCACATCGTGAGAACGCCCGGCAAGGCTTCCCAGTGCCTCTTCGATTCCATCTCGTACCCGATCGCGCTGCCGCAAGTTGTTCTCCACCAGGTCGGGAACAACGATCCCAGGCGCCAGTTCGCGCGCCGCGCTCGCATCAAGCCCGGCTCCATCGTCCGTGATCCGTCCGGCCAGCACCCGGTCTGCGGCAATTTCGCACGCCAGCTTCGGTTTTGGTGTGTTTGTTGTTGGACTCATTCCCGGATACGCCTTTGAGAAATACCTCTATAAATCAGAAACGGTCTTCTGAAGAATTGCAATAGCTGGGACAGTACATCATGAAGGTTTCAAAGTCACAAGGTTTCAAAGTTTAAGCGAGATCGGTGGGAACAAACGATCCTGAGACTCGGCGACCTCGACTTTGAAACCTGAAACGTTGGGATCTTTGCAACCTCGCTTACCTCATCGTCTCGATAAACGTGACCTTGTTGATTTCCTTCAGCGTGGTCATTCCCAGCCGTACTTTATCCAACGCCGATTCGCGCAAGAAACGCATCCCCTCATCCCGTGCTGCCCGCCGGATCTCCGACGTCGGCTTCTTCGCCAGAATCATTTCGCGGATGCGGTCGCTCAAATCCAGCAACTCGTGAATCGCCGTTCGTCCGCGGAATCCCGTGCCCGCGCACTCGATGCATCCCGGACCTTCGTATAACGGAACCTTCCCCCACTGCGCCGGATCCAGTCCGCTGGCCTCGAGCACCTCGGGCGAATAATGCACCTCGGTCCGGCAGGAATCGCAGATCAAACGTACCAACCGCTGCGCCAGAATACAGTTCAACGCAGAAACAAAGTTATATGGCTCGACGCCCATGTTCAGGAAGCGTCCGATCACATCGACCACGTTGTTGGCGTGGACGGTGGTGAATACCAGGTGGCCCGTCAGTGCCGACTGAATCGCGATCTGCGCCGTCTCCGAGTCGCGGATTTCGCCGACCATGATCTTATCCGGATCGTGACGCAAGATCGATCGCAACCCGCGTGCGAAAGTCAGCCCTTTTTTCTCGTTGACCGGAATCTGCGTAATCCCGCGCAACTGGTATTCGACCGGATCTTCAATGGTGATGATCTTGTCTTCGTCAGTCTTGATTTCATTGACGGCAGCGTACAGCGTGGTCGTTTTACCAGAACCGGTCGGTCCGGTCACCAGCACCATGCCGTAGGGCTCTTTGATGTAGCGGCGGAAGCGGCGCAGGTCATCTTCATCAAACCCGACTACATCCAGCGTCAAACTCTTGAACTTCTCGCTCATCGACTCTTTGTCGAGCACGCGGAGCACGGCGTCTTCGCCGTGAATCGACGGCATGATCGATACGCGAAAGTCGATGGCGCGCCCGTTATACTTCACGCGGAAGCGTCCGTCCTGCGGCACGCGGCGCTCGGAAATGTCGAGCTCGCTCATGACTTTGATACGCGAAATGACGGTCGAGTGATGTTCTTTGCCGATCGGCGGCATGGCTTGCGTCAGCACGCCGTCGATGCGGAACTTGATCATTACCGAATCGTCGCGGGTTTCAATGTGAATATCGGAAGCGCGCCTCTGCAGTGCCGTAAAAATCGTGGTATCGACCAGCCGGATAATCGGGCTGGTATCGCCTCCGGCCGTCAGCTTGTCGATCGTCAGCGTCTCTTCCACACCCGTGTTTTCGTCTTCCCGGATGATGGTGAAGCCTTCGCTGGCTTCTTCGAGTACGCGCTGCGACTGTTCGGTCTTCTTGAGGATGTCGTCGATCTGCTTCAGCGTTGCGACTTTGGTGACAATGCGTTTCTGCAGCAGCAGGCTGATTTCGTCGATCATCATCAGCTGGCTGGGATCGGCGATCGCAATGGCAAGCCGTCCGTCCGCCGTCTCTTCCAGCGGAACGAATTTGTAACGGAACATCAGGTCCGGCGAGATCTTTTTGAACAGATCGTGATGAAGCTGGAAGTCGGTGAGGTCTACAAACTCGCAGCGGTAGCGCCGGGCCACATCCTGCGCCCGCTCCAGATCAGTAATCGGATTCCCGGTCGGGCTAATCGGCCCGCCATTGCCGCCACCCACAAACAACGATTTTTTATCGGCTGTTGCCATTGGTTTACCTACTGCCCTTCACCGAAAACTTCCTGCCTCCATGATCGCTTGTTGCTGTCCCGTGCCAACGACGAACGACCACCGACAAACGACTGACTTGATCAGTGCACACCCAACGTAAAGATTGGCAAATATAGCGAAATCAATACGCCGCCTACAAAAATTGCCATGATGATAAGGATCAGCGGCTCAATCAGCGCCATCGCCGCGCCCAGCGCCGTCTGCACATCTTCCTCATAAAACTCTGCAACCGAATTGAGCATGGCCGGCAGCGCTCCCGTCGACTCGCCCACTTCAATCATTTCAACTGCGAGCTCCGGAAAAACCTTCTGCTCTTCCAGACTCGGCGCGAGCCCTTGTCCCTCCCGCACCCGGATCCCCGCCCGCATCACGCCCTTTAAGATGCGACGACTGCTCATTGAGGCGCCGGCAGTTTCCATCGCTGGAACCAGCGGCAGTCCGCCCTGAAGCAGTGTCGACAGCATTCGCGAAAAGCTCGCCACCTGGTGTTTCAGCCGGATGTCTCCCAGCAGCGGCAGGCTCAGAATCGCTCGATCAATCCGATCCGCCCCGCGATCCGTCTCTTTCCATCGCCACAGGACAAAGCCGATAATCACCAGCGCGACGGCCACAAAAGGCGCGTATTTCTGTGCGTTCTGTCCAACCGCCAGCATGAACACCGTGATTGCCGGCAGCTTTGCATCCAGGCTGTTGAAGAGCTCCGCAAACTTCGGCACTACATAGGTGAACAAGAATGTCACCATGATCATGACCACGGTGACCAGCAGCGTCGGATAAATCAGTGACACAAAGAGCTTCTTGCGGAACGTCATCGCCAGCCGCTGAAAACTGATATAACGCGTCAGCACTTCGTCGATGTTGCCGCTCTTCTCGCCTGCCATCAGCGTGGTCGTATAAATTTTCGGAACGATTCCCTGGGCTGCGAACGAATCCGAGAGCAACTCTCCGCCCTTCACCCGGTCCCGGACGTTCTCGAGAATCTGCTTTAACTGCGCATCCTTCTGCCGCTTGATCAGCAGTTCCAGTGAATTCAAGATCGGCAACCCGGCCCGGATCAGCGTCAGAAACTGCTGGTTAAATACGAGGAACGTATCCTGCTTCAGCTTGCGGCGCCGCCGGAGCGACACTCCGCCCGACAGCAGACCTTGTGGCTTGACCCAATAGACGAGATATCCCTGCGACGAGAATCGGTCGCGCACTTCGGCTTCGGAATAGCCGTGCTCGACGTGCTGCTGCACTCGTCCGCGATCATCCGCGATTTTTACTACAAATTCCGCCATTTGCCGCTATTTCTTGGAATTTTCCCAGGCCAACCCTATCGCTCAGTCTAACATTCCAACTTCCATTCTAAGCTGCCCGCCCACCTGAAACATCCCTGCTCTCGGTACCGCAAGTAACTTCGTATCTAAGGATCTGACCTGGATCAACCGCCCGTGTCTAATGTTCAGTCATTGCGACCCAAACCCTTGTCATTCCGACCCAACCGTTGTCATTCGGAAAACCCTTGTCATTCCGACCGAAGGGAGGAACCTGCTTTCCGCCGCCACTACGAACCTACTGCCCCAACTCCCCCTCCACCACTTCGGTCCCCGCCGGAGGCTTAAACGCAAACCGCGAATCCGCCACTGCCATATCTTCCTTCTGATCCGTGAATCGGTAATCGGTCGACGCCCCATCCACGCCCTGAATCACGATTCGCACGATCCGCCGGTCGGGCGTCACCTCAAGGGAAATCTCATTGATCTGATCACCCAAGCCCTGCGGCACCCCTCGCAGCACCACATCCCCCGCCTGCAACGGCGTCACGTCCGGAGCCAGCGACAACCCGCGTAACTCTTTTTCTAGCTTCGTCTTACCGAGCAAGAATGCAAGTGGAGATCGAACATCGTCCAGCTTCTTCGCGGCCTCTTTGCGCGCCTGCCCATCCTGCGGGACGTAAAACCACGCATCTTTCCCATCGCTCACGAAGAGCTTCTCCTTGGGAGAACGGTACACCCAGCGCATCTTGCCGGGTTTTTTCAGCCACAGCGTCCCAGATTCGGTCCGTTCCATTCCCGATCCGCTGTACAACTCGGTGAACTCGGCTTGCAGTGTCCGCAGATGGTTGTAGTGAGAGTCCACCGCCGCGGCCAAGGCCTTTACATCCTGAGCCTTTCCGGAAACCACGGAGCCGCCCGCCAATACAGACACCACGATCGCCAGAAGAATGAATCGAGATCGCATCAATCGTTTGTCACCGAATCTCGCCCGCACCATCGATCCACAGAGGCCATCCCTCACGCCGATTTGGGAGGGAACACGGGGCCGAGTTCCTTTTTTGGGGGGGACTCCTGATCAGAATTGTAAGCCGTCACCGAAAACTTGTCATGCGCACTCAGTCGGCTCGGGTTTCCTTCGTGGAACTTCGTGTCCTTCCGGTGAAAGATTCTGGGTTTGTACTCCACACGCTAACGCGTAATCAGAGCATCGCCACGCGCAAAAGTTACGCAGCAAAACTTTTTACAATTCATTCGCTCACGAGAGTAACTTCCCGCGATCTCCTTCATCCAGTCTGCGGTCGTCATGACCGACAACCCAACCAAGGAGTCGCATATGTTCCGCAGCAGCACCCTGCTCGCTCTTGCTTTCGCAGTCTCAGCCTTTCCACTTACCAGCCACGCGCAAACTAACGCAACCACCGGCGCAGTCTTCGTCATGACCAACAACGCAAGTAACAATCAGGTCATCGCCTACACGCGCAATGCCGACGGCACTTTAACCGGGCGTCACTCCTTCGCCACCGGAGGCCGCGGTAGTGGTGGTCTCACCGATCCTCTCGCCTCCCAAGGATCGCTCACGCTCACTCAAGATCATTCTTTCCTTCTCGCAGTTAATGCCGGCAGCGGCGACATCTCCGTCTTCCACGTTAGCGGCGCAACTCTCACTCTTCTCGGTACCACGCCCTGCGGAGGCAGCGAGCCCGTCGCCGTCGCTTCGCAAGGACACCTTGTCTACGTCGTCAACGCCGGAGGCACCAGTAACGTCTCTGGATTCCACCTCACCAGTACCGGAGCGCTCAAGCCCATTCCTCATTCGACGACTTTCCTAACCACCGGCAACTCCGGCGCAGCCTCGCTCGCCTTCGGTCCCGATGGTCAAACTCTTCTCGTGACCGAAAAGCTCACCGGCAACATCGACGGATTTTCCATCCAAGCCAACGGCACGCTCGGGCCGATCGTTGTGAATCCCAGTGCCGGACCCGGACTTTTCGGCGTCGTCTTCGCTCCCAACGGCACTGCCATCGCTACCGAAACTGGACCGAGCGGCGCAACCAATGCCTCCGCAGTTTCTTCGTACGCGAACTCGGCTGGAACTCTCTCTGTGATCAGCGCCAGCGTCCCCACGCTCGCGGCCGCAACCTGCTGGCACGTCGTCACCCCCAACGGAAAGTTCCTCTATGCCTCGAGCCCGGGAACGGGCACGATCTCCGGTTTCTCCATCGGTTCGACCGGAACCTTGACTCCGGTGGATGGAACCATTCTGGCAACGCTTCCCAGTGGCAGCTCGAACCTCGACATCGCGGTTTCTGCTGACGGGAAATATCTCTACACCACCGATTCCGGAAGCGGCTCGGTCAGCGTGTTCGGCGTCAATGCTGACGGAACCATCACTACTCTCACCGGAGTCAGTGGCCTAGCCATCGAAGCCGGCTACAACGGCATTGCCGCATTCTGATTTGTTCGTGTTGTCATCTCTCAAACGCTTGTCATTCCGACCAACGGGAGGAATCTGCTGAGCGCTTTGTCATTCCGACCGAAAGGGGGGAATCCGCTTCCGAGGGTGCCCCGTGCTTGTCTCGCGTCTTTAGCGAGACAGGGCGGGGAATTTACCGCGAAAAAACAACTCCGTTTGTGTTTCTGCCACCCCTCCCCCTTTGCTTTCAACGACTTAACTCCGTATAATCCCTCCAACAACCGCTAAACCCCAAATTTGCACCATTCGTTGGGATATGGATGCGCCATTCCTAAAGCTTCCAATAGGATAGGCACAGTCCAACACCCAGGGAAAAGTGTATTGAGCTCAGGCAGTAAAGCCAGGGCCGTTTCCCGGGAGAGCCACAGTTTTTGGGTGATAGGTTTCTCAGGTTCATCCAAAGCGAAGGCCAAAAATAGATGCAGTCAAAGGGATAGCTCTAACCATCGAAGGAAAGAGCCATCCATTTGAAGAGTAAGGGCCGGACTGATTCCAGGTTCGGAATGACAGCAAATCTAGGAGCCTGAAAGTCATCATGCGCAAGCCGATCAAGTACGTAGAGAAAGTAGCCGTCGCCGCCGCCAAAGGCGCGTGGGTTGTGTTCGACCGCTTGAATGGCATCAAGCCCAACCCGTCGCCGACTCCCAAGTGGTCCGACAAGCCTCTGCTCAAGTCGTACGAGAAGTCGAAGCCGCCCCTCGGCTGGCCTCGCTCCACCGATTCTCTCTGTCCGAAGTGTGTTCCCGAGATCCGCCAGCAGATTCTCGACGGTCACCTGCCCCACGAAGTTCTGATGAACGAGAAGGTCGGCGAGATCAAGGCGACCATCGTTGAGCGCGACGGCAAGATCCTGATGGTTAAGGATTGCCCGACGCACGGACACTTCGAAGACGTGATGTCGATCGACACCGAATTTTCAAAGCACCTTGAAGACGTCTTCCCGGGCCGCGACATCATGGCTCACAACGATGAGAAGCTGCATCATCACGGATCGTCGACCGTCAAGTATGGCCGTGGATCGGTGCTCACCATCGACCTCACCAACCGCTGCAACATGATGTGCGATCCCTGCTTCATGGACGCGAACCAGGTCGGCTTCGTCCACGAACTCACGTGGGAAGAAATCAAGACGATGCTCGACAACGCCATCACCATCAAGCCGCGCCGCCAGATGTCTGTGCAGTTCTCCGGTGGCGAGCCGACGTTGTCGCCGTACTTCCTCGATGCAGTGCGCTATGCCCGCAAGGTTGGATACAACTCCGTGCAGGCCGCGACCAACGGCATCGAGTTCGCGAAGAGCTTTGAATTCTGCCAGCAGGCAGTTGAAGCCGGCATGCGCTATGCCTACCTGCAATTTGACGGTATCGGCAACGCGGCCAACGCGCATCGCCTGGTCGGAAACTTGTTCGACGTGAAACTGAAAGCGATCGAGAACCTGCACAAGGCCGGCGTTGAAATCGTCCCGGTCGTGACGATCGTGAACGGAATTAACAACGAGCAGGTCGGACGCATCATCAAGTTCGCGCTCGACAATCCCAAGACGATCAGCTTCCTCAGCTTCCAACCGGTCAGCTTCACGGGCCGCGATGAAGCCGTGACCGATGATCGCCGCCAGGCGCAGCGTTACACGCTCAGCCATTTGGCGCACGACGTAAAAAATCAGACGGGTCTCGGTGAGCCGTCGCGCGACTGGTTCCCAATCAGCTTCATGGGAACCTTCAGCGACTGGGCCGACCTGATGCACGTCAACGACCCGAAAAACGACTGGGGCCAACTAAGTTGTGGCTGCCACCCGAATTGTGGGACGGGGATGGCTGTCATGATCGACAAGGAAACCAAGGAAGCGGTTCCGGTGACAGCGTTCCTGCACGGGGATCAGCTGGCGAAGGACATTGCCAAGGTCAACGATGCTGCGCGCGGCAAGTTCCTCACCGGGGTTGGCATGGCGCTGTGCCTGATGAAGAACTACGACCCGTTCCAGTCGCCGACTCACTTCAAGCTGATGGATCTGTTGAAGAAGTTCGACAAGAACTATCACATCACCGGCAAGAACTACGGCAAAGTCGGCCCGGATCGCACCATCGACGACGTCATGAAGCGGCGCACGACCGATCGATGGAACTTCCTGTTCATCGCAGGCATGTGGTTCCAGGATCTGTTCAACTACGACTTCCGGCGGACGGAGCAGTGCATTATTCCGTACGCGACGCAGGAAGGCGAAATTTCATTCTGCGCTTACAACACGGGCGTGGGATGGCGGAACATCATCGAGAAGATGCACATGACCGCTACGCTCACCAAGTGGTACGAAGAGCATGGACGTCACGAGATCTTCGCGGGCGGCAAGAAAGTGCAGATGGAAGACGAGACTCACTCTTTGCTGCTGCGTGATGACCTGGTCACGACGGAACTGCAGCATGATCTCGATAGCAAAGGTATCGCCAAGAACGCACGCGAAGAGAAGGTGCGAGCTCGCGATGCGAAACAGAAGCAGACCGCCGATGCGAAAGCGGAGGCGCGTGGTCCGCAGATCAACGATGAGGCTTACAACGCGCGCATGGCCGCGATGTATCGCGAAGTCGTCCTGAAAGAGAAGCCAGTCGTGGCCGAGAACGGATTCATTCCGCTGGGTGCTTTAACCAAGCCAAACGGTAATGGCAACGGAAATCACGCGACGGAATCAAAGCCGGAGATCGCCGAACCGGTGGCAGGCGACTAAGCTTCTAACCGCTAGATTCCGGCAAATACATGGGCCGCCTTCGGGCGGCCCGATTTATTTCTGGACTATAGCTGGGGGCATTGGCGGTTTGCCCGTGATTCGGTGCGCAACCGAGATTCCCCAGTCTCGCCCTTTAGGTCCTTGCTTCTTGTTATTAACTGTGGTTAACTTTTCGGAATGATCTCTAGTTAACATATGCTATTGGGGACATATTGCCGGCTTAGGCAAATGAGTGGGGTATTCATGGCGCGGGCAGTGCGCTTTGCTTGTTTTATGCTGACGGTGGCGTGTCTTGTTCCAGCGAAAGCGCTGGCACAAGGCGAAACCACCAGTGCTATTGTTGGCCGGGTTCGCGACGCAACCAACGCCGTCGTGGCCGGCGCCATTGTGACGATCACAAACTCAGAGACTGGACTGAGACGCAGCGCCAAGACCGATGACTCGGGCCGATTCAACTTCCCCCAACTAAAGCCGGGTACTTACTCGGTCAAGGTGGAAGCCCCAAGCTTCGAGCCACAGCAAAATAGTAATGTTGTTTCGGGCCTGGGCCAAAAGCAAACCGTGGATTTCACCCTTGGTGTGGCCCGATCCCGTGAGACGGTGGAGGTCAGCAGCGAGGCTCCTATCCTCAATCCGGAGAACGCCAACACATCCACCACCTTGAATGCCCCCGCCCTAGAGGATCTGCCCAATCCAGGCGGCGATCTCACCTACCCATTGCAGTTTGCTCCGGGCGCCCTGATCAATACGGCAGGCAGCGGCAACGATTTCGTTGGCGGCACAAATGGGTACGGCAACGTGGAATTCAACGGCCTGCCTGCCCTCTCAAACGGCTATATCGTTGACGGACTGGAAACCAATGACCCGCTCACCAACCTTAATAGCGGCCTCTCCACTAATCTGGTGCTGGGGCTGAATTCCATCTCAGAGGTGACCGTCAATACTCTCTCCTATGCTGTGGATCAAGGACGGTATGGAGCATCCCAGGTCAACTATGTCACCAAGTCGGGCTCGAATCAGTTTCACGGGAATCTCTACGAACTGTGGAATGGTGCTCGCCTGAATGCCGCGGACTACTTTACCAATGCCACGCCGGGCAATCACAAGCCCGGAGCGACCGTCAATCACTTTGGGGGCAGCCTGGGCGGGCCGATTTCGCATGACAAGCTCTTCTTTTTCTTCGATAGCGAATGGGTTCGGATCGCGCTTCCCATCGTGACGCCCACGACGGTTCCCAGCACGGCGTTCCAGCAGTACGTGCTGCAGCAACTCCCGCTGGGTGGAACGGACTCCGTAACCGGATCGACCTATGCGCCGGCGCCGCAACTGGTCCCGTTCTATCAGAAGATGTTTGCCCTCTACGGAAACACCAATGGCACGCCTCTCGCGGTGCTCGGGTGTCCTTTGAACTCGGACGGTACGACGCCTTCAGGCAGCCCACCGAACGGAAACGGTTGCGCGAACCGGCAGAGCGTGTCGCATTCCAGCGATGACCACGAACAGGTACAGACGGTTCGCATCGACTACAACATCGATCAGAAAAACACGGCCTGGTTTCGTTTTCAAGCGGACACGGGCGTACAAGCTGCCTACACAGATCCCATCAACTCTTCGTTTGATGCGGTCTCTCCTCAGCCTCTCTACTCGTTCGCAGCAGGCTACACCCACGTCTCCTCACAAAACCTGGTGAATTACTTCAATCCAGCCTTCTCCTGGTATGAGAGTTTGTTTGGGCCAAGCGACTTGCAAAAAACTCTCTCAGCATTCCCCATCGTGTTGCAGGGCAGTGGTGCCAATGCGCCATTCACCACAATTGGAGGGCTCGACAACACCTGGGTGCAAGGCAGGCGAGCTTCTCGCTTCTTCATCAATGACAACCTTGCTTGGAGCCATGGCGCTCACGAACTCCGGTTTGGCACGAACACCCGTATCTTTCGCCTGAATGACTATGACTTCGGGCAGGGGACAGTTCCAACCGTGGCCTACACGACGTTGCCGCAATTCATCTATGGAGTGGCATCTGCTGCAACCCAGACTTTTCCCCTGTCGGCGAACGAACCATTCCGCTTCCTCAATCTCGATTTATATGCCCAAGACACGTGGAAAGTGACCCGAAAGCTTACCTGGACGTTCGGCGTGCGCGACACCTTCAACTCGAATCCACTCAATCCACACGACCAGATCGCACGTCTGAATGGTTCCTTCAGTTCGGTCTCGCATGATGTGAACCAACCGCTCAATACGGCCATCCAGACTCATCTCGGCAATCTGTTTTCGTCCACACCGGTGGCCATTTTTCAGCCGCGGACAGCGATCGCATGGCAGTTCGAGCCAAAATCTGTGCTGCGAGCCGGTTTCGGGATCTTCAGCGATATTTTGCCGGGCAGTGTAGCCGACCTGATTGGCACCAATCCTCCTTATGACAAAACGTTCCAAGGGGGGCTGCTAGGTACAGTAGGCGGTACCACCATCGCGCCGGGAGTGCCCAACAGCGCAGTGGACGCAACGGCCGCTGCTAATCAGCGATTCAGTCTAGGATTTCCCCAGGGCCAGTTGTCGTGCGCATCGCCGCAAGCAGATTCCGCGACGTGTCTTCCACCCGTCGCTATCACAGCGGTGCCCACTGGCACTCTCCATGCGCCGTACTTCATGGAGTGGAGCTTGGGGATTGAACGTCAATTCGGAACCACCGCGAGTTTCCTGGCACGATATGTGGGAACCCGCGCTGTAAACCAGCCCTATCTAACCCAAGTGAACGGATACCAGACGGTGTGCCAGGCGTGCTTTGCGCCGTTCCCCTACACGCAGCCAACTGATCCACGATTCAGCGCGGTGACCCAACTCGCCACTGGAGAGAACAGCCATTACAACGGACTTCAACTCACCGCGATGAAGCGCCTGGGGCACGGTCTAGAGGGGCAGGTCAACTACACCTGGAGCCGCTGCATGGATACGGTTTCGAACGGAGGATTCCTTCAGTTCTCCGCGGGCGGCATTCTTTCGCCTTTGCCCGGAGATCTGGCCCGCGATTACGGTCCTTGCGACTACGACCTCCGGCAAAACCTCAATGCGCAATATGTGTATCAGTTGCCCATCCACGTTCGGAATCACCAGTTAGCGCATGCGCTCAACGGTTGGCAGATTTCTGGAACCATGTTCTGGCACAGCGGAGTACCGTTCTCCGTTCTCAGCACCCCCTATTCCGCCAATGGAAACGGCATTGTGCAGGGCAGCGGACCGCAGTTCGCAACCATCGTTACGGGCGTTCCGCTCTATCAGCATCATCCCGTCGCTGGGATAACGCAACTGGGCACTGTCCAGTGGCTCAATCCTGCGGCGTTTGTTTCCGCGGTTGATCCGAGTACTGGGCAGTGCGCCGGTGGCAATGACCCACAGCATTGCCAATTTGGAAACCTCGGCCGCAATGCCCTGCGCGGTCCCGATTTCGTCTGGAATGACTTCTATCTCACAAAATGGTTTGCTATGACGGAGCGTGTGAAGCTCAGGGTAGAAGGTCAGTTTTTCAATGTGTTCAACCATCCGAACTTTGGGCTTCCCAGTATGACGCTAGCGGGGATTCCAGGAAAGCCTTCCACGCAGACGGGATTTGGAGCGCTAACCTACACAACTTCACCGCCCACCGGCCTGCTGGGCGTCGGCTTGGGTGGCGATAGCAGTCCACGCATGATCGCGTTTCAAGCGCGCCTGGAATTCTGAGCATGCCCCCGACGACGATTCTGAGCGGATCGGCTATCTGGAAGTAACCCAACGAGGCTGCCGCGGAGCAGTAGTAGAAAGTCGGCTTGTGGGACGCTAGGCGTTCCAGTCTTTGGCCGGCCGATCTCCGCCTGGATTGGTCGACCGCCTACCACAAACGAATCCGGCCCCAGCGTAGCGATCTAGAGGCGTACCCCGGTCGAGAATCCGAAAGATGGGTCAATTACCTCCGTAACGTTTCGGTGCTTACCGTTTCGCTTTAACCTTGAGCTTCAGACTTGCGCTTAAGGAGCCCGTTATCTCCGGCATAAAGACATCGCAAGAGGCACGCGCCGCGTCCGCGCGCGCTTTCGTTCACAGCCTAAACATCCTCATTAAATATGCTCGGATGTATGGCTACGAACACAAGCGCACCGAGGCTCAATTCGAAACCACGTGGAATGAATTGCAGACGGCACTGCCCGCGGGTGGCGACGCCGGCTTTCTCCTGGGCGTTTCCGACAACAAGCTATTGCTCGATGGAATTCCGCTGGAATCAGGGAACGCGGAGAAGAGTTTCGCGACTCTGCTGACGACGGCGGGACTGGCTAGCCTGCATTTCTCCAAAGAAGTTACGGAAGAGGATTTCGTCCGCTTGGTGCGGGCGTTTACCGTCGCCGGATCGAAGGCGACGGACGTGGCCAAGCAGATCAAGGACGCATTGGGCGCGGGCAAGCAGAAGAGCACCATCAAGATCAACGAAGTGAAGTTCGTGGCTGCCGATCCCCTGACCGGCGATGTCAGCATCGCGGCGCAGATTGCGGCGCAGACACTGGGTCCGGAATTCAAGCAGTGGCTGAATGATCCGCAGAAACTGTTGCAGTTGATTGCTGCCGCCGAGGGCGCAACTTCGGGTGGAGGCGGTGGACAAGGCGCCGACGGAGTTCCGATGGTTCCGCTCGGCAGTGTGCCGAATGCTCCGCGAGGCGCGGGCCAAGCTGCTGGCACGGGGACGGGGACGGGATCAGGAACCGGCACGGGTGCGGCTCCAGCATGGACGGGTGGCATGGTTCCATTGCAGGAGCAGGAGGTGATCCAGGCAATCCGGCTGCTCACGCGCTTTGGACAGGTTCAGCAGGATCCAAACGTAAAAGAGACCGACATCCAGAAGGAAGTCAGCGAGACAGATCCGAACACTCGGTTGAACCTGCAGCAGTTGCTGGGTAGCTTGGCCGCGCAAGCGACGACCAAGCAAGAAGAAGACACGCCGTTGCTGATGAAGGCGGCCGAGCACATGGCAATCCGCTTCGCTCTCGAGCGTTATCAAAAAGGCGAAGTGAAGGTGAACGCGGTGCACCAGATGATGGAGCACATGAGCCGGCAGATGGATTCGCTGCGCTCCATCCTCAAGCTGCAAGAAGAAAAGATGAACAAGGCCGGGATCCTGGTGGAGTCGCACGCCGACATCCTGGACCGCATGTTCTGGGCGGAGGTGCCCGAGGCCGGCAAGAAGAGCGTGTTGATGTCGAACGAGGCGCCCTGCGTGCCGCCGCGCAACCTGCGGCAGTTCGTGGAGATGCTGCTCGACCGCGACGATAAGCAAACGGCATCCGACATTTTGAACAATTATTCGAGCTGCCTGGGTGCGAAAGAAACCGAGCCCCGGCGCAGAACCGCGATCGGGTTGAGTCAGTTGGCGGATCTCTATGCGCGCCTTGGCGGACAGCCGATGGCGCAGGCCGTCCGCAAACTCAGCGAACAGATTATCGTTGAGAAAGATGCCGAACTGCAGAGCCTGTTCAGCGCGGCGTTTGTGCGCTTGAGCCAGGAAGCGAGCGCGGCCAAGAATTATGCGGCGGTAAACGAGGTATGCGCCGGCATGGAATTGATCAGCGTGGAGCGGCCGGTGCTGATGAGTGACCTGCGTCCGAGGGTGGGCGTGGAGAACCGACTGCCGGAATACATTGAGGAAGCGATCCAGATGGATGCGATTCCTCCGGACATGCTGGCGGTGCTGCGGCGGACGAGCCAGGCAGGCTCGGAACACCTGGCCGACCGTTTCTTCCGTTGCATGCGGCGCGACGAGTGCGACCGGATGGTTGAACTGGTGCGGCAGTTGGGATCTCCTGTCTTGACGCAGTTGCGCGAGATTCTACGGACAGGCCAGCCGCGGCAAGCCTCGGGAGCGGTCGGGATTATCAGCCGCCTCGACGTCGGAACCCTGCTGGAATTGCTGCCGGTACGCTTGCGTGAATGGAATCGCTTTTATCACGACGTCGTGGTGCGGCAGATCGCTTATGGCGCGGCGGAAGATCGCGGACGCACTCTGCTGGAACTCGCGGAAGTTCTCGATCCCGTAGTGCTGCCCGAGGCGGTGGACGAAATTGGAATGAGCAGCGACCGGACTTCGGTACATCCGCTGATTGCGATGGCGAAACCGGGAGATGCGGCATCGCGATCTCCGTTTGTGCAGCTCAAGGCGATCGAGTCGCTAGGGCGGCTGCGGGACGCCGAAGCTGTGGCGACCCTGCGAGAGATTCTGGAAGCGAAGAAGACATTTGGCTGGGTGCATCACCGCGAGCTGAGGATTGCGGCGGCGCAGGCGCTATCGAAAACCGATCCGCGGTACAGTTCGCAGGTCATGTCCGAGAGCGGACTTGAGCCGTCAGAACTGGCGATTGCGCCTCTGGATATGGCTCCGGCATGTCCATGGGTTCGGCAGCGGCGCTACGAGCGGCTTGTACTGGCAAAGACCGTGGTCGGAATTTTGGGCAGTTCCTGGGGGAAGTCGAGAATCGTGATTCGCGAACTGAGCCTGGGCGGTGGAATGGGAACGAAGGAAGACAATCTGCGCATCGGCAGCGAGGCCGATCTCGAGATCTCGTTGGGTATGCGGTCGAAGATCAAGGCGCACGTGCTGCTGCGGCGGGCGCGCGTGAACGAAGTGGGATTCGAGATTGTGAATACGGATCTCGAAAGCCGATACAAGCTGCGGCGGCTGCTGGTGGAAGCGTTAAATCGCGCTCCGCAAAATAAAGCAGAAGATTGGGGCGGGGAACGGAAGGTATAGAAGCTTCGAGCCGCGAGCGTTGAGCTAGGACCAACCGAAAGGTGGGGTTTCGATCAAGACTCAAAGGCTCACGAGTAAGATTTCTTCAAAACAAAAGCCTCTGCTGACCGCAGAGGCTTTTGTTTTGCAGCGCGAGAGCGTCTCGCGCCGACGCTACTTCACTTTCAGGAAGATGATCGCGAGGGTGTAGAGCGCGAGCGACTCGATCAGCACCAGTCCGAGAATCAGTGCGAACTGAATTCCGGGACGGGCGGCAGGGTTGCGGGCCAGGGATTCGGTGGCCGCGGCAACGGCTTTGCCTTGGGCGAGTCCGCAAACGGCGGAGGCGATCGCCATCGAGAATCCGGCGGTGATCGCGATCCAGCTGCCCTCGCTCATTCCGCCGCCTTGCGCGAACGCAGGCACGGCGAAACACAGGGCCGAGAGAGTCATGAAGATACGGCTAAGTTGACGCATGGGTTGTTTCTCCTTCGACGAAATTGCCGCCAGTGGGTGGTTGACGCCATACCGTGCAGACGCCCTCACGCTAACGACAGTGGCCAGTGGCCAGTGGTTAGTGGTCAGTTGTCAGTGGAAACTGACCGCTAGCCGCGGATCGCTCACCAACTTTGTTGCTACTTCAGGGGCTAAAGCCCCAAAAACCTTTGGTCTCACACGCGGCCCTAAAGGGCCGCTCTTCCACTCTTCCAGTCCAGTGCTCTTCCAGCCGAGTGCTCTTTCAGTCGAGTGCTCTTCTGCTCTAGTGCTCTTCGGCAACCGCACCCGACACATAAATGATCGACAGCAGCATGAACACGTACGCTTGCAGGACGGCGACCACGATGTGCAGGCCGCTGAAGATGATCGGGATGCCGATCGGGATCATCGAAAAGAAAACCAGCGTAATCAGGTCGCCGGCGAAAATGTTGGCCCAGAGACGAACCGTTAGCGAGAGCAATCGGGCGAAATGGCTGACCAGTTCGATGGGAAGCATCAGTAATGCGAGCAGGATACGGGCAATCAGCGGCATCCCCTCCATGGGCGGTCCGAAAAAGTGCAGCAGATACTTCAATCCCGCGTGTTTGAAGCCCTGGGTGTGATAGTAGATGAAGGCAACAATCGCACATCCCAGCGGAACGATCGGAACTCCGGTCGGCGACTCGAACCCGGGGATCAGCCCGATCAGATTGCACACGAGAATGAAGATGAAGACGATGGCGAAGAACGGCGTGTAGGGCTCGCTGTGGTGGCCGATGATTTCGTGGCTCTGGCTCAGCACGAATCCTTCAATGCTTTCGAAAGAGTGCTGGAGGCCTCCGGGCGAGTCCACAGAAAGACGCGAGCGGAGGAGCAGAAAAACGATAAGCAGGAAGACAAAAACCAGCACCTCCATCGAAAAGGAATTCGAGATCGGCGCGGCTGGATATTTCGGCTCAATGTGGAGCATCCGCAGGGACGTGGTGACCGGACCGGCCAGCAGGTGATTCAGGACTTGGGTGAACCAAAGTTGTTCAGGCATGTAGAACAGCTTTTCGCTGCTAGCTCCTAGCTCTTAAGTGACGCCGGTTTCCTGCTATAACCCGCGAGTGATTCCCGCGTACAGCTCATAAGCGGCTTCGCAGACGATGGCTCCGACCGGCAAAAACAGTCCAGCGAAGAGACCCCTGAGGCTCGCGGGGAAACTGGCTAATATAGCATACGCAGCGGCTGCCAACAATGCGTATCGGAGCAAGAACCGCGCCACGATCCCCTTTCCGGACTGAGGTTTAGCGGCATTGGTGACGCGGTCGGCCAGGCCCGAGACACCGCTTTTGAGCCAGTGGAAATTGAGGTAGGCGATGACGCATCCGAGCAGGAAGCCGACCGCGCTCCGCCAGCCGAATTTCCACGCTGCTGCAGCGGTCAGGGCAGGGGCGAGAACGAGCATAAAGTTGCGGATTCGTGTCAACGCCCCGGCGTAGAAATCGTCAGATGACCCGGCCGCCGTTGTCGATGTGGCCAAGTTGGAGTGGTCGTCGGTCATGGCGCGACTGGCGTCCCAATCAAGAGGAAGAACTCATTTCGTGTCGCGCGACACCTGTCGGATCAGCTCGATCAGTCCGCCGGCGGTTCCGAGGAGCAGGCCCACGATGCTGATCCAGGACGTATGCAGCCAGCGATCCAGTAGAGAGCCGATTAGCCATCCGGCGACGGTGCCAGCCGGCAGCATGAAGGCAAGCTGGCTATAGCGGCCAACCTGAACCCACGGGCTTTTCTTCTTGTCGGGATTGGGATCGGGAGACACGTCAGCGAGAAAGGAAGATTCTACGCTACCGTTAGCCGACCCGGCTGTCGTTTTGTTGATTCGATCGTTAGTGAGACGTGGCGAGCACGTCTTTGAGATCAGTGAATCAACTTCGCAACGTCCGGATTCTGTGCGATACCCAGTGCCCAATTCGCCAGTTCGATGAACTGGTTGGGCAGGATGCCGATGTAGAGCGTGGCGAACCCCGTCACCGTAAGAGCGGCACCCATCGCGAGGCTGATGGGGAGTTTTTCCTCTCCCTTTTCGGCTTCACGCATAAACATGGCATTCGCGATCTTCAGATAGTAGTAGAGGCCGAAGACGGAGTAGAGCACGCCCAGCGATGCGAGTACGTAGTGGCCGCTCGAGATCAGGCTGAGGAAGATGAAATACTTTCCCCAGAATCCAGCAAGCGGCGGAATCCCGGCCAGCGAGAGCATGAAGAGCAGCATCAGCACCGCTTCAATTGGAGCGCGGGAGTATAGGCCGTTGAGGTCGTCGAGTTCATCACCGATGACTTTGCGATGGCGCAGTGAAGTGATCACGGCGAAAGCGCCCAGATTCATGAAGGTGTAGACGAGAAGGTAAATGAGAATGCCTTTGATGCCGTCGGGACTGAGTTCGGTGGCGGTGCCGGCAATCAGGCCGAGCAGCATGTATCCCACGTGGGCAATCGAAGAATAAGCGAGCAGGCGCTTGGTGTTGGTCTGCGTGAGCGCGGCGAAATTCGCCCCTGTCATGGTCGCGATCGAGACGAAGACCAGCATCGGAACCCAGATCGCACGCATGGGCATGAGTCCGACGATCAGGATGCGCAGCAGCATCGCCCATCCCGCGGCCTTGACTGCGACGGACATGAATCCGGTAATGCTGGTTGGCGCGCCCTCGTAAGCGTCCGGCGCCCACTGGTGAAAGGGGACGGCCGCGATCTTGAACAGCAATCCAGTCATGGTCGTGACCAGGGCGATTACAGCGACCGGCCGGTATTGCGGGTCGAGAACGCGCTTTGCCAGTTCCTGATGGATCACGTCGAGGCGAGTGCTGCCGGAGAGTCCATAGAGCAGGGAAAGTCCGTAAGCGAATATGCCTGACGAGAATGCTCCGAGCAGGAAATATTTCAGGGCGGCTTCGTTGGATCGGCGGTCGCGGCGGAGGAAGCCCACCAGAACATAGGTTGACATGGCCATCAGTTCGAGGCCGATGAAGATCAGGACAATGTCGAAGCCGGCCGCCATGCACATCATACCGGCGACCGCGAGAAGCATCAGCGCATAGTATTCGCCGTGATTTTCGTGTTCGGTCTCAAGGTAACGAACCGACATCAGAATCGCGACCGCGGTGGCCGCGAGAAACAGATAGAAGAAGTAGAGAGAGAAACGGTCCACCAGCATCGTGTGCAACATGCCGGGTGCGCCACCCGCGCCCGCCAGCCACATCTGAATCTTGTAGACACCGGCGGCTGAGAAGAGCACGCCGACGAAGGCCGTGACCGCGTTCGCCCACTTCATTTCTTTGGGGAGCATGAAGTCGATCAACAGGATGCCGAGTGCAAAGAGCACCAGCAGCGTGATCGGAAGGGCGAGAAGATAGTCGGTCCAGGCCACTAGTCTTTCCCCTTATCCGGAGCGGCCGGCGTAACGGCTGGCGTTTCGAGCGCCGGAGCCTGTACAGCTGCGTTCACTGTGGCTGCGGGCTGTGGATAGTCAGGCCGAACCATCGCGATGGTATGGTTCACCGGTTGCTCGAGGATCTGCAGAAACGGCTTGGGATAAAGGCCGATCCAGAATGCCATGATGAGCAGCGGAACGAACGTGGCGACTTCGCGCGGAGTGAGGTCATGCAGCTTTTCATTCTTCGGATTCGTGACCGTGCCGAAGAAGACTCGCTGGTAGAGCCAGAGCAAATACGCGGCAGCGAGAACGACTCCGGGGACGGCCCACGCGCCCCATCGCCAGTTCTCCATGAACGTGCCTTGTAGGATGGTGAACTCGCCAATGAACCCGTTCAGCAGAGGCAGGCCCATCGACGACAGAAACATGATCATGGTGATGGTCGCATAGAGCGGCATCACGTTCGAGATGCCGCCATATTCGGAAATCTCTCGCGTGTGGCGACGTTCATAGAGGATTCCGACGATCAAGAAGAGGGCGCCGGTGGAAATTCCGTGATTGATTTGTTGCAGTACCGAGCCGCTAAGTCCTAGCGGTGTAAGCACGAAAATTCCCAGTGTGCAGAATCCTAAGTGGCTGACGGACGAGTACGCCACCAGCTTCTTCATATCTTTCTGCATCAGCGAGACGAGCGCACCGTAAAGGATGCCGATGATCGAGAGCGCGATCATCCAGCTGCGAACTTTGGTGTGCGTGAGCACGTCGGGGAAGAAGGGAAGCGAGAAGCGGATGAAGCCGTAGGTTCCCATCTTCAGCAGAACGCCGGCCAGGATCACCGAGCCTGCGGTCGGCGCTTCTACGTGCGCATCGGGCAGCCATGTGTGGAAGGGGAACATCGGCACTTTGATGGCGAAGGCGAAGAAGAAACTTAGGAACAGAAGAGTGGCTGCGTACGGACCGTAATCCGAATAAATTTTCGGAGCCGTCAGATACAGCGCTTCGAGGCTGAACGTGTAAACGCTAGTGACCGCGTGGTGATGGAAGTACAGGAACAGAATTCCCAGCAACATCAGCACGGATCCGGCGAGTGTATACAGGAAGAATTTGATGGCGGCGTAGAGTTTGCGCGGGCCTCCCCAAATGCCGATCAGGAGGTACATGGGGACGAGCATGGCTTCCCAAAACACGAAGAAGAGAAAGAAATCCAGCGCCATGAAGACGCCGAGCATGCCTGTCTGAAGTATCAAAAACCAGATGTAGTATTCCTTGACGCGATTCTCGATAGCGGTCCACGAAGAGAGGATCGAGATCCATCCCAGCAGCGTGGTCAGCATGATGAGCAGGAAGGAGATGCCGTCGATGCCCAGGATGTAGCCGGCTCCGATCGAAGGGATCCAGTTGCCGGGCGCGCCCTCCATGAACTTGAAGCCGGGCTCGAAGCGCTGCGCCCAGAACATCGGTACCAGCGGGAGCGAGATGAGGAATCCGCCGAGCGCGAAAATGTTAGCGATCCAGCGGATCGCGTCCTTGTTTTCCTTGGGGACAAACAAGAGCAGGATCGCGCCGAGCAGCGGCGTGAAGAGGATGATCGATAGGATGTGAGATTCCATATTAGCTTCTAGCTTTGAGCCGAGAGCTGTGAGTCTTGAGCATTGAGCAAAACATCACCTGGTTGCTCAGTGCTCACAACTCGCCGCTCACGCTCTAGTGATACACGTAATAAAACACGAACCCTACCAAGCCTGCGGTCATGACCAGCGCATACCACTGCACCAAGCCCCACTCTAATAGGCGCGCAGGATAACTCAGCATGCGCGCCAGAATCGCAGGGCCGTTAACGCCGATGCCGTCGATGATCCACTTGTCCCACCAACTGGAAATCGTTGCGGTGAGTCGCGTGATCCATCCGGCGGCGTTGACTGCGCCGTCGATTACATGCGAATCGAACCACGAACTCGCTTCGCCAAGACCCATGGCGCCGAGCCGGATGTTGCCTAACTTTCGGCGTCCCGTGAAGACGTAGTCGTAACCTTCGTCCACGTAATATTTGTTCAGCAGCGTCTTGTACAGAGGAGGCGACACGGCCTCAATCGGCTCGACATAGCCTGTCTCGGCGCCGGCGTAGGAACGCCCGGCTATGAACCAACCCAGTCCCGCGGCGCCTACGGATAACAGCATCAGAAGGTATTCGGTGGGGCTGGTGTGCTCTTCTTCTTTTTCTCCGGCAGCGAGCTGCCCGACCTTGCCTTCTTCCACTAAGACATGTGCTTCACCGCGGGAAAAGACAGGATCGAGAAAATGCGCGAAGCGATCGGATCCGCCCAGGCTGTGCGGCCATCCGAGGAATCCGGCAAAGATGGAGCAGACCGCGAGCACGACCAAGGGCATCGTCATCGATTTCGGCGATTCGTGGAGATGGTGCTCGACCTCGTGGCTCGTGATCCGCGACGGGCTCCAGAAGGTCAGATAGATGAGGCGGAACATGTAGAACGCCGTCATCAGGGCTGTGATGTACCCGATACCCCAGAGGATGCGATACGCGCCACCCTCGCTGGTCCACGTCTGCCAGAGGATTTCGTCTTTGGAGAAGAATCCGGCGAATGGCGGGAAGCCCGCGATGGCCAGGGTCGCGATCAGCATGGTGCGATAGGTGATCGGAATTTTGTGTGAGAGAGCGCCCATCTTGCGCATGTCCTGCTCGCCGCTCATGGCGTGAATCACCGATCCGGCGCCGAGG
>Ga0209624_10000787_pt1 | contig 27102 bp, 25 predicted proteins | sample JacPinW_OM2H0_O1_FD_188565 | JGI IMG/M metagenome (GOLD analysis project Ga0209624, IMG submission 188565) | Forest soil microbial communities from Algoma, Ontario, Canada - Jack Pine, Ontario site 1_JW_OM2H0_O1 (SPAdes) (version 2) | ecosystem: Environmental > Terrestrial > Soil > Boreal...
TTAATAAGAGATAAAGTTTAAGAGCACTAAGCGAAGGCTGTCACGCCGTAACTCTAGTCCCGCTGTAACTTTATGTGAAAGCGGATTAGTGAAGGCGGACTGTTGATCCGATCTAAAATAGAGGTTTTCATAATGTTCTACGTTTATATAATAAATTCACTTGTTAATAATGATCGAATATATGTCGGTTCTACACAAAATTTGAAACATAGATTGGCGGAACACAACTCAGGCGAATGTATTCATACAGCTAAGTATAAACCCTGGAAACTATGGACTTATATATACTTTGATAATAGAGAAAAGGCTATAGCATTTGAGCTTTATTTGAAATCAGGGTCTGGAAGATCTTTTGCAAAAAGACATTTGTAATTCTTTTTAGAAGATGGCTTGCTCAGCCATAGCCTTTGGCATAGGCTAGTTCAGGACATGCATTTGCTAAAAAAAGATTGTGGTAAAAGATTGCTATCGATTTCTAATTTTAATTAATCTCTCTTCTTCATTAAACATTGCAGTATCCAGGATAGTTTCTTATATTTTATGAAGTTATAGAATATAAAGAAATTATAAGGGGAATCTGGGTATCAATGAACATTCTTATTATAAGCATTTTCTTTCTTAACATATGCTTTTCAAGCTCTGCGCACTATGGAGGAATAGAACCAGTCTTCTATTGTTCAACGAATAATGAAAGTCAATCGGTTTTTGATAACGATTATTGGAAAGATATAAATCAAAGCCAATATCAAACAAATCTTTTATCGAGTATGCACCATGTTCCGCAAGTGCCAGAATTGCAAACGATGTCAACAGCGCAGCTTGAGGCCTATTTTGCTGCACATCAGTTGAGTGAAAAAGAAATTCTTGAGCAGCCGCAGCTTTATATGAGTGATGCCTATATCGCATTAGTTAAAAAATACAGTTCCTATCCAGCTTATGTAAGAAAGTACTATGAAAAATATGTAAAATATGGGTTTGCGCACAAATGCTGGAGCTGGATAAAAGGCAGCTATAAATCAAGCATGGCCCAGCGGTTTATTGATCTATATCGAGAGCAAGTTCGAGCAGAACATGCAAAGAAGCTGATTCAAGAGTATCAAGCACAAAAAGCTGTATATCATGAGCAATTGCAAAAGATTGAACATGGGCTGCTGGCAAAAAATGTGCAGGTACCATACACTGATGCTCGCGTTAAGGCACTCCAAGCTACTGTTGTGAATGGTCAGCGTATCGAAAGAAGAATGTCTGTTGCAGAAGATGTGCAACATTTTGCAAAAGAATATGAGATTGAACAATCTATGCTTGAGCGTGGGTTCATGAACCCCTATGAGTATCAGTTACATACCGAATTTATTGATCAGTTAAATATTGCAGTGCAGCTGCAATCAATGCCAAATAGATGTCGTGAACATCAGGTATTTTTGGATGCGGTTGGCTACGGTGTTTCACTGGGTCTGGAAGCAAATCATAACCATGAGGCAGCAATAGCAACACATTGGGCTGATTATGGATGGAAAGCACTTGATCTTATAAAAGCATTTGGTGAAGGTGTTGCTTTGGGATGCTATAATCTGGCAATGATTCCGGTGCAGGTTGCCTCTGGCGCCATGTACTGCGCTACCCATCTTACTGAGACACTTAAAACACTCGACTATTTTTTTAGCTGTGCATACAACGTAGATATGGCTAAAGCAGGTATGGATTGGTTAGAAAGAAGAGGGGATCAAGTTGATTTAGAGTTTGAGTTTGAGAATGCGCTGGAATATATAGATGATACTATTGCTTATTGTACAGAGCAGCTTGAAAAAATTCCCTTGCGAGAAAAAGTTAAATATCTGACCGCATTTGGTACAGAAATTGTTTTACCAACTAAGTTTTTTAAGGCAGGCAAAATACTTTGTACGCGCATAAGGCCCCTAGTAAGAACCGCATTGCGAGTAATTCAGGATGAACAAATAGCAGTTGAAGTAGCAGGTGCTGCTGGTGAGAATCTCCTCATGAAAGTGAGTGAGGGTATTAACGAAGTAGGAACGCCGATTCAAAGTGTTATTCCAGAATCTGTAACAGCTCTTGGATTGTTTTATGCTGACTTCATGAAAAAGCTTGAACCTGAAATAGCAACATTGCGATCACTTTTTGATAATAAAATAAAGGGTTTTGGAGAATTTGCGAATAAGTACCTTAAGATAGACTATGAACATATTCTAGGGATGGATCTTTTTTTCGATAGCCAAGGGTTTCCAAAACTTAGCGGTTTTCACCATGATTTTATGAATGCGATTGAGAAGGAAAACATCATTAAAATTACAAACAAAATTATGGGAAAGGCGGGATTTTATAAAGCTGATATCATTGTGGGAGATAAACTTTTTCGTAACAAAACATTTTTCTCCGCCGCATGGCCTCGGGAAAAAATTATTAACAAAATACACGAAGCTTATCAAGAATTTATTATGAGTGGCCGGCCCTTTATTCCACAAAAGAATGGGACTTATAAGGTAATCGGAGTAATAAAAGAAGGTGTGGAAATTGAGATATGTATAACAAAAAAAGGTAGAATAAATACCGCATATCCGTTAATGTAGGAAATATATGCATTTTGTTAGATTAACCTTGTCAGCCTATGATAATTATCATTATAGTGATGCTTCTAATATTGAAATGAATATTTTGGGTAATTTTTTAACAGATGATGTAGGATGTCGTGGATCAAGTTTTAAGGAGTTTGCCTTTAATGAATGGGAGGTAGAAACGGCAAGCAATATTACTTCTTTAAGAAAAAAAAATGGGAATATTTTTTTGAGTGACCTTTACTCTGAAAAATCAGAGCCTATCGAGCTAGAAATGACATCGGCTCAATTTATCCAATTGCTGGATGATTGGGAAGCAAAAGTTTGTAAGAAAAAGCCAAAAGAAGTAACTATAAAGTATGAAAATGATCAGTTTACTATTGAAACGAAAGATTAATATCTAGCGAGCATGTCTGGGGTAGGACTTATTTGTTTCATGTTGTTAAGTACTGTTTTCCAGTTAAAAGTTCGAAGTGTGACCAGTGACTGCAGCCAGCCTTCGCCAAGGCTACGGCTGGGCAAGCCAGTTTCTTTAAGGATTGAGATTAATAAGAGATAAAGTTTAAGAGCACTAAGCGAAGGCTGTCACGCCGTAACTCTAGTCCCGCTGTAACTTTATGTGAAAGCGGATTAGTGAAGGCGGACTGTTGATCCGATCTAAAATAGAGGTTTCCAATAATGTTTTATGTTTATATAATAAATTCACTGATTAATAACAGTCGAATGTATGTTGGGTCTACACAAAATTTGAAGCATAGATTGGCAGAACACAACTCAGGTGAGTGTATTCATACGGCTAAGTATAAGCCTTGGAAACTGTGCACTTATATATACTTTGATAACAAAGAAAAAGCTTTTGCGTTTGAGCAATATCTTAAATCAGGGTCTGGAAGGTCTTTTGCAAAAAGACATTTGTAATTCTTAAAAGATGGCTTGCTTAGCCGTAGTACCAATCTTGCTGTTGCCAAAAAGAGATTGTGGTAAAAAATAGTTTCGTTGCCACGTTTGTTTGCAGTACAATAGAGCAAGTAAATAATCAGAAAATCTAGAAAAAAAGTTGTTATTGGTAATGAGCATTCTTTTTATATTCACCATTCTTTGTAGTTCAATGCATATTTGCGGCTATGCTAGCAATGCGAATTATACGCATATAACGCCAACATACTCTTGCTCTACTTCTGGTAATAGTTCAAATAATAATTCGCGATTCTTTGCAAGCCAAAACCTGTCGTCGGCAGACTTTTTATCAGGCAATCAGTTTCATGCTGCTCCAGCAAGTCCTGGGTTGGAATCGATGTCAACTGAGCAACTGCAAATATATTTTGCTGCTCAAAAGTTAAGTGAAGATGAGATTCTCAGTCAGCGGCAATTATATATGAGCAATGCATATATTGAGCTGGTTAAAAACTATGCTGCGTATCCGGCATATATTAAGAAATATTATCAAAAATATCTCAAGTATGGTGCTTTCCGCAAATGCTGGAGCTGGATAAAAGGGAGCTATAAATCCGGCATGGCTCAACGGTTTAGAGAATTACATCAAAATCTGGTGCGTGCAGAACAAGCAAAGCAGCGGATTCAAGAATACCAAGCACAACAAGCTGTATATCATGAGCAATTACAAAAGATTGAATATGAGTTGCTAGCAAAAAATGTGCAGGCACCATACACTCATGCTCGCGTTAAGGCACTGCGCGATACTACTGTACATAATGCGCGTATTGAAAAAAGAATATCGGTCACGGAAGATGTGCAGCGTTATGCAAAAGAATATGAGATTGAGCGATCTATGCTTGAGCAAGGATTGATGAACCCCTATGAGTATCAATTGCATACCGAATTTATTGATCAGTTAAATGTTGCTGTGGAGCTGCGATCAATGCCAAATAGATGTCGGGAATACCAGGTATTTTTGGATGCAGTTGGCTATGGAGTTTCACTTGGCCTGGAAGCAAATCATAATCATGAAGCAGCAACAGCAACACATTGGGCTGATTGTGGGTGGAAACTACTGGATATTGCACAAGCAATTGGTGAGGGTGTGGCACTGGGATGCTATAACACAGTAATGTTACCCGTAAACCTTGCTATACTTGCAGGTCAAGCTATAGCATATCCTATAGCTCATCCTGTTGAATCACTTAACCTATTAGGGCAGGGTATTAAAGCAGTCTTATCTTTTTTTGTGGAAGAGTTTACGGGAGAGTTTAAAAGGTTTGGCCCGCAAGAAGGACCGCCTGTTGATTTTGAACAAGAATGGAATGCTTTACTTGATCGAATAGATGATACTATTGCGTATTGTGAGGAGCTGCTTGCAAAAATACCCTTGCGAGAAAAGGTTAAACACCTCACTGCGTTTGGTACAGAAATTTTTTTACCAACGAAATTTTTTAAGGCAGGCAAAATACTTTGTACCCGTATGAGACCTTTGGTAAGAACCGCATTGCAAGTAATTCAGGATGAGCAAATAGCAGTTGAAGTAGCGGGTGTTGCGGGTGAGAATGTCCTCATGAAAGTGGGTGAGGTTATTCCTGAGGCAGTAATGCCGATTAAAAATGTTATTCAAGAATCTGCGACAGCTCTTGGATTGTTTTATGCTGACTTCATGAAAAAGCTTGAACCTGAAATAGCAACATTGCGATCAATTTTTGATAATAAAATGAAAGGATTTGGTGAATTTGGAAATAAGTATATTAAAATTGATTATAAGCATATTCTAGGGATGGATCTTTTTTTTGATTGTCATGGCTTGCCAAAACTTAGCGGTTTTCACCATGATTTTATGAATGCTATTGAACAAAGCAGAATTATTGAGTTTTCTAACAAAATTATTCAAAAAAGCGGTTGTTATTGTGCCGATCTGACGGTAGGTGGCATAGCAATCCCAAAAAAGACCTTCTTCCCGGCGCATTGGTCGCAGGAAAAAGTGGTCAGCTCAATTTATGAAGCTTATGATAGCTTTGTTCAAAGTGGAGTTAAAGCGTTACTTGAAAAAAATGGAAAATATAGGGTAGAAGGGATAACTCGCGAAGGCATCAAAATAGAGATGTTTATAACGCAAAAGGGTAAAATAACTACCGCTTACCCAAAGGTTAGGATATAGATGGATTTTGTGAAGTTAATATATGACGGTGAATTTTATAATTATGTAGATGCTTCGAATGTAGAGATGAATAATCTAGGGAATTTTTTAGCTATTGATGTAGGTTGCTATTGGGCATCATTTAAAAAGTGGGCATTAGATAGTACCGCGTTTTCTGCATGTGGCAATATTACATCCTTAAGTAAAAAGAATAATTATATATATATTAGTGAATTATATCCTCAGAATGAGGCATGTTTATTAAAAATGACTATTGAGCAGTTTGTTCAACTGCTTGATGATTGGGAAGCAAAAGTTTGTAAGAAAAAGCCCAAAGAAGTAATTATAAAGTATGAAAATGATCAGTTTACCATTGAAACGAAAGATTAATATCTAGCGAGCATGCTTGGCGTAGGACTTATTTGTTTCATGTTGTTAAGTACTGTTTTCCAATTAAAAGTTCGAAGTGTGACCAATGACTGAAGTCCTAGGGGACATCTGATTTATACATTTTAGCTTTTTTATATTTTTGCTATGATTGAAGGCGTTTTTTAACGTTAATATTTTCTACAAAGGATTATTATAATGAAACGGTTTATCTGTGCAATTTTTACTGCTGCGCTTATAAGCGCTCCGAGCATTGCTTCTGGCATGGAAAAACCAAACATTATATAGGAATGATTGGATTCAGATAAAGGCTCACATGATACCACTATTTATTTTGGCGCACTCAAATATTTTGACCTGAGAAAACATCATGAAAAAGATGAAAGGCGTTTAGCGCATGCGCAAGAGCACAAGCTACTGGGTTAGTCTAAGTAAATATAAAGGCTCGTGGTTTATCAAAAGAGCTGGTGGGCAATTATTGTTAAAATCTATAGCCCAATCCTGCGCCAAGGATAACGCCGTGCACTTTCACTGTATGCGGAACCACGGTGCCGCCAAAGGTATTTGATGAGTGTGCATTGACTGCTGAGTAGTTCAAGAAAAGGTCGAGAAAGAATGAGCAGGAAATATCAAAGAGCACACCAAGTTTTGCAATTGCACCCCAGCCCCATTTGGTATAGTAAGGAGCTACTAAAGGAGAAAAGTCATGCGTATGAATACGGCCCGCAAGTGCGCCAACGCCAACATACCAATCGCCATAGCAAAAAGGGAGAAAATATTTTAATCCAAAAGCAATCGGCAGATAACTTACTTTTGTTTTGCTGTCGCCGATTAATGAGCGGCCAGATTTTGATAACCAATCGATGCTTGCCCATCCGTAAAAACTATCATAAATGTTTACCGTAAGCTCGCCGCCGATCATGCCGCTGCTATGATATATTTTTTTAAATAGATGGCTGGTTGGGAAAAAACCTGACCCTTTGATTTCTACGAAGATGTCTCGATCACAGAATGCTACAGTGGCGAGTGAATAGGTAGCGGCTGTTACCATAATCATTTTTTTTATCATATAAATCCTTATTTCTTCGATTCTTGACTTGTTTATCAATAAAAATTTACGCTGATTTTCGATAATGATGCAAGAAATTAAAAGTTATGAGGTCTGTATGTTGAGAAAATTGGCTCTCGTATTACTATTATTTTTGTTTCAACATGGTTTGGCTACCGAACCTAATACTATAATCGCAACTATCACTGGTTTTAATTCACCGAGTTATATAGCAATAACGCCAAATAATCTGTATGCGTATGTTACCGATACCGGAAGCAATAGTGTCTTAGTAATCGATACCAACCCATTAAGTCCATCGTTTAATACGCTGGTGAGTGCGCCGGCGCTATTTTCAGCTTTTGATAATCCTGTAGGTATAGCAACAAATCCTAATGGTGCATCTGCATATGTTTGTAGTGCGAATAATAATAGTGTTTTAGTGATAGATACTGATCCATTAAGCCCAACATTTAATATGCTTATTAGTGCACCGGGACTTAATGGTGTCTTCAATATCCCGAACAGCATAGCAATAACACCCGATGGTGCGCAGGCGTATGTTACGAATGCTGGTAATAATAATGTGAGCGTGATAGATCTGGATCCATTAAGTCCCACTTATAATACGGTGCTAAATACCCCGGGTCTTGATGGTATATTAATCAACCCGTTCCAGATAGCAATAACCGCAAGTGGTGATTATGCCTATGTTACTAATCTTAATGGGACAGTAAGTGTTATTGATACTAATCCGACAAGCCCGACGTATAACACACTTTTGAGTGCACCAGGGCTTACTGCTGTTACCGCGCAGCCAGAAGGGCTTGCTATTACACCAAATAGTTTCTTTGTGTATGTAACTGATGGTGCTGGTGATGATGTGGTGGTTATAGATTCCAATCCATTAAGCCCTACCTTTAACACCGTGCTTTCAACACCAAATCTTGATTCAGGATTTAATGCACCCAATGGGGCCGCAGTAACGCCAGATGGGAACTATGCCTATATAAGCAATTTTCTTGGTAGCAATGTAAACGTGATAGACACCAATCCATTAAGCGCGACTTATAACACTATTCTTTCAACACCAGGTCTTGATGTAGATTTTTTCCGACCAATATCAGTAACCGCAGCTCCTAATGGGCAGTATGTCTATGTGCCAGACGGTGCGTTTAATATTGTAAATGTTATTTATACGGGAATCATTGATGCGCCGACATCTTTTGCTGGGTGCAAACTTGCCAACATATTTTTATCCCAAACGGAGTTTGCCAATCATTTAACCTGGGTTGCTCCAACTACGGGAAATCCGCCGGTGACCTATTCTATTTATAGCAATGCAGGATTGACAGATCTAGTTGCGAGCGTGCCAGCTACCGTATTACAATATGATGTTCAGAGTATAAACCCGAAGCTTACCTACACCTATTATATTGTTTCGGTTGATTCTTCAGGAAACACTTCAAGTCCGGCAATAGCAGTGGTGAGCGCTAATTGCTGATATGCTAGAAAGTCGGTTTAACAAAGATTTCCCAGAAGGCCTTTTACCTACTTTTTTACTGATTACAGGGAAGATTTATGCAAATTGCTCAATAAGCTCTATGAAAATTGCTCCATTGATGACATAATATACATAATGTTTTAACATTTGGGAGCAAATTATGTATATCAAACGTGAATTAGAAAGTGTTATTAAAAGGGGAGCCAAGCAAGTCCCCGTTATTGCCATTGTTGGGCCTCGCCAATCGGGTAAAAGCACTTTAGCCAAAGAGATTTTTAAGAATCATACCTATTTGGATATGCAAGATGCAGAGCTTTTTGAGTTTGCAACTTCTGATCCAAAGGGATTTTTGAATACCTACCAAAAAAATGAGCACGGGATTATTTTGGATGAAGTGCAGTATGTGCCTCACTTATTTGGCCAAATAAAAGTTGAAGCAGATAAAAACCCCAAACCTGGCTATTTTATTTTATCCGGATCTCAAAATTTTCTGCTCCATGAAAAAATTAATGAATCGTTGGCCGGTCGAGTTTATTTTTATTACTTATTGCCACTTTCCATTGGTGAATTGGAGCAAGCAGATTTAGTATTCACTAAACCAGAAGATCAGATTTTTAAAGGATTCTACCCCCGCGTTTATCAACCGCAGGTCGACGCGTATGAATACTACAAAAACTATATATCAACCTACGTGGAACGCGATATTAGAACAATTCGAAATATCGATAATATTTTAATTTTCCAAAGATTTATGCAATTGTGTGCATTGCGGGTGGGCAGTACGCTCAATGTTACTGATATTGCAGGCAAATGTGGTATTACCGATAGTACTGCGCGCAGTTGGCTTGCTTTGCTAGAAACGAGTTTTATTCTTTTCTTATTGCCTTCGTACCATGATAATCTTGGTAAACGGCTCACCAAGTCACCCAAATTGTATTTTTATGATTGTGGGCTTGCAACTGCTCTTATGGGCTTTACTAAAGAAACTATTATTAAAGATAGAGTGATTTATGGAGCGTTATTTGAAAATATGATACTGGTTGATCTGATCAAAAACTTTAATGTGCGCGGAGTGCGGCCATCACTGAGCTTCTTAAGAGATAGTAATCAAAATGAGATAGATTTGATTATAGAATTGGGCGGCAAGGTGATACCGCTGGAAATTAAAGCGTCACAAACTATGAGTAGCAGTTTTTTTGAAACCTTAAGCTGGTTTCAAGAAGAAACACGCAATAAACAAGAACCAGTAGTTGTTTATTCTGGAGCTGAAAATCAAACCCGATCAAAAGGTAAAGTGATCTCTTGGCGCAATCTTGAGAAGTTTGTAATGTCGCTTGCTTCTTAAGAAAACAATATGCTTCTCAACATTGACTCGAAAACGATCATCGTTAAACTTATGGCAGTTTAGTTTAAATCAACATTGTTGAAGGAGTTTTTTTATGAATTTATCTAAAGTTTTTGCACTCAGTTTGCTGCTTGTTTGTTCTCTTGCGCATGCGCGTATTCAATTTCATGTGCAAGCGGAGCTCAAAAACTCTTTGCGCTATGGCTATCACCGTGCAGATGTTACTTTTGAAGTTGATGTGCATGAAGTTCTTGAAATATATAATCGCGATAATGTACGAGTTACAGCAGAACTCCTGGCTGAAAGAGAAACTGTCGCGGTTATCTGTTTTGCTATTTATGCTAAGAATGATGCCGGGAAATTTGAGATGATAGCAGCTCCAGTGATTGCTCCCAACTATACTGAACCCGCCACCATTTCTCTGGGCTCGAGCGACAGTGAAATTTTTACCTTATCCGTACAAGCACAAAAAGTTAGTACCTATTTTTTACTATCCGATAGTAATAAGCAATTAATTTAAAAGGGATCTTTATGATTAAACAAACTATTTTAGTTGGTGCACTTTTTTCTCTCTGCAATATTTCTACTATTTCTGCAATGCAAGAAGATAATAGGCATTTTAATGGTTTATTCGGTGCACTAATAGAGGTAGCAAAACCTGACGATATACAAATAAAATTGGATGAATATTGGGAACGCCATATTGTGAATGGCTCAGCAAGTACACAAACAAAATTAGCAAATACTGCTCTGATTCTAGGTGGCGCCAAGGCGGCGGTACTTTGTAAGAAAGAGCTAATCAAGAAAAGCATAAGAAATAGCATATCAGGAAATAGCTGTTCTGAAAGTTTGAAAATTGGTTACGCTCAGGCGTTAGCAAATCTTAGCCTTACAGAACAAAAATTGAAAATTAATAATTCTTAAGTTTATCAGTTTAAAAAACTAGAGCCAGGTTCTGCCTGGCTCATCTCGTTTTTCTACTTTTCCATTTCTTGAATAGTGCCAAAAGAAGCAACTTCTTTCAGGCGCTTTTCTCTTAACGTTTTTGGTGATAGGCAAATAGAATCTTTGTTATTCGGCGCCAAGATTGTTCGCCAGGTAAGATCAGTGCATGTATCTTTCTCAACGATACTTTTGATCCAAGTTTCTGTTTCATCTTTGAAGCGATTAAAGCGTTGAGGAGGCCGCATATTTTTAATATCTTCGGGCTGAATATCATCTACTATATTCATAAGTGTACAGGAAAGCTCTCCATACGTTTCCTTTTGTTCTCCGTTAAGATATTGATAATCGATGCTTACTCTTTCTTCAAAACGCGAGAACCACAGGGCGGCATCGTGAGGTTTGTTTTTGTCTATCGCGATGCATAGTTGGGCAATTAAAGAGGAAACATCGCCGTTAGTGATGGTGGCATCTTGAAGCTCTTTGCTTAATGAGGTATAGGTTTTAACGGCCGTTGTGCAAATCTGTTCTGGATCGGATGGATCAACTTTATTAGTTTTTTCAGAGACTATTTCTTCATCCGGAATTATAGCGCCATCGAAAATTTGATCGAATGTTCGTTTATTATTCATAGCACAAAGTGGCGCAACAAATAACAGTAATAATGCTTTTTTCATAGAAGTCCTTTTTGTAAGATTGTTTTGTTTACGAATGCCACATTCTAGAAAAAGAAATAATGTAAGTCAAGATGATTAGCTGATAATTGAAGTATTTGTAGGGGCTCTCTGCTTTACAGAAAATGATCTTGGCATTTATACTGTAACGATGTCAAAAAAAACTTATACTACTGGAGCTTTCATAATGATCAAAAAAATTCTGATTTTTATTTCTTTAATAAGTGTTGATGTATCAGCAATGCAGTGGTGTAAAAATGGCTATTTTAGTGATTTCAGTACATTTTTGGCACTCATAGTTTCGGGTGCTTCTCAAACAAGTAAAAAGAAGTTTCCTAATAATGGTATTTGTTGGCTAGAGCTCTTGCCGCCAGAAATACAAGATCATATTGCTTCTTATTTGGTTTTTAGCGATAGAGAAACAGACCAAGAGTTTATTAAAAGGACCCTCGGGATTACCCTAATTCAAGTTTGCGGTGTGTCTACACGCTATAAGTATCTTAATTCTATAATTAAAATAAAGCGTTCAGGTCTTTTTTTTGCTCTCTCTATTATTCATAAAAAAACAAGAAAGGAGAGAAGTATATGTTCTTATTTTTGTTCTTCTGAATTTGCACCGCGTAGGATATCGGATAGCCTAGTGGCATGCTCTCCTGATTGTTCCAAGGTTATTTATTCCCCAGACGCGGATCGGGAGCTGCCGCAAAAATTGCACCTATTCGATATATATAAAAATACACAGTCAAAATATTATTTTGGGAATAGGGATGATAGAAAAATACGCTATGTAAACAATGCCATATCAAGTGATGGAAAAATATTAACGTCTCTATTACATGGCTTTGGTGATTCCTCTCCTTTTCCAGCGAGAAATAGTGGGTTGCATATTAGTGATATTTCTGATGTAACAAAAAACATACTAGAGTTGTCTGATGAAGAGATAGCAAAATGTAAGCTGATTACTATTAACAATCCAAATATAGTCACTTTTAATAAACAAGGAACTAAAGTAATTGTGCGCAGTAATTATGAATATGAAATATTTGATCTGTGTGATGAAGCTGAGCATAACCAAAAGAGCAGAAAAACATTGGCCGATTATTTTAGACAACGCGGGATTTGCAAGAATCTGCTTTGCAGAACAGAAAGTGAAGATAATTTATAACATCTATGTAAGGAAAATAACATGAGAAAGTTCATATTTATTGTTTTAGTAAGTGCTTGTGCTGTGGCAATGGAAAAAGAGCCACAAAAGCAGGACCTTTTTACAAGGTTTTTTAGTTCTTGGGCTCCTCAAAAAAAGCAGAAGGTTAATCAAGAACAAGAGGAACCTAAAAAATTTGAAGAGCCTCCCAAGGATGGCATCTGTTATTTAGAGCTATTACCTGCTGAAATACAAGATCATATTGCTTCTTATTTAGTTTTTCGTGATAAAGAAAATGATCAAGAGTTTATTGAGCGAACATCATTGATTGAAGAAATAACATATGATGATCCAGACTTGTATAATGAATATAAAGGCTATAGATATCGCGATACAGAAGTTGTATTAGACGGTGCTTGGAATGTGATGTATCGCCCGTCTTTGCGGATTACTAGGGCAACGACAAAGCGAAAAGTAGAATTATATTCTTTTGGGTTAACAGAAGAGTTTGAGGTAAAGAATATTGTGATTGGCGCTTCGCCTAGCTTTTCAAAAGTAGTTTTAGCTCAAAATGAGGGTGAAAAAACAAATATAAAAGTATTTAATGTAAGTGAAAAAACACGATCAAATCACAGTTTAAGCAGCAATGAAATTGTACAAAACATTTATTTGAATGCTAAAAGTGAGTGTAAAGCTGTTGGCATATCGAATGATGGTACTTGGATGGCGTGCTTAATAAATATTGAACCCCTTGGCTGTGCTCTACGCCTAAAAAGCTTTACTGATGTAATAAAAAATAGGCAGCTCTATAATAAAATTATCTCCGTTAAAAATCCCGATAGAGTTGCTTTTAATAAGCAGGGAACAAAAGTGATTTTGCGTAATAATTCTGAATATGAGATTATTCGTTTATGCGATGAAGCTGAACATAAACAAAAGAGCGAAAAAACATTGGCCGATTATTTTAGGCAGCGCGGGATTTGCAAGAATCTGCTTTGCAGAACAGAAAGTGAAGATAATTTATAACATCTATGTAAGGGAAATAACATGAGAAAGTTCATGTTTATTGTTTTAATAAGTTCTTGTGTAGTGGGAATGGAAAAAGAGACGCAAAAGCCGGGTTTCTTTACGTGGTTTTTTAGTTCTTGGGCTGCTCAAAAAGCGGTTAATCAAGAACAAGAGAAACTTAAAGCAAAATTTGAAGAGCCTGGCATCTGTTATTTAGAGCTATTACCTGCTGAAATACAAGATCATATTGCTCAATATTTAGTGTTTCGCGATAGAGAAACTGATCAAGAGCTGATTGCACGTACACAAGGTATGAAGCAAGGATGTGATGAGAATAGGAAAAATGAATATCTTAATGGAAAATTTACCTTAGAAAATAGATGGTTATTATTTACAATGGTCTTGAACGCTTACAATAAAAAGACTAATCAGAAGAAAATGTTATGTGAGTTTGAGCATTATCAGTCTGATGGTTCTGATGATTTCTTATATTCTCCTGCTGCCGATTGTTCAAAAGTTATTTTTTTAAAAGCTTCAGGTATAAGTAAAAGTTTGGTACAGGTATTCGATCTTCTTGCAAGTAGTAAGAAAGAAGAGCGTATTAGTGGTTCTACTCTTAACCGGAGTATTTACGGGCATGGTGATTGTGCCATTGGTATATCTTGCGATGGCAACATATATGCTCGAGTATGGGATGTTTTTGAATCTGGCAAGGTTTTCTTGCGCATAGGCAGGTTAAAAGGCGATGACATCATGAAAAGACAAATAACTATCAGTGAGCCACGGTGTGTTGCTTTTAATAAACAAGGAACCAAAGTAATTGTGCGTAACAACAAAGAATATGAAGTATTTGATCTTTGTTCGGAATCTGAGCATAACCAAAAGAGCAGAAAAATATTAGCCGATTATTTTAGACAGCGCGGGATTTGCAAAAATCTGCTTGCTAGAAATGTTGCTTAAACCTGTAAAAGTGTGCTACTTTAAAGTTAAAGTTTAAATCCGCACAATTTTACAGGGGAAGGCGATGTTTTATAAAAGAGATAGTATAAAAAAACTTAGGAGAATTGCTAAATTTCCGGTGGTGGCTATTTTAGGCCCACGCCAATCGGGTAAAACAACACTTGCTCGAAACCATTTTGAAAAGCATGCTTATTTCTCATTTGAAAACCCTATGACGAGGGAATTTGCTATTTCCGATCCACAACGATTTTTGCGTGAGTATGAGAATGAATATGGCATGATTTTGGATGAGTTTCAAAATGCCCCTGAAATACTTTCTTATATTCAGCTTACCGTTGATGAAAAAAAGCGGCCTGGCTATTTTGTATTAACTGGATCACAAAATTATTTAATGAATGAAAAGATTTCTCAATCATTGGCGGGTAGAGTGGGTATTCTTACTTTGCTGCCGCTCTCTCTGAATGAACTGGATGAAAATAAGCTGTGGGATTCTAATATTGATACGCTCATGATAAAAGGGTTTTATCCCAGAATTTATAGTGAACAGCTGGAGCCCTACGATGTTTATCCCAACTATATTCAAACGTACATTGAGCGTGATGTCCGGCAGTTAAGTAATATTGGTGATTTGCGCACATTTCAAAAATTCATGGCACTTTGTGCCGGTAGAATTAGCCAGCAATTAAATCTCTCAGATATTGCTGCTCAGTGTAGTATTAGTGTTCCCGCTGCAAATAAATGGCTTTCGATTTTAGAGGCAGGTTATATTGTTTATACGCTTTCTCCCTACTATAAAAATTTTGATAAACGCCTTACTAAAACACCAAAACTTTATTTTTATGATACCGGACTTGCCTGTTCACTACTGGGTATAACAACACCGTCGGTAATCAGCGTGAGCCCTTTTAGAGGTGCTCTTTTTGAAAATTTAATAATCAGTGACCTGTGTAAACAATATTTTAATAGAGGGCAGCGTCCACCGCTCTATTTTTGGCGAGAGCAGAATGGAAGAATAGAAATAGATTGTATTATTGAACAGGCATTAAAGCTAATCGCTCTAGAAATTAAATCATCAGAAACCACCACTTCTGCATTTCTTGATAATTTAGCGGAGTGGAATGATATATCAAAAACTAATCCTGAGGATAATTATCTGGTGTATGCAGGTAAACATAATCAAAAAAGAAGTCGTGGTAATGTTATGAGCTGGCAATCAATTGGCACGTTAGTTGACAAGTTAGATAAACAATAGTTTTGCGCATTGAGCTCATATCACTTCATTTTCATGAGTGAGGGCTCTTTTGTATCAATATCTGTTTGCGTGAGGTCAATCATGATTGGACTGCGGTTGTTATACGTATGATAATAATAGCGGCGATTTTTTAGGTCGCAGGCACTTGTCCATTGTGTGTAGTCACAGAGTACTGTATTGTTTTCTTTTTCACGAATAATGCCACCCGGAATATTGAAAAGATCCAAAATATGAAAAACGGTGTGCACTGCATCATTGGCATCTTTGGGTGTGATAACGGTGTTAGTAAAGAGAGCAGCACGAATAAAGCGAGATGGCGGCGTGAAATCGCCGGGTAAGCCAACCATGCCAGAGCCTTGGCCAAAAGGACGCAGTTCAATATTGCCAATTTTTTGCGGGGCAACATTATAAGCAGAGAGATTGAGATAGTTGCGCACATTAGTCATATGCCATTGAAAATCTGGTGCATTGGTTAAAACGCCTAATGGATTATCATGCATAAATAATGTGCCATGCTGATATTCAATCACTAAACTTTTGCCGGTGATATCATGTACAATGGCGTGAACTGGCGGCACAATGCCCCAGGCGGGAAATGGTATATTAATAACGGTAATAGTTGGCAGCTGTTGCTGCACGTGCTCTATCGATGTGCATTGCGTAAGAATCCATGTAAGTAACTGCCAGGGAGCAATGGCATTCGATAAATCTTGAGTTTCTTGAAAGTGTGCATAGCCAGGAAAATAAAAAAGGCCGCCGGCCAAACCATGCTCATTAATACCATCCACGAGCGCAATTTCATTACACGCATTTGCGCCAACTGCTGCGTAGCGCGCTTGCCATGAAAGTCCGGATTTTTTTGTGTCAGTGCCAATGCCAGCAATCGTATAGTTACGTGGGATGACAAGAATATTTGATTGTAACTCCTGTGCAAATTCTAACGTGCGGCCATATGCCACACTGCCATCATGGGCAATTAGTCTAACCCCAGTACACATACAAGCTCCTTTTTATACCATTAAAAATACCAGCCAATCAAAAAATATGCTGCGATGCCTTCATACGGTCTGCCAAATATCTTGGTTATATTAAACTCAAAACTCATAGCGAGTTTATCGTGATAATAAGAATAATCAAAATATATTGAGTTATAACGGCCAGATGGTAAACGCTCGATAGAATCAGGAAGTTGATATGATTGATGAATATATAAACTTGCAACATAACCAATTTCCAGATTATGGCCATAATGGCGATAATGGCCAAGCATGAGTAAATCAATCTGATTGCCGGGATTGAAGATTGCCCCTGGCGGTAAAATTGGTTGATAGGAGCGTTTAAAACGATGCATAAAGCGGCCAATAAAACCAACAAAAACATCATACTCAACAGTACGGATAAAATCATATGCCCATTCTATAACGGGCCCAGTTGCAAAGGTGCGGGTGCCAACTAACGTATCATTTTGTTGTGCTAAGGTTACTTTCCATTTGAGCGGAATTCCCGTGAGCCAGTGCACGAGAATCTGAAGTTTTCCTTTTTCATCAACCAAGAAATTGTGCCCGATATCGATTAAAAAATCATCAAGTCCAAAATGAGACTGCCTCCCCAGAACTCCTTCGTGATTAAATCGCACACGCTCTTTACCAAATGCGCCAATCAGCTCAATCCAGGTGTGATTATGGGTGAGCCGTAATGCTCCCACGAGCGCCGCTGAAAATCGTTTCTCATGCCATAGATCAGTATGGTTACCATGACCGGTAAATGAAGCGAGGAGTGGTGAAAGTATAAATTTGCTGGGAAAACCGGGCGGTTCAGCAAAATATTCATTATGCAAATAAAGCTCATAAAAATAGGTGCTCGAAAATCCTACGCAGGAGATGCACCACAGTAAGCTAAGAAAATATATTTTTGTTTTCATGACCTAATCATCGCTCACGTCTTTGAGAAAAGCGTCCGTTCGTGTCGATGGAGATTCCGTAGGAATCGAATGGAGACATACGAACTTCTAAAATTATTTTTTATCTGAGTTCGCACGCCTCCATTCAGCCTGCTATGCAGGCTTCCATCGCCGCGAACGGATTTTATAACTTTTTACTTATCCTAAGCATCAAGTATTACAGATCTATCATAATTAAGGCGGAAATAATAGTGGAAAAAAAATACAAAAAATATACGCTAAGGGGCAGTAATGAATTTTTTATTGTAGTGAGAATGTTATGCTTAAAAAATTATTGATACTAAGTACTATAACGGTATCGATGTATGCCATGAATAAAGAAGTTGAGCTGAAGGAATGGGTGAAAGATGCGAAAAATATACAAGTAAATTGGCTCAAAGGGTCCACTCTTGTAATTATTGGGATAAATGAGACAGTAAGCGAGATTAAAGAAGTTTTAGCGATGCTGATAGATATTCCTATTGATAAACAAAAGTTATTCCCTGTTATGAATGGTAAGTTTGGTACTGAGTTACATGATACTGATAATATTAAACATATTATGAATAAGTATGGTACAAGAAATTTTCATGTGTATCGTAAATGAGAGTACCGATAATGAATAATGAGTTTTTTATTGCTCATATTAAGAATAGCGAGCAATAAAGGCTAGCTCTCTTTATGGTTTGCAAAATAGCCATTTTTACCATGCGCATAACAAAAGATGCCTTTTTTTTCTAGAATATTGTCTTGAACTAAAGCATACAAATGTTCAAGTGCATAATACTCCCGCATGTATTTATAGATATGAAGTGGCGGATTTACAACGGGGTTATGCTTAAATTTTTCTATCATAGCGGCCAGTAGCGGTGCTGCTTGGGCGCATTGGGTAAATTCGTAGCGGTAACGCTGGGTTTCTAGGATTATTTGTTTTTCTTGAGCGAGTGATAACGGTAATCCATCCCAGGTAAAGTTCCATGTATTATCAATACAAAGATCGCCACTTATTTCTTTTTCGCTATCAGTATCTTTGGTTACAATAGGAACAAATGGCATAGTAAGCAGTACGTGGGCGTTAAACAACGTGTTAAACTTATCCAGATTTTTTTTACTGGTATAACGAAGCCAAAGCTGCTCATTGAACGTAAAAAATTGCTTAACAATAGGCTTTTCTTCTTTTTCCATTGCGTGCAGGCCAGCAAGCATTAAGTTTAATAATAAAACTATTTTTATTTTCATAGTACGTTTCTTCTTTTATAATAAGGTATTACCATAGAGTACCATGGCCTTATTAGGATAAAAATAGATAGCAGTAAAAATGAATATTATACCGTTAATGATACAAGCACTCAAAGATAAAGCCGATCGGATATATCAAAAAAGTGTGCAGTGCTTCTTTTTAGAACCGATCGATTGCTATGGGGTGCGCAAAGATATCGTTAAAGATATTGCAAAAAAATATTTTGCTATGATTAAGCACGAGCCAAAAGCAGTAATTTTTGAACAATGCAAAGAGCTGCTTTCTTTGGGCAAACAAGAAACCTTTGTGATTGCCTGTGTCTGGGCATTAGCATTAAAAAAACAGTTTGAGCCGTCTGATTTTGCGATATTTAATTCATCGCTTGATGCTTACGTTACCAATTGGGCATCATGTGATGATTTGTGTGGCGGGCCATTGGGAATATTGCTAAAACAGTATCCTGAGCTTATAGCAAAAACGAATTTATGGGTGCAATCAAAAAATCGCTGGAAGCGGCGGGCGAGCGCGGTGGTACTTATTTATAGCGGGCAAACCCCAGACCAACTACCCATAATTTTAAAGCGATGCGAGCAGCTTTTGCAGGATGAAGATGTGATGGTACAAAAAGGATATGGCTGGCTGCTCAAAAAAACCAGTGCACGCTATCAACAAGAAGTTTTTGATTTTGTAATGACACATAAAAAAATGATGCCGCGATTAGCATTGCGCTATGCGATAGAAAAAATGCCTACGCCATTAAAAAAACGCGCGATGGATTAAGGTGCTGCTTCTGGATTGAGCTGTAAGCCAACCCCTGCAAAAGCATTTTCCCATGATTGTGCATCACCTTTCCACGAGGCGGGAACTGGGGTTTCTAAATAAAAATTTTTAATCTGGTCTAAGTTCCATGGCTGCTGCGTGTGGGGATTTTGATCGGCAGCTAATATAATAAAAGTATTATCAGGTGTGATCGATTGTAATAATGAGCGCAAGGTTATTGCTTGTTCTTTGGTTATTGTTTTGCGAATAAAAAGAGCATGCTTACTTTTTTGCAAGAGTTCTAAAAAACGTTCAATGCGGCGGGCATATGTTTGCTGTATGCGATCGTAATCTTTTATAAAATCTGGCTGGAGCTTAAAATCATGCAAAAAGCGGATGCCGTAATAGGTATCAAAAACATATTTCTCTTTTTCATTTTCGATAAATACTAAATTCTCTTTTTTGAGAAAATTCTCAAATCGCTCTTGCACTATTTTAACAAGACTCTCAAATGGTGTAATAATCCAATCAAAGGGTAATGATTCACTGCGAATGCCGTGCAATCTCATTTGATAGGCTACTTGGCATTCACCGCCAAGATTTATCAGCGCATCGTATGGCTGTTCAAGTATATCGCGTGTTTCTTGGCACCATTGATAAAGTTGGGGTTCAATTTCTTGGCTGGCTATGCAGGGCAAAACAATGAAGAGACTCATTGTTAATGACCTAAAAATTTTCAAGGGGTATCTCCAATCATTATGTTCTTCAGGTAAATCTTTGCTGAGGCTATTATAACTGCGTTAGATAAATCAATTATTAATAAAAAGAGGCGCGGTTAAGCGCCTCTTGCGTGATGTTATGTATGCTTTTCTTATTGAACTGTTTCAGCCATTTCCACCATCTCTACGGTTTCAGCTTTTGGTGTTGGGAATACTGATTCTTTAAACTTCGCTAACTCAGCTTTTTCAGCTTCAGATTGAGCACGGGCTTTTTCTTCCCATGTTTTGCAGAACTGACGCCATTCTTCCATCTGTTTTTCATGCAATGCGATAGCACCTTTTAATTTGTCTGCAAACATTTTGTTCATGTCTGTATTCTTTGCCATCTCTTGAATATGCTGTATTTTAGCGTCAGCTTTTTCATTGTGATGCTTTTTTAAAAGATCAAATTCAGCGCTCATATGGTCTCTTTTGAAATCAAACCATTTTGCTTTGTGTGATTTTTCCATTTTTATGTATTTTTCCACATCTTGAGCAGTTACTGCTGAGAGTGTGCTCACAATAGATGTTGCAAGTAAGGTAATAAAAAGTAAATTTTTCATACTGTTATCCTTTGTTTAGCCATTTTATTGCATGAAACGATAAGCGGCTCGCTTGATTGCTCATGGAAGGAAACCGCATTCCTTCTCCTATTTTTAGTCTAACAAAGCTGGTTACAAAGGTGCAATATTTATATTTGTATTAAATTATTGATTTTTAAGGGCGTTTTTTGCTATACTTACCGTAAGATAAAAATTTACACTTCTTTTTGCTCACTTTTAATGGCCACTTTAAGTGGTTGTCTAATCCATCCCGTACTAAATGCTGGCTTAAACGTGAATTGTGTCTCTAGCTCATCTTTATAAAATAAATAGAGCCCGATAAATATGGTGATGCCGGCAAGATAATAATGCCACGTGATTGTTTCATGCAAAAAAAGCCACCCATAGCAGGCAACAAAGAGTGGGCTTAAAAAATCGGTAAATGAAAGAAAGGTTGCCGAATATTTTTTTAATAAATAGATATAAAAATTATGGCATATAATGTTGCTAATCACGATTAATGCAGCGAGCCAGCCATATAAAGCTGGCTCTTGTAATGCTGGTGTACACTGTTCTACGCACGCAGCAGTTATTAATGCCAAGATGCCGCCACCGAGCATGCGAATACCATTGGTGAGGCTTGCGCTATGCCCAAATTCTTTGACCATGGTGCGCGTGAGAATCAGCGCATAACTGTGTGCAACAATCTCTGCTAAAATAGCAAGCTCTGCCCAGGAAAAGAAAAAGATAGTGTGCATCTGTTCTGCCGGGCATGAAAGGCACAATATTGGAATTAATCCTAAAAAGCCAAGAATCAAGCCAATCCATTGGAGGCGCGATAACCGCTCGTTAAATGCCCAGTAAGAAAACAGCGCAACTAAAAAAGGAGTTATGTTGAGCATAAATGCCATCTTAGTGGTTGTCATTGCCGTGAGGCCCCAGTTGCGCAGAATATATTTGGCATAAATACCAAAAAATATTATTTGTGCGTAGAGCCACCAGTGCTTATGTGCCAGTCTTATAGAAGCGCGTGCGAATAATGATTGATAGGCGAGGAGCAGGGCTCCGGCACATGTCATACGAATACCAGTTACTAATATTGGTGGTGCCACCGTGAGCAGGATCTTGCTTATCGGAATTGAGCTTGCCCACAGTGCTTGCAATGCAATAATTAAAAACATACCGCTCCCACTTACCACGTTAAAAATAGTTTGGTGCTTCTTTGGTAATATTCACATCATGTGGATGGCTCTCTTTTAAACCGGCATTGGTGATGCGAATAAAATGTGCTTTTTCATGGAGCTCTTCGATGTTTTGGCACCCGAGATACCCTAAGCATGAACGGAGGCCGCCAATAAGCTGCTGTATAATTTCTGCTAATTTACCACGGAATGGCACGCGTCCTTCAATGCCTTCAGGGACTAATTTAGTAGGCTGCTGTTCGCTTTGAAAGTAACGATCACTCGAACCTTTATGCATTGCGCCCAACGATCCCATACCGCGATATGATTTATAAACGCGCCCTTGATACAGCTCGGTTTCCCCTGGTGCTTCTTCAGTGCCAGCAAAAAGATTACCGATCATAATTGCTGATGCGCCAGCAGCGAGTGCTTTGCAAAAATCTCCTGAGTAGCGAATACCACCGTCGGCAATAAGAGGAACACCAGTACCAGCAAGCTCTTGTGCTACTATGCTAATTGCAGTAATTTGTGGCACGCCGACACCCGTAACTATGCGGGTGGTGCAGATAGAGCCTGGACCGATGCCCACTTTCACTGCATCAGCACCAGCGTCTACGAGCGCGCGTGCTCCCTGTACGGTTGCAACATTACCAGCGATCACTTGCAGATCAGGAAATTGTTGTTTAATCCATCGGACCATATCAATAACCCCTTGTGAATGGCCATGTGCACTATCAACCACAATAACATCAACTTCTGCATTAACCAGTGCTTGCACACGCTCTTTGCTGGTGTTGTCGGTACCCACCGCAGCGCCAACGCGCAATCTTCCTTTGCTATCTTTGCAAGCATTGGGTTTGTCTTTTGTTTGTTGAATATCTTTTGCAGTAACCATACCACACAACTGAAATTGTTCATTCACTACGAGTGCTTTTTCAATACGATGCTGATGGAGTAATGCAAGAATAGTTTCCATGGGAGTATTTTCTGTTACGGTCACCAGTTTCTCTTTTGGCGTCATAACATCGCGCACAAGCTTATTAAGATTTTTTTCAAACCGTATGTCGCGGCTCGTAACAATACCAACCAACTGTCCATCATAATCAACAACGGGCACTCCTGAAATAGCATGCGCTTGCGTTAGTGCTTGCAAGGTAGCAATAGTGGCATCCGGGTGTATGGTGATGGGATTGCGAATAATAAAGCTTTCTGCTCGTTTCACTTTTTCTACTTCTGCAGCCTGCCGCTCGATGGTCATATTTTTATGTATGATTCCGATACCGCCTTCTCTTGCTACCGCGATTGCCAGTTTTGATTCCGTTACGGTGTCCATGGCAGCAGAAACGAGCGGAATATTAAGCGTAATTTCTCGGGTCAGCTTTGTGCTCGGGTCAGTATTTCTTGGTAATACGTTTGAATAGCCGGGCACTAATAATAGATCATCAAAGGTAAGAAATTCTTGCTCATCGTGGTAGCGGAGTGCGTAGCTGCTTATGCTGGAAAATAATAATAATGCATATATGCTATTAGACTTCTTTTTAAACCCCGCTCGAATGGATTCGAACCGGCCTTCGCCGAGGCTTGGGCGGTCAGGCAGGTCCTTTAGTTCTGAGCTTGTCGAAGAGTCACCACGAGTGGCTAAATAAAAATTTTCTCCCGCTCGTCCTGAGCTTGTCGAAGGATTCGAGTGGGTAATTTTTATTTTTAGAAGAGATCTATTTTTTTTCATAAAATTTCCTTTATTGTACAGAGGCGATTGCGGATTCAAAAAAGAAGAGGCCATCGGGTTTACGCAACGTTTGATTGCGCCAATTTGGATGGTGATACGGTTCAACAAAACGTTCAGGATGGGGCATTAATCCAAAGATGCGTCCAGTAGGATCACAAAGGCCAGCAATAGCATGAAGTGATCCATTGGGATTGTATGGATATTCTTGCGTGGGAATAGTGCCCAATGAATATCGCAATACACCCAAATTCATCTGCTCTATGCGCTCAAGTGTTGCATCATCTGCATATACTTTACCTTCACCATGCGCTACTTGGAGCGTAATAAGCTTATTTTCTATCTGTTGCGTAAATATGCACGGGCTTTTTTGTACTGCCATAGTTACCCAGCGGCATTCAAAGTATGCCGAATCATTATGCAGTAATGCTGCTTGCTTAAGGCCGATGGTATTGAATGGTAAGAGTCCCAGTTGCACGAGCACTTGAAAGCCATTGCAAATGCCAATAATAAGATTGCCTCGTTCAACAAAAAGCTGTAGTTGTTCTTTCAGGTGTAGCGCAAGTTCTAATGCAAAAACTTTGCCACTGGCAATATCATCACCATACGAAAAGCCGCCCGGGATTGCCAGAATGGTGTATGGCTGTAATATCTTTTTATCTGTTTTTAACTGATGTAATGAGACAATCGTAGGATTGCCGCCTGCTTTTTGGAATGCATAGACCGTTTCTTGATCACAGTTCGTGCCGTCAGTTTTTAAAATACAAATGCGTGGTTTCATCGATAAAATATCTCCTTCATTGGTTCTTGCCATACTTGTTTTAAGCGCACCAGTGGTGCTTGTATCAAACGATTGTGATGGTGCTCCAGCGTTATGTATGGCTGTGCCACCGTTTTACCCAAAATAATATGTGGCACGGTTGCAAGCAGATCAGCGAGAGCAGTGCTATCATCCACTTCAATCAAAAAGCAGCCTGCTGTTTCAGCACATAAAAAAAAGTCAGTGCGTACTTGCACCGATGAAAGATCCAGATGCGCACCGATGTTGTTGCCAAAACACATTTCAGCGAGTGCTACTGCAATGCCCCCTTCGCTAATATCATGGCATGCAAGAATAATGCCTTGTTGAATCAGCGTAGTAATTGTGGTAAAAATATGCGGCAGCGATTTTTTATCTATCATTGGTGGCCGTGCCGATATTTCGGGATGCAAAATCTGCGCATAGCAAGAGCCGCCCAGGCCATAGCAATCAAAGTTACCAATGGCGATAATGAGTGAGCCGACTTTTTTAAAATCACTGCTCACCGTTTTAGTAATATCAGGAATTTTACTCATTGCCGAGATGCATAATACCGGTGGAATAGGCAAAAGGCTGCCGTCGGGGTAGGCATACGTGCTTGCAAGGCTATCTTTGCCGGAGATGAATGGAATTTTAAAAAGATCCATGGCATCAAGGCATGCTTGTAATGACGCATCTAAATATCCTAAATAATGCTCATCAGGTGTTGGCCAAATAAAATTATCAATAAGATGTGTTTGTGTATAATCGCCGCCGACTGCAACAGAGTTAGCTAAACTTTCAACAATCGCCCACCAGCTTCCTTCATATGGATCGAGGCGATTAAGAATTGGATTCATACCATGGCTGATAATAAGCCCATATGGTTTTCCCAGCAGCGGTGTTAACACGGCTGCATTATTCGGGCTCTCTTGTAAGAAGCCGGTAAATGGTGCAAGCACATTCGTTCCTTGCACACCATGATCATATTGGCGCACAATGGGCTCTTTTGAACAGACATTCCAGTGTGCCAGTAACGCACAATAGAGGGTGAGCCAGTCAGCAGGCATTGGCACTTCAGGAAAATCGGGCAGCGGTGTTTTGTGATACGTTGCGTGCAGCGGTTGTTGTGGCATGCCATGGTGCAGAAATTGCATAGAGAGATCACTTGCTACTGCACTATAATAGGTAACACATAATTGTTGTGTATCGGTGCAGCTGCCAATCTGGGCATATTCCACGCTGTGTTGATCACAGAGTGCTCTAAAGTGTGATACATCTGCTGGTGCAATAATGCAGACCATGCGCTCTTGTGATTCAGAAACCCAAATCTCCCAGGGATTGCTATTTTTGTGTTTGAGTGGAACTGTTTCTAATTGTATAGAAGCACCGCACTGTGCTGCGATTTCACCAACGGCAGAAGAAAGGCCACCAGCACCACAATCGGTGATGGCACGTATAAGATCTGCATCCCGTGCTGCTATTACTAAATCTGCAATGCGCTTTTCTTCGATCGCGTTGCCGATTTGCACAGTGTTAGCGCTCGTATTGCTTGTTGCAGCATCCATCGATTGGCTCGACACGGTGGCGCCATGAATGCCATCGCGCCCGGTGCGGCCACCGATTAAAAAAATCAGATCACCCGGAATCGGTTTTCCTTTTTTGCAGGCAGCTATGGGTGCAATGCCATACGCGCCAACAATTACCGAAGGTTTTGCACGAAAATCCTGATGAAAATGTACTGAACCATTATTGGTGGGAATTCCCATGCGATTACCATAATCACGCACGCCGGCAACCACATTACGCAGTATATAATCAGGTGCCAGGCAACCAGGCGGTAAATCTGTAGCGGGTAAATCGGGCGGTGCGACACAAAATATATCGGTCGAAGCAATCACTTTTGCGCCATGCCCAGTGCCAATAATATCACGAAAAACACCGCCACTCCCGGTAGCAGCGCCACCATACGGCTCAATAGCGCTCGGGCTATTATGTGTTTCAACTTTTCCTAAAATTGCGTAGCCTTCATAAAATTCAAAGGCGCCCGCATTATCGATAAATGCTGAGACTACGTGCTGCGAATAGTGTTGTGCTGTCTCTTTTAAGCGAGCAAAGAGTGATGGTTTTGCAATGCCATTCATAATGAGCGGTGCTTTAAATGTTTTATGGCAGCAGTGCTCGCTCCATGTTTGCGCGATAGTTTCAAGTTCCAGATCGAATGGATCGCGGCCAAGTGCAATAAAATAATTTTGTACGGTTT
>Ga0209624_10000788_pt1 | contig 27055 bp, 27 predicted proteins | sample JacPinW_OM2H0_O1_FD_188565 | JGI IMG/M metagenome (GOLD analysis project Ga0209624, IMG submission 188565) | Forest soil microbial communities from Algoma, Ontario, Canada - Jack Pine, Ontario site 1_JW_OM2H0_O1 (SPAdes) (version 2) | ecosystem: Environmental > Terrestrial > Soil > Boreal...
ATTCGCGAGGACTGCTTAAGGCCATGACGAATTTTGGTGGAGCGTTGGAGACGGTGTGAGCAGGGAAGCGCGCGACGCTCCGCAGTTTTATCTGACCGCTCCGTCAGCGTGCCCCTACCTGCCCGGCCAGCAAGAGCGGAAGATTTTCACCCATCTGGTCGGCAAACGGGCTGCCCCCTTAAATGACCTGCTGACCCAGACCGGATTCCGCCGCTCGCAGACGATCGCCTACCGGCCCGCGTGTGAAAGCTGCCGGGCCTGCGTATCGGTGCGCGTGCTCGTGGACGATTTTCGTCCGTCTGAGAGTCAGCGACGGGCGATCCGAGCGAACGCCGACGTCGTCGGCGCCTTTGTCGCGCCGAAACCGACCAACGAGCACTACATCCTCTTCCGCTCTTATCTCGACGCCCGGCATCCCGAGGGCGGCATGGCCGACATGTCGTCGCTCGATTTCGCCATGATGGTCGAGGACACCCATATCGACACCGTGCTGACCGAGTATCGCGCACGCAGCGGGACCGGCGACAAGCCGGGCTCGGGGCCGTTGCTTGCGGTCTGCCTCACCGACCGCCTCGCCGACGGTCTGTCGCTGGTCTATTCCTTCTATGATCCCGACGTCGCACGCCGGTCGTTGGGGAGCTTCGTCATTCTCGATCATATCGAGAAGGCGCGCCGCCTCGGCCTGCCCCATGTCTATCTCGGCTATTGGGTCGAGGGGTCGAAAAAGATGGGCTACAAGGCGGGCTACCTGCCGCAGGAGCGCCTCGGCCTGCACGGCTGGGCGCGGGTGGAGCGGTAGACGCCGCTCGGCCTGCTACGAGTCGGTTTCGAGCGCTTTCAAGGGCTTGCTGCGCCATTTCCGAGTCGGACGGCTTCGGGAGCTTTCGCACCCATGCTGAACGCAAAGCGCTTTAACCGCCTTCATTCAATTCAGGATGGTTGAATTTAAATATAGTGTTGGCAAATCTATTTAAATCATTAGATAGAGTAGTAAAATCTAGCGATGTGCTCTTGATATGCTTGAGAACTCAAGAGTTCTATCGGGCCGCCCGATTGCGAAGGCGTCATGGACAGCGTACCGAACCGCCCGACAGGAACGGCGCGCCGCCCTGACGGCCAGGAAGGGGTGCGAAAATACTTCCGCCGAAAGTCGCTCGTAACCCATTGAAAAGGCTCGATTCGGACGAGAGAATCCAAGGAAATCCAAGCTTTTCCAACCCCTGATTTGACCCCGTTCCGCCTCCGATCGGGGGCTCGCCAAGACATTCCAAATCCTGCGGCCGGCCCCTCAGCACTCCACGAAATTCACCGCCAACCCGCCCAGGCTCGTCTCCTTGTATTTCGACTGCATGTCGGCGCCGGTCTGGCGCATGGTGGCGACGACGCTGTCCAAGGACACCCGGTGGCGCCCATCGCCGTGCAGCGCCAGCGACGCCGCGGCGATCGCCTTGACCGCGCCGAAGGCGTTGCGCTCGATGCACGGGATCTGCACCAGGCCGCCGATCGGGTCGCAGGTCATGCCCAGGTGATGCTCCATAGCCATCTCGGCGGCGTTCTCGATCTGCTCGTTCGTGCCGCCGAGCGCGGCGCATAGGCCCGCGGCGGCCATGGACGAGGCGACGCCGACCTCGCCCTGGCAGCCGACTTCCGCGCCGGAAATCGACGCATTGAGCTTGAAGAGGGCGCCGATAGCGGTTGCGGTCATGAGGAAGTCCGACAAGCCCGCCTGGTTCGCGCCGTCGCAATGGTCGCGGTAATAGCGCAGCACCGCCGGAATGACGCCGGCCGCGCCATTGGTCGGCGCAGTGACGACCCGCCCGCCCGCTGCGTTCTCCTCATTGACCGCCATGGCATAGACGCCGACGAAATCCATGATTTCGTGCGCCGGGTGAAAGTTGCGCTTCGACGCCTCGGTCAGACGGTCGTGCATTGCCTTGGCGCGGCGCATGACCTTGAGTCCGCCCGGCAGCGGGCCGGAATGCGCGAGGCCCCGGTCGACACAGGCGAACATCACGTCCAGGACGCGCTCGACGTGCGTGTCGGCCTCGCCCGGAGCCCGAAGCACCCCTTCATTGGCGCGCATGAGTTCGGCAACCGAAAGGCCGCTCTCGCGCCCGCGCGCCAGAAGCTCAGCTCCTGAGCGAAAAGGATACGGAAGCTGCAGCTCAGGCTTGGACCCGTCATTCTCGGCGCCGTCGCGGATGACGAAGCCGCCGCCAACCGAGAGCCAGGTTTCGTCGGCGAGCGCCATGCCCTGCTCGTCCCGCGCGACGAGCCGCATCGTGTTGGGATGGCGCGGCGCGGGCGTCACCGTGTCGAAGCGAATTGCGCGCTCGGCGTCGAAGACGATCGCGCGCTGTCCGGCGAGGTTGAGCGCTTTCGTCTCGCGCACCCGCGCAACGAGCGCCTCGGCGGCGTCGAGGTCGACGGTATCCGGCGTCTCGCCGCCGAGGCCCAAGATCACCGCCTTGTCGGTGGCGTGGCCGCGCCCCGTGAAGGCGAGCGAGCCTAACAGCGCAACGTCGACAGCCGCGACCCGCTCTATCGCGCCTGTCTCGACCAGCCTTTTCGCGAACGCGGCGGCGGCTTTCATTGGCCCGACAGTATGCGATGAGGACGGGCCGATGCCGATCTTGAACAGTTCGAAAACACTGATCATCGCTTGCCTCGGGCGGCCGCCGGCTGCACAGGCGGCCGCTTGGGGATACTAACTCAATTTGACCGAGGCGCCGCCGTCGCGGCCAAGCACGCGCGGAACCTTGTCGAGATCGGCTTCGACACCCACTTCGCCGCCCGAAAGCTGGCACGACCGGCGCCCCACGTCGCTGGCCTTCAATCTCACTGGCGTCGACGTGACGCCGGAGATGGGCCCGTTCGAGATCGCGGCCGAAATATGGACTTATGACCCTGACGAGCCCGCCAGATCGGACGCTTCCGCTTCGGGCTCGAGAAGATCCCAGGGGTTCGGCATTTTGTCGACCGGCGCTTCGATAATCGCGGGGCCCGATTGGTCAAACGCCCAACGCAGGGCTTCCGAAAGAGCCTGCGGCCCCTCGGCGCGTCGCGCAGCGGCGCCGAAACTCTCGGCGAAGCGCACGAAATCGGGATTCTTCAAGTCGGACGCGATGACGCGTCCTCCGTAGAGGTCCTCCTGCATCCGCCGCACATTCCCATAACCGCCGTCGTTGAACACGATTGTTACGGTGCGAATATTGTGCTGGACCGCAGTCGCGAGTTCGTTCCCGGTAAAGAGGAACCCTCCGTCTCCGCACAGCGCGACCACGGGCTTGTCCGGACAGCCGACTTTCGCGCCGAGCGCAGTCGCAAACGCGAAGCCGAGCGTCCCCTGATAGCCAGGCGTGATCATTTGCCGTGGCGCGTAAACCGGGAGAGCAGCCGTCGCAACATAGGCCACCTGTGTGTAGTCGGCGACGAACACGGCGTCTTCGGGAGTGGCCTCGCGAATTGAGCGCAGAAAACTCATCTGCGGAGCGAGCCTTCTGTCAAACTCGGCCGCGACCTCGGCCTTAACCTTGGCGATGGCCTGCGCTCTGGCTGCCGCTTGCGGACTTTTTGCGCTTAGTCCGGCGGCGACCGCCGCAAGCGCGGCGCGAGCGTCCGCGAGGATCGCAACATCGGCAGGAGCGCCCCGGCGAAACTGAGCCGGATCGAAATCGATCCGCACGACGCGCTGTCCCGATCTTAGTCCCCATCGCCGGCGCGGAGTGTTGAAACGCGTTCCGACCGCCAGAATGACGTCGGCGTCACCCCACAAGCGAAAGGCCTCGGCGCGCCCGATCGACAATGGGTGGCGCGCGTCGAGTATGCCTCGGCCCTGAAGGTGACTCACGACCGGCGCGCCAAGCCGTTCGGCGATCGCGCGCAGATCGGCGCCGGCGTTGATTGCGCCGGCGCCGACCATGATCATCGGCCGATTGGCGCCCTCGAGCAGCCTCACAGCCTCCGCGATCGCGCCGGGGTCCACCCACTGAGGTTCGAGGGTTTCGGTCTCGCGTGCGTCCCCGGAAGTGAACCGCGCGCGAAGGACATCCGCCGGCAATTCCACTGCCGCGGGTCCTTGGCCAACGGCAAGGGATGCGAAGGCGCGCGACACCAGGCTCGGCGCATCTTCAGCTGAGAGAGCGAGGCCATTCCACCGGGTCAGTCCGCGGACGATCGCGGTCTGATCGGGGAGCTCATGCAGTACGCCGTGACCGGCGCCGATCTCCTCTGTCGCGACCTGGCCCAGGAGCGCGAGGACAGGCGCGTGACACGCATAAGCGGTCGACAGGGCTGCTGTCGTGTTCAGAAAACCCGGGCCCGGCACGCAGGCATAGACGCCGGGCTGGCCAGTCGCCTGCGCGAAGCCAAGCGCCATATAGGCGACGCCCTGTTCATGTCTGGCGTTGATGACTCTGATCCGCGAGCGCGCGTCATAGAACGCGTTGAAGAGGGGATCGAGCTGGATTCCCGGCAGGCCGAAGAGCGTCGACACCCCGCGTTTCGCGAGAACGTCAACGACCGCGTCTGCTCCCGTCATTGGCAGGCGCGAATCCATGGGCCGCCTCAGTCGCGATAAGCCGGCTGCTCGCGGTCAAGCTTGCGCCGTAGAGCTTGCCACGGCAGCCAGCCCTTGTTCGCTCCGGAGCCGAACTGATTGGCGGTCCTCGCGAGGACGTCCTCGGAGGGCATGGAAAGCGGCGCGCCGGTCGATTGCGCGGAGATCTGGATGCGACACGCCTGCTCCAGATAATACATCCAGTAGAACGCCTCGGCGACCGTTCTTCCCACGGTCAACAGCCCGTGATTGCGCATGATCAGGCAATGTTTCGAACCGAGATCGCGCACGATGCGCTCGCGCTCCGTCAGGTTGTCGTCGGCGGCGATGCCCTCGTATTCGTGCAGAGCGACCTGGTTGTGGAACTCCATGCTGATCTGGTTCAGCGGTAGAAGCCCGCCTGTCTGAGCGGCCACCGTCATGCCGGCCAGCGTATGCGTATGCATCACGCAGACCGCGTCGGGCCGCGCAGTGTGGACCGCGGAATGAATGACGAAGCCGGCGGGATTGATGGGCCAGCTCGTCTCCTGCCGCGGCTCCCCGTGGGCGTCGACCTCGACCAGCGAGCTCGCCGTGATCTCCTCGAAAAGAAGCCCATACGGATTGATGAGAAAGCGATGGCCCTCGCCCGGAATTCGCGCCGACAGATGTGTGTACACGAGGTCCGTCATCCCAAAGAGCGCTATCAGGCGATAAGCCGCGGCAAGGTCCTCTCGGAGCTCGTCCTCAGTGGGCGCTCGGTCCGGCGCGGGGGGCTTTGGAATGGACAGTGCGCTATGTTTCATCGGCTATCGGATCTCGTAGGATTTGCATGGGATCGTCGCGCTCGGTGCGTGGGAGAATGGCCGCTCCGATCACGGCACGGTCCATTCCCGGCCTCGCGGGGTGTCCACATATTCCGGCCAGCGGTACCCGATAGGCGCCTCGAAGTCGGCGGGCAGCAGGGGCGCGACCCATTTGGAGCCCCCGACCCCTCCGCCCGTGCGCTCGCGAAACTCCCCCTGCGCCTTCTCGAGCATGCTCGGATCGCTCAGCAGGTCAAGGAGCGTCGTGGCGACCACCGCGGAGGCTTTGCTCCACATCGGATCGATGCAGGCGGGCACGCCTCCCATCGCATGCCGAACCCATTCGGGATAGCGATATCCGGGCTTCGGCGCTTGCAGCGTCGGACGGCCGACATAGAGGCGCACAGTCGGCGCGTGCCAGGTATAGTCGACATAATCGTCGGCCGCGTAGTTGAGCTGCCAGGCCGGCAGTTGGGCGCGGAACGCCTTCTCCGCCTCCCAGGGCGGCGTCAATCTGGTCAGCCCTTCAAACAAAGGCTCCTGCATCGGCTCAAGCCCCAGCGATTTCTGCAACTCGCGTGCGAAGATCTTGGCTTCCTCCGACCATTCCGGGGCGCCAAGCTTCTCGAAATTGCGGAATGTGACCTCCGCCATAGCGTGGTTGGGCAGGCCGGCGCGGGTCTTGGTGATCCAGGCCTTCGTGACGGTGCAATGAGTCATTGCGGCGACATGGTCGGCGTTCCGGTCAAGCACGTCGAAAGCCGCCTGACACATCGGCAGGGTCGGCGCACGCATCGCGTACTGGATTTGCCCAATTGCAGGGGCGATGTTGTCGGCGGCCGCTTGTCCGGCGATGGGGATGAATTCGTTCAGCGTCCAGCTGCCGGCGTGGGGCAGCATCGACTCCTTCATCATCTTCGAGTTCGTATACATCAAGCACACGGCGTCGATCGCGCCGGGCGCCCGCGCGATCGCGTGCGCGTGGGTCACCGCGCCGCCCGCAGCTTCGCTCTGCCAAGTCTCCGGATGCTCGCACTCGAACGTATAGATGCGGCTCCAATAGGGAGCGCTGGTCGTATCCCAGAAGCATCCGTTCGTGAGCGCCGGAAACGAATGGGGATGAAAGCTGAAAGCGGCGTCGAGACCATCATAATAGCCATGCGCGGCGTGCACGGGCTTCGATCCGCACATCTTCTCGGCCGGTTCGCCGAAATAGACGAGCGTCCCTTTCAGCCCGTGCGTCTCCATCGCATGCTTCGCCGCCAGAAAGCCGCCAAACGAGCCAATGCCGAGCGCCGAATGCGGGTCGGTATGGCCGGCAGCGCGGAAGCTCGTTCCCTCGCGCGGCTTTCGGCGCGGCTCGGGCGCCTGGCTCTGCCCGGGAATGGCGTCATATTCGGCATAACCCGCGAGCGTCGGTCCCGCGCCGTTCGACCACCGCGCCCGGAACGCGGTCGGCATTCCGGCCGTTCCGCGCTCGACCTCAAAGCCCTCGCGCGCTAGCCGGTCCATGTACCAGACCGAGGATTTGTACTCGCGCCACGAGGGCTCATGGAGATTCCAGATCGTCATGTGATCGGCTGACAGCGTCGCATGATTGCGCTTCAGCCAATCAAGCGCCGTGTTCTGAGCCGCGCTGAACCCGCTCGCCATGATCAAACCTCGTCCCGAACGAGCGGAGAGGTGGAACAATGGAGACCGCCGCCGCCGGCGATCATTTTGTCGTAAGGGATCGTGATGACTTGCACCCCCGCCAACCGAAGCTGATCCTGCGTATGCTCGGAAACGCCTTCGGGCATAATCACACGACCGGGCGCGATCGCGAGCGAGTTGATGATGGAGGCGTCGTCTTCATGGTGGACTTCAATGCGTCTGATTCCAAGCGCGTCGAGCCGTTCAAGAAAACCAAAACGGCAACAGCGTGATGCTGGCCAGCGCGAGGTCTGGCGCGAGCATCACGAAGAGTCCGTCAATGTGAAGACGGTAGCCGGTCAGGGTCACTTTCAAGAGTTCGACGCCCTGCGATCGCAAGACTTCCTCAACTTGACGGGCGCCTTCCTCGTTCACTCGCGACGAGAGGCCGATGACCGCGGTCTTGCTATTCAGCCAGGCAAAGCTTCCGCCTTCCGCCACTCCGCTACCCGAAACCGTGCGAAGGATGGGACATCCGAGTCTCGCGAGGGTGCGCGTCACCGCGCGTTCTTCGCCCCGCCTGATGCGCGGGCCCAATCGCGTCACAATCGCGCCGCCGCCGACCGCGATGCAAGAGTCCCGGGTGTAGCAGGACTTCATTCGGCCAGCGCCGATCTCGTCGAGATAGATGACGTCAACGCCCTCCTTTTTCAGCAAGGCGGTATAGGCGTCGTGCTGCGCCTGCATTCCGGCCAGGTCCGGCCCTTCGACCCCGCGCCAGTACCAGCCAGCCTGGGTGTCGCCGAACGCGCGATTGTCGAGCCGCTTCGATGTGTCGACGATATTGACCTCAGATCGGAGCCTGTGCATCAGCACGATGCGCAAACGTCCGACATCCGTGGTGCAGCCCCATTTCCGACCCCACCATCGCTCGAGCTGCTCGGAATCCTCGAAGGGCGGGTCGGCCTCCGAGGGAAACAGCTTGATCAGCTGATTGTAGCGCCACTCGCCTTCAGTAATCGCGCCCAAGGCTCTCCCTCCTGGAGTCGGCGCCTAAGCGTCGAGAAGCCGGAGGACTTAACGTAGAAGGCCGCACAAGGCCGCGCAACCCAAATTTGGAGTCTACTCCATTCTCGTTCGCCGCCGGGGCCTCGATCGCTTATCGAGGAGAAGTCCCCGGAGGATCAGCGCAATGTGGGGTAGACCGATGCGCAAAAGATCTTCGATGGCGCCACTAGGCCCGTAAACGAAGCGGGCAAAATTCATCGTGGCCACCCCGACGATAAGGTCGGACAGAGTGCTCGCGTCGACGTCAGCAACGAGTCGACCTCGAGCCTGGTAGGTTCGAATGATCTGAACATATTGTCGTTTGATCAGATCGTTCAGTCGCGCGCCCGTTCTGGCGGCGCGACCTCGCGGTTCGAGAATTTGGGCCGCCATCATTGTTCGCCAACACTCACGCGACAAATGCCGGAGCGCCTGTTCTGCGAGCAGGCGCTCGAAGGCTTCGATGCCTTCAAGTGGGTTCTCAGGCAAATTTTTGAGGAACGCCCGGCGCTCGGGTAAGGCCGCGCGAACATGACGAAGGGCAAGCTCCATCAACAGGTTGGGCTTCGTGGAGAAATAATTGTAGATCGTCGCGGGGGCGACGGAAGCGGATTCGGCGATCTCCGCGACGAGCGTCGCTTCATATCCGCGTGTCGCAAATAGTTCCTGAGCGGCATCGAGGACCTTCGTCACGCGCCGCGCCCTTTGACTTTGAGCCGCTTTTTTTGCCGCCATGAGCGCTTCACCCCCTGCAGCCGCAACTTCGGGCGCGCTGGAAATTTAGAGTTCACTCCAAAAGCCGAGTTGACACAACGTATGGGCGTCCACCAATATCGAGCGCAGCAAATCCTTTATGGCTCTTCGACGTGTGGCGCGGAGGGAAAGGCGTGGAGTCGATCGTTCTGGATCGCGAGGCGCGAACGGCGCACGGCCGGAAATGCTGAAGCTGATCAACAATCCGCCACCTTGGCCAAATGGCGCGCGATGCGCCGTATGCTTCTCATTCGACTTTGACGCGGAAAGTCTCCTTCACCTCTACTATCCTGAGGATTCACGGCGGCGGATAAGCTTGTCGTCCACGTTGCGCTATGGGGCGCGCGTGGCAGTGCCGCGCATCGTCGAGATCTGGAAGCATTTCGGCGTCAAGCAGACAATGTTTGTCCCCGGCTGGTGCGTCGAGACCTATCCTAAGGCGATCGAACTGTTGCTCCGCGACGGCCATGAGATCGCGCACCACGGTTGGCTGCACGAGAGGCCGAACCAGCTGTCGCGGCAGGACGAGGAACGCGTCCTGAGGAAGGGCATGGAGATCATCGCCTCAGTGACGGGCAAGCCGGTCGCTGGCTACCGCTGTCCCTCCGGGGCGTATTCCGAATACACGCTCGATCTCTTGATCGACAATGGCTTCATCTATGACGCGTCGCTGGGCGGCGACGATATTCCCTATCTCATTGAAGGCTCAAACGGCCGCAGGCTCGTCGAATTGCCCTCGGATCATTCGCTCGACGATTGGCCTCAATACGTGAATATGCGCGAGTTCAATATGGGCATACCCACGAAGTCGCCCGCCCAGGCAATGGAGGTTTTCCGGGCGGATTTCGACGCCGCCTGGAAACATGGCGGCCTTTGGGCCGCAATTTGGCACCCGTTCGTCTCCGGGCGGCTTGCGCGGGCCGAGGCCATGGTCAGCCTATTCGAGCACATGCGCGAAAAAGGCGGCGTTTGGTTCGCCACGCTGACCGAGATCGGCGCGTATATTCAAGGGCTCGTGGACCGCGGAGAATGGACGCCGTCGGTCGAGCGGATTCCGTTCTGGGAAGAGCCCGTGCCACAGGTCGCGCGGCCCAGCCGGTAGCGCGGTTGGCGGTATGAAACTTGCTTCGCTCGCCTCGAAAGCGGGCTTCAGCAAGAGCCCTTTGAGGCGATCGTGGGCAGAAGGGAGCAGGCCATGTCGGGAACGCGCCTATTGGGTTTGGGAGCGGCCTTGTGCCTGATGATTTCGACTGGAATCTCCGAGGCTCAGAAGCTTCCGGACGACATCGCCGCAAGCAAGGTCATCAAGGTCGCGGTCAACTCCGGTTATCCTCCGATGGAAATGAAGGATGACAAAACCGGAGAACTGAACGGGTTCGACATCGACCTCATGGCTGCGATGGCGAAAGTGCTCGGGCTCAAGGTCGAGTATCAGGATGGCGCCTTTGAAGCGATGACGCCCGCGCTGCAGTCCGAGCGCGTCAACATGATCATGAGCGGCTTTTACGATGTGCCGAAACGTCGGCCGATGTTCACCTTCATCGACTATCTTCGCGCCGGCGCGCAATTCTACACAATGATCAGCCTTCCCGAGATCAAGGAGCTGACCGACCTCTGCGGCAAGACAATCACCACCAGCCGCGGCACGAGTTATCCGGACACTGTGAAGACCTGGTCAGACAAGAACTGCGTCGGCGCGGGCAAGCCGGCGATTGACGTCATCATCGACACCGACCTCGGCCAGCAACTGACCAATCTGAAGACCGGCCGCGCCGTTGCGGCGGTCCAGGGACTCGAGGCCGTTCCGACGATCGTCGCCATGGACACGACCCTTTACCGTCCTCTGGGCAAACCCTTCTCGTCGACGCTGATGGGCATGGCGTTTCTGCCGGACGAAACGACGCTTCGGGACGCTTTCGCCTTCGCTCTGAAAAAAGTGATTGCGGACGGCACGTATGATGAACTGATCAAGAAATGGAAGCTTGATCTCAGTCCCTACAAAGACGTCAGTTTCGACGCTGGACCCGTTCCCTGAGTGGCGCCTCTGAGTTGAGGGGCGCGGCGGAGCTTTCATTCGCCGAGGAAGTCGACGTCGCTCGGCTCCGTCACGTCCGTCCGCGGCACTACGGCCGGATCGTCGCGGTCATCATTATCCTGGCGTTCGCTGCGTTCGTGATCCGGGCCTTCGCCATCGGCCGCATCGACTGGTCGACGACGCGCGAATTTCTGACCTGGCCCAGCATTCTCATGGGCCTCGTCAATACGCTGTGGATGTCCGTCGCCTGCATGGCGATCGGCATCGTGATCGGGGTGCTTTGCGCGGTCGCTCGCGGCTCGCCCAATCCGGTGCTGCGCGTGGTCGCCATCGGCTACGCATGGTTCTTCCGCGGCACGCCGGTCATTCTGCAATTGCTGATCTGGTTCAATCTTGGATTGGTGTTCCCGTATCTTGGAATTCCGGGCCTGTTCACCGTTCGAACCGTCAATGTGATCACGCCAGCGATCGCGACGTTGCTGGGTCTTGGGCTGAACGAAGGCGCCTATGCCTCGGAGATCATGCGCTCAGGCATGCTTTCGGTCGATCACGGACAGTACGAGGCCTCGAAGGCGATCGGCATGTCCTACCTGCAATCGCTGCGCCGCATCATCCTGCCGCAGGCAATGCGGGTCGTCGTCCCGCCACTCGGCAACGAGTTCATCGCTTTGATCAAGACCACTTCGCTGGCGAGCATAATCGGCTTCAGCGACGTTCTTCGCAACGCTCAGGATATCTACTACGGCAACGCCAAGGTGATCGAACTCCTGATGGTCGCCGCCTTCTGGTATCTGGTCGTCGTCTCGATCCTCTCTGTCGGACAAGCCGTGCTGGAGCGCCGCTTCGGTCGAGGATTTGCGAGCGCTGCAAGGAGATGACGAGCCACCTCGTATCGGCAGTCAAAGTCGGAAAGCGCTTCGGCGCCGTCCAGGCTCTAGAGGACGTCACCTTGGACGTCGAGGCAGGAGAAGTCGTCTGCATCATCGGCCCGTCAGGTTCCGGGAAGACGACATTCCTTCGCTGCATCAACCAGCTTGAGCGCATCGATTCAGGAGCGCTTTGGCTCAATGGCGAACTGACTGGCTATCGACGCGTCGGCGATGCGCTTCACCCGCTCAGCGAAAAGGAAATCGCCAGGCAGCGGCGCGCAACTGGAATGGTGTTTCAGCGGTTCAACCTCTTCCCGCATATGACGGCGCTGGAAAATGTCACAGAAGGTCCGATTCAGGTTCTCAAGCAGAAGCCGGCTGAGGCGAAGGAAGCCGCTGTGGCGCTTTTGGAGCGGGTCGGGTTGGTCAATAAGGCAAGCGCCTATCCGACGGAGCTGTCAGGCGGCCAGCAACAGCGTATCGCGATCGCGCGCTCCCTCGCCATGCGCCCGACTTTGATGCTTTTCGACGAGCCGACCTCCGCGCTCGACCCCGAGCTTGTCGGCGAAGTCTTGACCGTGATGCGCGCCTTGGCTCGCTCGGGCATGACGATGGTTGTCGTAACGCACGAGCTCGGCTTCGCGCGTGATGTGAGCGACCGCGTGGTCTTCATGGACGAGGGGCGTGTCGTTGAATGTGAAAGCCCTGACACCCTGATGAGCAAGCCGAGAGAAGCGCGGACAAGGGACTTTTTGCGCAGCATTCTCCAAAAGGCCTGACTGGGCGACGAACGCAATCCCTTGAAGGCCCGCAGCGGCGCGGACGCCGCGAGCGATCGCCACCCTAAATTCCTGCAAGCCGGGAGAGCGTAGATACCCGGAAACCATGCTTGTCTTATGCGGTCCCGTGTTTCCGATGACCGGCCAAAGGCCCGAGGGACCGCAAGTCGTCGAGGTTGCCCTCGCCCGCGCTCAGTCCGTGATTTGATGGTCGTAGGAATCGCCAGGTGTAAGGAACGGAATGATCTTGATCTGGCCGTCCGCGCTCGCTTGAAACCCGCGCAGGCCGGCGTAGCTCACTCCATTCGTTTCGAGCAGCGTCTGTGCCGCCGCCTCCTGGCCGACGGGGACATAGAGGAAGAAGTGCCGAACCTTTGTCGGGGTGTCCGCATCGGCTGTTTCAGACGTCGCCTTGAGGGTCGACGGGGCAATATTGGAGACGTTCATTTCAACTTCGCCGATTTCGCGCACCCGACCGGTCCCGTCGAGAATAACGATATCGGGAAAGTGCTCGCCGCCGGAAATCTGGATCCCATGTTTGCGAGCGGGAACGTTGGTCAAAGTGCGGTAATCCGGTGCCCAAGTCTTCTGGCCGGGAAACGGAAACCTTGTCTTTGCAATGTAGTTCACTACGGCGTCGTGCACGTTCTCGGCCATGATCGCTCCTCGCTTTGCTGAACCTACCGCGCGATGGGCCCGAGTCCTGCCCCGCCCGACTTTGCGTGTCCGCGCTCGACCATCACCACGATAAGTCCGGACGTCAGCCTTCTTGCAGAAACGCTTCTCGCGCTGGCCTAATGAGCTGCAGTGCGCTCCCGCGCAAAGTCAGAGCGGATCGCGCGCGAGCGGCGCCGTCGAGCAGTGGATCCCGCCGCCACCGAGCTCGACGCAGTCGTAGTCCACCGGCAGCACAGTTATGCCGCTCTTGTCGAGCTTATCGGCAAGACGCGGGCTGACTGAAGTGTGCATGATAACGCGACCCGGCGCGATAGCGAGGCAGTTGACGGAGAACGCGTTGTCCTCGGGGGGCACAGGTATAAGCTTCATCTTGCGGCTTTTCAGGTACTCGATGAAGACATAGGGCAGCTCGTTCATGTTGATGACTGCGGTGTCCACGTCAACCATCACGAAGGCGCCGTCGATGTGGATGCGGTAGCCAGGATTGTGCACCGGGATAAGCTCGATTCCCATCGTGCCGAGGATGTTCTTCATCTGCCGCACGCCCTCAGCGTTGCATGCCACGCTGAGGGAACAGGCCGCCGTCTTCTCATCAAGAATTGCGAACCCACCGCCTTCGAATACGGCTTCTCCATGCAGTGTTCCGAGGATCGGACACCCGGCCTTCGCCAGCGCGCGGGTCACCGGAAGCTCCTCCCCCCGGCGCACGCGCCTCGCAAGCCGTGCGACGACGGCGCCGCCTTTCACTCCGATCACACTGTCGCGCGTGTAGACCTGCTTCATCCGGCCCGGAGCGGCATCCCCGACATAGACGATCTCCACACCCTCGCGCTTGAGAAGTTTCGCCAATGCATCATGCGCCGCCTGCATCGCTGGCAGGTCCGGCAGCGTCCGGCCCATCCAGTACCAGCCCTTCTCGGGGTCGCCGAAACCGCCAATCTCCGGCATCGGTTTGTTCTCGACGACGCTGAGTTCGTCGCCCGGTCGATGCATCAAAACAACCCGCAGCCGCCCAACGTCACTGGTGCAGCCCCAAACGCGGCCCCAAACGTCGACTTGCTCCGTCGGGCTTTCAAAGCCGGGCTCCGGAACCGACCCGAAAATGCTGAAAAAGGTATTTTCCCGATATTCGGCCTCACTCATCACCGGCGTATGCTGGGTCACAGGGGAGACCTCTTAATTTGGAGGGAGAAGCGGCGTCGTCTACGGCGCTCGCTGGATTTCAAGCGGAAAGGCTTCGTAGCGAAACCGGCGATAGCCTTCGATCAGCGGCTCCATGGGCTGCCTGGCGGCGAAGACAGGATATGCTGCACTGCGATAAGGCGCCCACGGCGGCGGCGCAAGGAACGGATCGCGCGCGCTTAACCTCGACCTCGGACAGTGAGAACTTTTGGGTTGACGGGAGAAGCCCAGGACGGCAGAGAAGCGGCCGACCCTCCTACCAACAGGGAGGAATGGGTGCGACGGCTCTTGCGCGGCGCGCCTTCGCTCGGCGACAAGGGAACGAATTCGTTCCGTCGCACCCATAACATATGAATTGTCTGATCTGGCTCCGCAGGGCATGACGCCATGAAACACGCATCGCTTTCGCTGGACTATTTCGCTCTCGCCAAAGAGGCGAAAGCGCTCAACACTTCGGGCGCCGCGAAGGTCATTCGCATCGCCCTCCTGGCGGACTGCGCGACCCAGCATCTAGCCGATATCACGCGCGCCGTCGCCGCCCGAAACAACGTACAGGCGGAAGTTTACGAGGGGAATTACGACGGCGTCGACCTCGAGATCCTCGATCCGAACTCCACCTTATACGCGTTCAATCCGCAATATGTCGTCATCCTCCTGTCGAGCGAAAAACTGAAGGCGCATCTTTACGTCAGTAGCAACCGGCGAGGGTTCGCCGACGAGACAATCGGCAAGCTGGAGAATTTGTGGACCGCGTTCCGGGCCCAAAGCCAGGCGACGATCATTCAGAGCACATTCGTGCTGCCGGGCGAGCGAGCTTTCGGCAATTACGAATTGAAGGTCCCCGATTCCGTTGGCTCGATCTTCACCGAGATCAATTACCGGCTCGCCGTCAAAGCTCGCGAATCTAAGAACGTCCTTTTGAACGACGTCGATTTCCTCGCCGCGTCGGTCGGCCGGACGCAATGGTTCGACGCCCGGATGTGGAACATGGCGAAGACGCCTTGCCGTCTTGAGCATCTTCCGCTTCTTGCCCAATCGCTGCTCGACACTGTGCTCGCCGCCTCCGGCATGTTCGCGAAATGTGTGGTGCTCGACCTGGACAACACGCTGTGGGGAGGCGTGATCGGCGACGATGGCCTCGAGGGCATCGCGCTCGGCGAGTTCGACGAGGGCGAGGCGTTCGTCGCGTTCCAGACGTTCATTCGCGAACTGAAACGGCGCGGAATTATTCTGGCGGTGGTCAGTAAGAATGAGCACGCCGCCGCCGTGCTGCCGTTTCGTGAGCATCCCTACATGGTGCTGAAGGAAGAAGATATTTCCGTTTTCGTCGCCAACTGGGACAACAAGGCCGACAATATCCGCCTGGTCCAAAAGACGCTGAATATCGGTTTCGATTCGCTCGTCTTTCTCGACGACAACGCCTTCGAGCGCAACATCGTGCGCCAATTCCTGCCCGACGTCGTCGTGCCGGACTTGCCGGAAGACCCATCCCTCTATCTCCAGACCCTCGCCGGCCTGAACCTGTTCGAAACGGCGTCGTTCTCGGAAGCCGACTTGCAGCGGGCCGGTCAATATCGGGAAGAAGCCCAGCGTGAGCTGACCAAGACGCACTTCACCAATATCAACGATTATCTGATCTCGCTCGGCATGGAGATCCGGCTCGAGCGGTTCAATGCCTTCAACCTGCCGCGCATCGCCCAGCTCAGCCAGCGCAGCAACCAGTTCAACCTGATGACGCGCCGTTATGGCGAGGCGGCCTGCGAAACGATGATGACTGATCCTTCCATCGCGCCGCTCACGGTCAAGCTCGCCGACAAATTCGGCGATTACGGTCTGATTTCAGTCGTCATTCTTAAGGACGCTGGGAGCGATATCGAAATCGACGAGTATTTAATGAGCTGCCGGGTTTTGCAGCGCGGCGTCGAAAGCTTCACCATGAACAACATCTTTTCCTACGCCGCGCGACAGGGCGCGAAACGCGTCACCGGTCATTACCTTCCAACCAAGAAGAACGACATGGTGAAGGGTTTCTTCAAGAGCTTCGGGTTCGAGAAGATTGCGGATGGCGAGGGCGGCGCGACCCAATGGGCGCTCGCCGTCGACGCCTATCAGCCGCGCGAGACATTCATGACGCCGGTCGTCAACGAGCTTTGAGAAAAGGGGGAAGGAGTGGAAAAGAGTGAAATTGAGTCGCGCCTGACGCCAATCTTTCGCGACGTCTTCAACGACGACGCGCTGGTGGTCACCGAAGGCATGACGGCGGCGGAAGTGCCGACCTGGGATTCGCTCTCGAACATCAACATGATCATTGCGGTCGAGAAAGCCTTCGGCGTTAAGTTCAGCATTAAAGACGTCAGAAACCTCAAAAACGTTGGCGAACTGCTCGATCTGATCAAGAGAAAGGCGGCGTAGGTGAGTTTCACCTCGCCCCTGTTTTATGTTGTCCTCGTTCCCGCCGTGGCGGTCTTTTATTGGTTCTCTGGGCGCTGGCGAGCAATTTATCTTCTGGCGCTTTCTTACGCATTCTACGCGCTTTCGAGCCGGGTTTATCTCGTGTTGCTCATCGTCGCCTCGGCCGCGGTCTATGCGCTCGGGCTTGCCATCGCGAAGAGCAACGGCGAACGGGCGAAGCAGGCGTATCTGGCGGTCGGCGTCGCCGCGGTTATTGCCGTCATCGTGGCGTTCAAGGCGGCGGGCGCCTGGCGCGGTTTTCTCTTGCCGCTCGGCGTTTCGTTCTACTCGTTCAAGTTGATCTCGTATCTCATCGAAGTCTATTGGGATGATGAGGCAGTCGAGCGCGATCCAATCGTGTTCTTCCTTTTTCCAGCTTTCTTTCCGCAGATCATCAGCGGGCCGATTCAGCGGCCAGAGCCGTTCTTCACCCAGATGCGCGCGATCATGGCGAGATCGCTGAACGCCGACCAGATCGAAACGGGATTTCGGTTCATACTCGGCGGACTGATGATGAAGACGCTGGTCGGCGACCGGCTCGGCGCCTTCATCGAAACGATCGACCAATCCCATACAAATTATTCTTACGGCGTCATGCTGACGACAGTCGCATGCTATACGCTTCAGCTCTACGCAGATTTCTCGGGCTACACGAACATAGCGCTGGGTATCGGCAAGCTGTTCGGCGTCGAGGGTCCGCCCAATTTCAACGCGCCGTTTTTAGCGGTCAACATCCAGGACATGTGGCGTCGCTGGCACATGAGTTTGACCCTATGGCTCACCGACTATTTGTTCACGCCTTTGTCGATGTCGCTTAGGGACTATGGTCAGGCCGGTTTGATCGGCGCCATCTGCCTCAACATGATCATCATCGGGGTTTGGCACGGCTTCACCCTCAACTATCTCGTGTTCGGTATTCTTCACGCCGTCTTTCTCAGCGTCACCGTGCTGATCCTCGGCGAGCTCGCGCGCCGCAAGCGCGCCGCCGGAAAAGCCAAGGCCCCGCCAACCCCTGGCTGGCGCCCACCGGGCGCGCTCCTTCGCGTCCTCGGAGCCGCGTTGACCTTTGCTCTCATGAGCTTTTCGCAGATCTTTTTTCATTCCGAGACATTCAGCCAGGCCACCTCCATACTCGCGCAGCTGGCTGGAGCAGCGCCGAGCGGGTCGACAGGATGGTCGGACATGCCCGCTTATTTCAGCGTTCCCGCCTGGATCTGCATGGGCGTCGCGCTTTACGTCGGCGCGGGCGCGCCGGGAGCCCGGGGACTGTTCGGATCGCTCAACCGGACGGCGCCCAATTGGCTGCAATACGGCGTCTGCCTGTTCCTGCTGTCGGTTCTCTCGACCGAGGGAAGCGGACAGTTCATTTATGGGCAATTCTAGCGAGCCGGACTACGACGGCGCGCTGAATGGGATTGAGACGTCAAGGGAACGGATGGCCGGACTGAGACTTTTTGGCGTGCTGGCCGCGTCGCTCGTCGTCGCCCTGATTCTCAGCGCGGCCGTCTGCCTTCTTCCCGAAAACGACTATCAAAAATGGCAGCTGCAAGATCCAGACGGCCGGTTGCGTTGGATCTACGAGCGGATCCACTTTGATCCGACGCCGATCGACGTCGCCATCGTCGGTCCTTCCCGCGCGCAGCTCGGCCTTAGCGCCGCCGCCATCGAGCAAGATCTTGCGCAGCGGGGGAAGCGCGTCAATGTCGCGAATTTTGCGATGCTCGGCTCTGGCCGGGATCTTCAGTGGGCGATCCTAGACGAGTTATTCAAAGCGAAATCGCCGAAAGTGGTCGTCCTCGAGGTGGACGAGGAGCCCTATCCGTTCGGCCATTTCTTGTTCAAACATGTCGGCCTCACGGAGGCGATCGTCTTTCCGCCGTCGCCGTTTCTTCATAACTACCTCTACAACCTCGCCTACCTGCCAATTCGCAAGCTGAAGCTGTTCGGCGCCAACCTCTTCCCTGGTTTGTTCGGCCTCACAAAAGAATTCGATCCGAAGCACTACGCGGAAAACCGCACCGACTATTCCACGAGCTTTATTGGAGACGGCAAGCTGGTCGACATGGAACATCGGGTTTCGCGCGACACCCTCCTCGCCGAGCCGCGGGAGCCAGTGCCGCGAACGCGGTTCGCGCGCCTGCTCACCCGGATCAACGGGGGCGAAGATCACCTCTTCATTGAAAAAATCGCTCGCGAGGCGAAAGCCCACGGCACGCAGCTCGTCTTCGTGCACCTGCCGATGTTCGAGGGTCCGCGGACGGTCAGCGATGAGGATTTTCTCAAACAATTCGGCCCCGTCCTCAACTATGGCGACCTCGCGCCGCGGGACGAACTGTTCGAGAATTGGTCGCATCTGAATCACGCCGGCGCGATGAATGCGAGCGCCAGGCTCGCGGATGCGATCGCCGGTCTCAAGCTCTAGTACGGCCCGGCGTCCCGGCTCGTAGCGTCGCTCTTCGTAGCTCAGCTACCGGACCCGCAGAATGCGTCCGATAGGCATGCGTTGGCGCTCACCGGAGACCGACTTCGCCAGCTGGCTGCTCAATCACGGCCATTGCGGCCACGGTATGATTGGAACCACCGGATCGAACTCCGCCGCAGTCGAGCGCGAACCGCTGATGAAATACTCCACGAGATCGCGAGCAAAATACGCCACGAGAGCCATGCCGCTCATGCCGCCCACGACAGTGACGATAAGGGCTAGCGACAACAGCCGCTGAGCGAATCTTTGGATGACGGTTGTAAACATCCCATTTCCCCGTTGTCTTGTCCGCACTCTTGCGGGACAGCCGGGAGAATGGTCTGGCCTACGCTACACCGAGATTTCGAAGCGGGGCCATCGAGCTACGGTCGCAATACAAACGGATCAACGCGCAACCTGAACGGCATCCGGCGTCGTCGACGCCGCACAGTTCCCCGTCGACATAGGCGTTCTTCACGTGAGGTTCGCGAGCGCTGCGAATGTTTGCCAGTTAAGTCCACTAGACACATTGATATAACTGGCGACTCCCGCAGGGCTCGAACCTGCGACCTGCCGCTTAGAAGGCGGCTGCCGCACGATAACGAGACCGTGCGTTGACGATACGCAACATCGATCACAATCAATGGCTTAATCCCCATTCGTTAGGTCGCGTTGCTAACACTTGACAACTCCAAATAACCTGGGGTAACGTTACCCCAGAGTAACCCCTCCGGGAGCAGCTGCCGTGCCGAGAAAAAAGCTGACCGATCTTTTCGTTGCGAAAGCCGCGGCGCCAACAAAAGGTCGGGTTGAGTACTTCGATACCACCTTCCCTGCCCTCGCGTTCCGCGTGACGGATAGCGGTCACAAGTCTTGGTCGCTGTTCTATCGCGCCGGCGGCCGATTGCGGCGCTACACTATTGGCCCCTACCCTGCTTTCGACCCCGCCGCGGCCCGTAAAGCGGCGAGCGCGGCCCTCCATAAGGTTCAGGCCGGCGGAGATCCAGCGGAAGAAAAGCGGGCGCGCAGACTGGCGCCAAGGCCCAACGCCGACGACTTCGAATCCTTCGCGCGCGAGTATTTAGAGCGCCAGGTCAAGCGCAACACAGCCGCGTCGACCTATCGAGAGACGGCCCGCATCATTGACCAGGATGTCATCCCCGAATGGGGCAAACGCTCGATCGGCTCCATTGCAAAACGCGACGTCATCGCGCTTGTCGACAAGAAGGTTGCTTCAGGCGCGGAGGTCCAGGCGAATCGCATCTTGGCGCGCCTCCGAACGCTGTTTGGCTGGGCGATCGAAAAGGACCGGATCAGCGTCAACCCGTGCGACGGGCTCAAGCCGCCGACGAAGGAGAAGGCGCGTGACCGTGTGCTTAACGAGGCTGAAATTCGCGCGTTCTGGGCCGCGACAAAGGAACTCGGCTGGCCATTCGGATCGCTGTTTCGGCTGCTGATTTTGACCGCGCAGCGTCGCGATGAAGTCGCAACGATGGAATGGTCGGAAATCGACCTTGAGCGTCATGTGTGGTCCCTCCCCCGCGAGAAGGCCAAGAATGATCAGGGTCACGATGTCCATTTGTCGCAACAGGCGGTCGACCTTCTGCTTGCACTCCCCCGCATCGAGGGCGGCCTCGTTTTCTCGACGAATGGCCGCACCGCGGTAAGCGGGTTTAGCCGGTCAAAGGAACGGCTCGACGGTCTTATGGCGAAGTCGATCGGCCACGAGGTAGACCCTTGGATTCTCCACGATTTGCGCCGCACTGCGGCAACCGGCATGGCAGGGCTTCGTGTCCTGCCGCATGTCGTCGACCGCATCTTAAACCATACGAGCGGAACGATCCGCGGCGTTGCGCGCGTCTATAACCGTTTCGAATACGGCGAGGAACGCAAAGCGGCGCTTGAGGCGTGGGGCCGCAAGGTCGACGCGATCGTCACGGGCGCCGAGGCGGCGAATGTTGTCCTGCTCCGCGAGGCCGCGCGATGAACGAGGCTGAGAAGAACACGTTGAAGGAAGTGCGGGAAAAGTGGCTGACCGAATTGCGGCAAGTCGGCGAGGTGTTGAATGTCTTGTTTCCCGCAGCAGAGCACGTCCAATCTCCGCCACCTACGCGCGAGAGCCTTCTCGAATGGGCAAGATCGACCCGCTCGCTTCGCCCTAAGGAGCGCCGAGAGCAGGTGCTCCGGTTAGTCGAGGAGTCCCTGAGCGCGAGCGCGGCCGTTTCCGTCGCCGAGATATTCGAGGCGGCTTATGGCGACCCAACCGGCAAAGACTATTGGCGCCTTTGGCTGAGGTACGAACAGTCCGAAGACGCCATTGGAAAGCTCCTCGCAACGCACTTCCGCGCCGAGAACCAGGATGCTGCCGCCGCGGGTCATCCGTTCGGCTGGGGTTGGGAGGGGTGCTGCTGTCAAGCCTTAGGAAGGTATCCCTCGGGAGAAGTGGTGGACCGCTTGAGGTCGATCGCCGAAGATGAGGAATTGGGGTATCTCATTGCGCCCTCTGCTCGCGCGTTTCTCGTCAGTGGATTGCCGGCGCAAAATGGGAAGAGACGGGGCCCGCGTCCGGTTCAAATGCTGCGCGTGAGAGCTAGCGATCAATTCCATCGCCTTGACGATATGACGGAAGAGGAGATGGTCGCGCACTTCAGCGCATCGCGCGACACCTGTAGAAAGGCCCGCGACACTATCCGGTCGGAGAAATAACTGCGACAATTATCGACCATCGACAAATAGCGACATCGTTCGGCACGAACCAAACATCCCGTAGTCACTCAAAACGACGCGAGGTGTTTTAATGGGACCGCAACTCAGAGACGATCTCCCGGACGGCGCTATTCCTGGCGACGATCGCTTTCTCCCCGCACGCTCCGTTTGGGAGAGATACGGCGTTACAAGCATGAGCTTGTATCGCTGGCTCGACGACGAAGGAATGGGGTTCCCTAAGCCGCTCTATATCGGCCGCTTTCGCTTTTGGCGTCTCGCTGATCTGATGGAATGGGAAAACTCCCGTCCGCGCACGGGGACACCGTATGGCGCGGCGGCTCGGGCTCGCGCAAACTCGGCGGTTGCGTGAGCAATGGCCGAAAAGAAAGAGCCGACCGCTTGCGACGGCCGGCTCCTGAAGGCGAATTCAGATGATCAGTCCGCGCTTTATATCGCATCCGCCTTTCAATCGCAACCGCCCGGCGATGTTTCCGCCGCGGCAATAGACGCCGTCGTCTTCGGAATCGATCCCGGCGGTCACGGCGCCATCGCAGTGCTCAATGCCGCCGGCCAACTCCTCGACGTGATCGACATGCCGTCGACCCGAGAGGCGAATGGCAGGACCGCGACCAATGCGCCCTTGCTCGCCAGCATCCTCGCGCGCACGCACGCTCGCGTAGCTTTCTGCGAGTTCGTCGGCGCAAGGCCCTCGGATGCGCGGGTCGCAGCGTTCGCTTTCGGGAGAGCCCGCGGCGTCATTGAAGGCGTTTGCGGAGCGCTTTCCATCCCCATCGTGTTCATAGCGCCGCCGGTCTGGAAGAGGCTGGCGGCGATCCCTCCGGGCGCCGAGAACAAAGACCTTGCCCGCACGCGCGCTATCGCCCGCTGGCCGGCGCACGCGGATCTATTTGCTCGCAAGCGCGACGTCGATCGCGCCGAGGCCTGTTTGATCGCACTTGCCGGGTTGATGCGGGAGACGCGCACTTGAACGCGCACACTCCGATTCCGGAGCTCGCGAGGCATCTCCGAGCGATTGCAGAGGGCAACCGCCAAGATCGCGACTGGATGGCCGACGAGAGGCTCGACGAGCTTGTCTTCCTTTGCGAGATCGTCGCCAGCCATTGTACCAGCGCGCGTGAAGCCGCCTGGAGGCGAGACCAGACGTTACTTGGCGACCACATGCGCCACGCCTGGGAAGGCCTGCAAGCAGCCCGTAGCCTTTTCAAAGCGCTTCCTCCCGACGCGAGCAAGGGGGCATGAGCGCGCTCGAAACGCTCGCTGAGCGCGCGCCGGCATTCTCTGATGAGGATCTCGCCCTGCGATTCGCGGAGCGCCATGCCGGCAATCTCCGCTTCGTCGCCGCTTGGAATAGGTGGCTCTTTTGGAACGGCATGCATTGGCAGTTCGAGGAGACGCTGCGCGCCTGGGACTTCGCCGAGCGCGCCGCAAGCTATTGGATTTCGATTCGCGAGGCCGCCGATCGCGGGGAGCCCCTGACTGTCGAGACCCACTGCAGGCAGATCCGACTCGTGACACTCGCGGCCTTTGAGACGGTCAAGGCGCTCGGCTCCCAGGAGGCAGAGCTATGACCGACGCCCTTACCTCGCGCGCCGCCCACGAGTTTCGGGATGAGCGCGACAGGCAGGAACGGGTCCGCGCGCCTAAGCTTGCCGTGCTCCACTCGGCGCCGCCACCAGCAAGCGAGGACGACTATGACGGCGCCCAAGCGCCTCCCGCACCTTTTGCCGATGACGCGCCGGAAGCTGAGCCGAGCGAGTTAGGTGCGCTGCCCGTAATCTCCGCTGCCGCCTTCGCCGGCGTCTCGCCGCCGGAGCGGCGGTGGATCGTGAAGGACATGATCCCCGACCGCACGGTTACGATCGTAGCTGGTGACGGCGGCGGCGGGAAAACGACGCTTATGCTGCAACTCGCCGCCGCAATAGCGGGCGCGCGCCCTTGGCTCGGACATACTCCTGATCCCGGCCCGGTGCTTATCGTCACTGCAGAAGATGACGAAGAGGAGATCCATCGACGCTTGGCGGCGATCGCAAAGGGCCTCACCGTCGAGCTCTCCGATCTCGCCGACCTCCACATCGTGCCCTTGGCCGGCCAGGACGCCGTGATGGGGGCACCAGAGGGCAAGGCCGCCCTCATTGCCCCGACCACGGTGTTTCGCGGGCTCCTCGCCCTCGTCGAGCGGATAAGGCCGCGCCTCGTCGTCCTCGATGCCCTCGCGGACGTGTACGCGGGTGAATAGAACGCGCGGGCTCAGGCTCGCCAATTCATCGGCTTGCTCCGCGGACTTGCGATCAAGAATGACCTCGCCGTCGTGCTAATCGCTCACCCCTCTCTGTCCGGCATGGCAAGCGGAAGCGGCACAAGCGGCTCGACGGCCTGGAGCAATTCTGTCCGCGCGCGGCTCTATCTCGAGCGCATCGTCGATGAGGGCAATCGAGAGATCGACCCCGACCTCCGCGTCTTGCGGGTCAAAAAGTCCAACTATGGACCCGTCGGCTTAGAGCTTCGTTTGAGGTGGCAGAACGGAGGCTTCATCCTGGATGGACCAGCCGGAGGATTCGACAAGATAGCCGCCGAGGCTAAGGCCGAACGCGTCTTCCTCGACCTTCTCGGCACCTTTACGGCCCAAGGCCGCGACGTCTCACCAAAGCCGAGCCAGACCTACGCGCCAAGCGTTTTCGAAAAGCATCCCAACGCCGAGGGGATTACGAAGAGGGGATTCGCTTCCGCAATGGAGCGGTTGCTCACGGCAGGACGCATCCTCGTCGAGACCGTCGGACCGCCTTCGCGCCAATACAAGCGATTGATCATCGCCAGCCTGAGCGACGAAAAATGATGGTTCGAACGCCCTTCGCACGCCTATTCCAACCCCCTTCGAACTGGGTTCGAACTATGTGCTTCGCACACCCCCTATACCCCCTGCGTGTACGAAGGGGTTCGAACCCCTCGCTTGAAGCTCGGGGAAACCCTTCTAATCCCATGAGGGCGACATAGACTGCTCGTTTTTCCCGCCGGCCGGAACGCGCGCCGCGTCTGCCCTTGGCAGGCCGGAGAGCAACCGCACAATGCGGTTGCCATGCAAATAATTTCAGAGCGTTATGTCGCGTTATGTTGCAGGGGTAACTCCAGGGCGCTATGTTCGCCGGCATGGACAGTGCCGCTTCGCCTTCCTTCCCTCGGCCGGCTGAAAGTTCGCCCGCCGTTCGTGATGCTCTCGCCGAGCGCCCGTCGCGCCAGCGTAGCCGCGTGACGAATGGCTCGAAGCTGATTGCCGGTGTCGACGGTCGAACGGCTGAGGCGAGGCGATTCAAAGACGTTGCTGTGTCTCTCGCTGATGACCTTGGCGGCGCGGCCGCTTTGACGGAAGCGCAGCGCGCGCTTGTGAAACAGGCGGCCTCGCTCGTCGTTCAGAGTGAGAGCTTGCAGGGCGCCATGCTTCGGGGCGAGGCGATCAGCGACGAGCAAATGACGCGTGTGGCTAACGCCTTGGGCCGCACGTTAAACCGCCTTGGTCTCAAGAGGGCGCCGGCGAAGCGCGAGGCGTCGACGCTCGCTGAGCACTTCTCGCGTCCGGTCCAACGGAGCGCCGCGACGTGAGGATCCGGAAGATCATCACCATGCGCGAGGCTCTGGAGAGCCCCGCTTATTTCGGAACGCTGCTTGCCGGCCATAGCTGGCAGGCTTGAAGCGTCCTTCTGGTCGCGATCGTCGGCGAGGAGCTGACCGAAGACGAGCGTGTCGTCCTCAAAGCCCTCACGGGCCGCGACAGCGAGCCACTGGAGCCCGTAGAGGAGTTCTGGGCCGTCATTGGACGCCGCGGCGGGAAAACCCGCGCTATGGCAATCCTGGCGGCTTATTTGGCGGCCTGCGTCGACCACAGAGAAAGGTTGGCTCCTGGCGAGAGGGGCGTAATCCCGCTACTGGCCGCAAGCGTGCAACAAGCCGCTTCTGCCTTTGCTTTCATCGAGGGCATCTTCGCCGTTGCTCCAAATCTCAAGGGCCTCGTTGACGGGGCGACGTCCGACACGCTGAGCCTGGTGACCGGGATTGATATTCAGGTCCGGCCGGCTTCGTTCAGGACAATTCGGGGCATCACGGCCGTCGCGGCGATCTGCGATGAGATCGCCTTCTGGCGCAGCGACGACAGCGCCAATCCCGACAAGGAAATCCTGAAGGCGCTGCGGCCGTCACTGGCGACGACCGGCGGGCCGCTGATTGCCATCTCCTCGCCCCATGCCAAGCGCGGCGAGCTTTACGGGACCTTCAAGCGCCACTTCGGCCCGAGCGGCGATCCGTTGGTTTTGGTTGCGAAGGCGACAAGCCGGGAGATGAATCCGACGCTCCCGCAGCGCGTCATCGATCGCGCAGTGGAGGCGGACCCGGAAGCGGCGAGCGCCGAGTACGGGGCGGAGTTCCGCGGCGACCTCGAAGTGTTTGTGTCGCGCGAGATTATCGAAGCCTGCGTTGCGAGGGGCGTGACGGTCCGATCTCCACTCGACGGCGTGACCTATCGCGGGTTCGTCGATCCGTCGGGCGGATCAAACGACGCCATGACCCTCGCCATTTCACACCACGAGGGCAAGCGGGCCATCCTCGATTGCGTGCTTGAACGGAAAGCGCCGTTCAATCCGGACGCTGTCACTTTGGAGTTCGCGCGGACACTGAAGTCTTATCGCGTCTCGACGGTGACCGGTGATCGATACGCCGGCGAATGGCCGCGCGAGCGTTTCCAAGCGCACGATATCACGTATCAGCCCGCGGAGATGAACCGCAGCGAGCTCTATCTCGCGTTCCTACCGCTTCTGAATTCGGCCCGCGTCGACCTTCTCGATAGTCCGCGGATGGTCGCGCAGTTCGTTGGCTTGGAGCGTCGTACGAGCCGTGCGGGACGGGATACGGTTGATCATGCACCAGGCGGGCACGATGACCTCGCCAATGCGGTTGCGGGCGTGCTTACCGTCAAGGCCGATGCAGCGATGAACATCACGCCTGAGATTCTGGCGATGGCGGCTGACCCGAAGTATCGCGCGCACGTCGTGCACTCACCGGGCGAGTACCAGCAGCGCACAGGCAGCTTCTTCGGCAGCGGCGGGTTTTTCGG
>Ga0209624_10000789_pt1 | contig 27025 bp, 12 predicted proteins | sample JacPinW_OM2H0_O1_FD_188565 | JGI IMG/M metagenome (GOLD analysis project Ga0209624, IMG submission 188565) | Forest soil microbial communities from Algoma, Ontario, Canada - Jack Pine, Ontario site 1_JW_OM2H0_O1 (SPAdes) (version 2) | ecosystem: Environmental > Terrestrial > Soil > Boreal...
TCAGGAGCGACCTGCTGGACGAGGCGAAACGCACTGATGCGGTGTTCAGTCATTTACCTCCCGCGGTCAAGGTAGACGAAACAGTGCTGCCAACGATCGAATCAATCGAGAACACCCTATCGTCCCATTTGGATGCCATCAGCTCGTTAGCGGCTTCGGGAGAGTGGGCGGCCGTACGGGATCGAAGCGACAAACAAATCCAGCGGCTTGAATTTCTCAGCGCTCAGCTCGTCAAAGACGTAGCCCGCGACGTGGAAGAACAGCGCACGCAAGCTGCATCCAACATTGCGCTCGTCGAACGTCGAATCGTCTTCACAGCCATCGTCACAGGGTTCGTTACCCTGTTCACCGCCGGTTTCTTTGGCTGGGCCACGGCGCTAAGGATCATGGAGCTTCGGTTGAAGGCAAGCACAGAGCGGAAGCAAGCGGAAGAGGCGCTGCGGCAGGCGCATGATGATCTCGCACGAGCCAACCGCGTGAGCAGCATGGGAGAGCTGACTGCCTCGCTGGCGCACGAAGTCAATCAACCGATTGCCGCAGCCATCACCGACGCCAATACCTGCCTGCGCTGGTTATCGCGCGATCAACCCGATCTGGAAGAAGCGCGGGCGGCGGCGTCAAGAATCGTACAAGACGGAAGGCGTGCTGGCGAGATTATCAAGCGGGTCCACCTGCTCTTCAAGAAGGATACTCAGCACCGGGAGTTGTTCGATCCAAACGAGATTATTCGAGAGATGACACTTCTTCTGCACAACGAGGCAGATCAATTCGCCGTACTTGTGCGGACGGAGCTCGCTGCTGACCTGCCCAGCGTCGTGGGAGATCGCGTGCAACTGCAACAGGTGCTCATGAACCTCATGATGAACAGTATCGATGCGATGAAGGATGTGGATGGGACACACGAACTCAGCATTCAATCGCAGCGCGGCGAGGACGGTCAGGTGCTGATCTCGGTCAGCGATACCGGCGTGGGGCTTCCACCGCAGCAGGAAGACAAGATCTTCAATGCGTTCTTTACCACCAAGCCGCATGGCACGGGCATGGGACTACGGATCAGTCGCTCCATTGTTGAATCGCACGGGGGCCGCTTGTGGGCTGCCGACAACCCTCCGCGAGGCGCGAGATTTTGTTTCACACTACCTGCCAACGGCGCGACACGCGACCCAGTTGTGTCTGGAGATCGCACTGAAACTGCTGACGGCCATCACGGCAACAACCCGGTCGTTTGAGTGCATCCGTCGGATGCATACGCACGGTTGAGGGTACCGGTGGTTTGAGGTCCAGACTGTGGGGGTGAGATGTGCCGCTAGGCAGATGGGCGCATCGGCAAACCCACTGCTGAGCAGCAGATCGAAGAACTCAGTCTTGAACTGCAGCGGGCGCGGTTATAAAGCCGAAAGACTTTCGTCTGCTCCGCCGCTTCGCTATGCCTGAACGGCTAGTCCTGAGAAACGCGGTTCTCGTCAGCGACTATCAGTCACGAGAAGCGGACTTATCGTTAGCAGTCTCTGAGCCTCGACGGAGTATTCCGGCAATATGTCGACAGCGAAAGAGCTAAGGTCCTGATGTCGGCTAGGTACTCGGCGAACCAAAGAAGAAATACCTCTGACTCGCCGAGCAATTTGCGTTTACGACTTTATGAACTCGAGAAGATCGGCATTGATCTGCTCTGCATGCGTGGTCGGCATCCCGTGCGGCAGGCCCTTGTAAACCTTCAACGTGCCGTTCTTCAGAAGCTTGGCAGCCAGCGGGCCTGCGTCGGCGAACGGCACGATCTGGTCGTCCTCGCTATGCATCACCAGCACCGGAACGGTGATCTTCTTGAGGTCCTCGGTAAGGTCGGTCTCCGACAAGGCCTTGATGCAGTCATATTGTGCCTTGGTCCCACCCATCATTCCTTGCCGCCACCAGTTATCAATCACTCCTTGCGAAACCTTCGCACCGGGACGGTTGAAACCGTAGAAGGGACCCTCGGGGACATCGCGGTAGAACTGCGCGCGGTTGGCCATCCCAGCGCGAAAGCCGTCGAAGAACTCGATCGGCAGGCCGCCCGGATTCGACGCCGACTTAACCATGACCGGCGTGATGGCGCTGATCAACACCGCCTTCGCGACGCGCCCGTCGCCTCCGTATTGAGCGACATAGCGAGCCACTTCGCCGCCGCCGGTTGAGTGGCCGACGTGGATGGCGTCTTTCAGGTCGAGATGCTCCACCAGGGCAGCGCTGTCGGCTGCGTAGGTATCCATGTCGTTGCCGAGATCGGTCTGGGTCGACCGTCCATGGCCGCGGCGGTCATGCGCGATGACGCGGTATCCGCGCAGCAGGAAGAACAGCATCTGGCTGTCCCAGTCGTCCGCGCTGAGCGGCCAGCCGTGGTGGAACATGATCGGCTGACCTGTTCCCCAATCCTTGTAGTAGATCTCTGTACCGTCCTTCACTGTGATGCTGCTCATGAGTCATTCTCCTGTCGGGTTGTGTGCTCTTGTTAGTCAATAGCCGGGTACATGACTCCTTACCGTCGCTATGGTGAACGCCGGGTGAGTTGACGATAACAGGGGCTGATGAAACCTGGGTTAGGATCCGATCTTCGGTTCAGTCCTCGGAAATGGGCTTTTCGTTAGCTGGTTACCAAGCTGGAAGCTAGCCCAGAAGTCGTCGCCCTACTCGTAGAATCGATCCAATGTCCATCAATGCGATTCGGCACACCCTCACAGCTGCCCTTTTCTCAGTCACCGCCATCACGTACGCGCAATCCGGCAACCGCGCCGTCGACCCCACCCTGGCCGCCCAAATCGCCGCCATCCCCGCCATCGACAATCACGCCCACCCACTCCTCTCCCCACCCGCCTACGCCACCGACCGCAACTTCGACGCTCTGCCCGTCGACACCATGGACCCCTACACCGACCCCGTCGGCATGCGTCCCACCCTCCCCGCGCTCCACGACGCATGGGAAGCCATCTTCCACTTCCATTCCGACGCCCAACTCCCGCTCGACGCTTCAGGCCTCAGACAACTCGAAGCCGCCCGCGAAGCCACCCGCCGCGAGCAAGGCGAAGCCTACGCCACCTACGTCCTCGACCGCGCCAACATCGGCACCGAGCTAGCCAACCGAGTAGCCATGGGCACAGGCGTCGAGCCGCCACGCTTCCGCTGGGTCCCCTACGTCGACGCGCTCCTCTTCCCGCTCGACAACTCCGCCCTCGCCGCCGCCACTCCCGACCGCAAACAGTTCTTCCCCCTCGAAGACAAGCTCCGCGCCCAATACCTCCACCAGGCCAACCTGAAATCCCTCCCACCCACCCTCGACCAATACCTCAAACAACTCGTCACCCCAATTCTCGAACAACAAAAAGCCAACGGAGCCGTAGCCGAAAAATTCGAGATCGCCTACCTTCGCTCCTTCGGCTTCGACGACGTCCCCCGTGCCGAAGCCGCCCGCATCTACGCCACCCTCCTCCACCGCCCCAACCCCGACGAAGCCCGGTACAAGCGCCTCCAGGACTTCCTCTTCCGTTACATCGCACAGGAGTGCGGCCGCCTCGACCTCCCCGTTCACATCCACACCACCTCAGGCGGCGGAGGCTACTTCTCCATCGCCGGCGACAACCCCCTCCTCCTCGAACCTCTCTTCAACGACCCCCGCCTCCGCAAAACCAACTTCGTCCTCCTCCACGGAGGCTGGCCCTTCATCCACGAGATCGGCGCACTCCTCCAGAAGCCAAACGTCTACCTCGACCTCTCGCAACAATCCCTGATGATCAGCCCGCGCACCATGTCGGCGTGGCTCCGCGAGTGGCTCGAACTCTACCCAGAGAAGGTCCTCTACGCCACCGACGCCTACCCCTACTCCCAATCCATGGGCTGGGAGGAAGCCGCCTTCATAGCCAACCGCAACATTCGCGAGTCCCTCGGCATCGCCCTCACCGGCATGATGCGCGACCAGCAGATCGCCCCCACTCGCGCCGCCGAACTAGCCCGCATGGTCCTCCGCACCAACGCCGAATCCCTCTACCACTTCTAAAAGTTCACTCCTAAAGCAAGTTCAAGATGGGTGTCCCCTGACTTACTTTTAGAAGTCGTCATCCTGAACGTAGTGGAGGATTCCCGCATTTGTCCCTTGTTTTATGTCGTTATTCCTTATCCGGTAGCGAGATCGACGCTTTCCACAAGGTTCTAAGAAGTGGGTGCCCAGGTCCCGCTTCTGGGACCTGGGGCACCCTACGAGATCGCAGCCAAAAATAAACTTCAAAACCCTGTCCCATTTTTCCGACCCGAAAATGTGACCGTCAACCAACCGCGTTTACCACGCAATTCACCACAAACTCACCACAATTTACCATCCACAAACACCACAAAATTCGCAAAAAACCCTGCAAAAACGCCACTTCACCACGCCAACAATTTTTCCCGGTTCCAAATCCCAAAAACGCCTACTCGTCCTTCAGATAAGCCTGCGAATTCAGCAGCGACCGATCCATACTTCGCACCCAGTCCGTCACCTCGTCCCCGCTCTTCCCACTGGCCGCAGCCGCAGCAAACTCATTCCGCACCGCCTGCATCTTCGCCTCAAGATCGTCCAAAGCACTCAAAAGAATAGCCTCCGGCGTCATCGGCAGCTTAGGCGATCCAAACTCATACTTGCCATGGTGGCTCAAAATCATATGCTCCACCAGCACCCGCAGCTTCTCCGGAAACGGCGCCAGCGCCTGCACCTTCTCCCGCAACATCCCCTGCGCAATGTTGATATGCCCAATCAATTGGCCCTCCAACGTATAGGAAAAGCTAGACTTCCACTCCAACTCCCTTACCTTCCCGATATCATGCAGAATCGCTCCCGTAACCAACAAATCCGCATCCACTTCCGGATAAAACGGCGCAGTAGCCAGACATACGCGCACCAGCGTCAGCACATGCTCCAACAGCCCACCAAGCCATGCGTGATGCAACCGCTTCGCCGCAGGCGCCGCCTTGAACGCCGAGCCGATCACGTCGTCATCAAGAAACGCGAACACCAGCCGCCGCAGATCCGCATTCTTAAATGCGTTCACATACCCACGCAACTCCGCCCACATCTCGTCCACATCGAACCGCGTCGCAGGCTGATAGTCCGCCGGATCTACCTCGGAGTCCGCCGCCGGTCGCAGCTTCAGGAGCGTGATCTGGAACCTTCCCTGATACTTCGAGATCCGCCCATTCACCTTCACATAGCCGCCCTCCGAGCAGGTCGCCACAGGTTCCGCAAAGTCCTCCCACATGGTGGCGGCCATCGTTCCCGTCTTATCGGTCAAGGTCAGCGTAAGGAACTGTCCACCCTGCTTCTTCTCTCTAACCTGCAGCGAGGACAGGACAAAGTACGAGGTCACCAGTTCGTTATCGAACCTGGCGGCGTGCTGAACAAAAAAGTCTTTCATCTTAAGCAGAATATCCTGCCCGCACGAAGAACATCGAACTCCAGAAGCAGAAACGCGAGAGCCGAAGCCCTCGCGTCCAACGCAAATCCAAAACTTACTGCGGATTCGGCGTGGGTGTCGGCGAACCAGGCGTCGCCGGTGTCGTCTTGTCTGAAGCTGCTGGAGGAGCAGCCTTCCCCGCTCCAGGAGTTCCTTCCAGCGGAGTTCCTCGATCAGGAGCTTTCGATGGTGTCTCCTCCGGCGGCGGTGATGCAGGAGCAGGCGGCTTGTTCTGCAAACGCTCCTTCGGAGCGCCCGCCACCTTCACCTTCTTTTTCTTCTTTGCCGTATCGCCATTCAATCCCAGCGGCGCGGCCTGGGCCTGTTGCGTAGCTTTCTCATCCGCGCCTGCGGCGGCCGGGGTCTCAAGGGCCTTTTCCCTCGCCTTCGCCGTCTGGGCCTTGGCCTTGACTACCTTTTCAGTCTTGGCGCGGTCGCTGAAACGTGTCTTCTTCAGGTCGGCCACCTTTGGCGCCAGCGGATCCAGGTCCGTCGTCGAGGACGAGACCACATCCGCGCCCGCCAATGGCGCTATCGCCGTTCCTGGAGCAGCGCCAGCTGCCATCGTCCCGCCCGGTACTACCGCCGCCGAGGTAGCACCGGCACCGATATCGCCTCCCACAGCCGCATCCTGCGGACCAGGCGGCAGCGAGTTGCGCGGAGCCTGCCCAAACCGGATCTTCTCGCGCTTGATCTTCTTCGGCTTCGAACTGACGGTCTTACCTTGGGTTGTCGTGCCTGTCGTCGAAGTCGTTGCGGTCGTCGAAGTCGTGGCCGCAACCGGCGTCGCGACGGGCGTCGTCGCGGATTTATTCACCGCCGAATACCGTCCGCCCCGGTCGAACCTCTGCTTCTGCTCCACCTTCTTCTTCTTCACAACAGGCGGAGCGTACGCCGTGAACTGAAACTTGGTCTGCTTCGAAGTTGCCCCGGAGTCGACATATCCTTGCGCGATCTCGACGTAGGAGTCTTCCCGCAGCTTCGTCAGATAAGCACGCAACGCAGGCTGCATCTGCTCGGAGTACATCGCCTCCTCCACTTGCTGCTCCACATCCTTCAGCGGAGGAACGCCCGCGGCCGGGTGTTCGGTCACCTTCAGAATTACAAACCCCTGCCGAGTACGGATCGGCGCGGTCGACTCCCCTGCCTTAAGATCGAAAGTCTGATCCTCAAGCACCTTCGCCAGGGCTCCGGTTCCTCGTTTGTACATCCCCAGATCCCCGCCAAGTGCCGCCGTTTGACCGCCTGAATAGGCCTTTGCGAGGTCTTCAAACTTGGCGCCTGCCTTCAACTTCGCTGCGACCTCATCCGCCTTGGACTGCGCCTGCGCCACCGCGGCATCATTGGCTTCGGCGGGTGTCGGGATCAGGATCTCGCTCAAACGGATCTGTTCCGGCTGAGCAAACTCCTGCTTGTGCGCTTCGTAGTATGCCTGTTCCTGAGTCTGCGTCATCTGCAACCGGCGGCCAACCTCGTCCCGCACGACCTGTTGGGTAAGGAGGCTGTTGCGAATCTGTGCCTTGAAGTCTTCGAACGAGATGCCCTGTGACCGTGCGGCCTTTTCCAGATCCTCCATCGTTTCCATGTGGTTCTGTTTGCGAATGTCATCTAACCGTCGGATCACCTCGGCATCCACGTTCAGATTGAGTTCCTTGGCTCGCGACAGCAGCAATTGCTGGTCGATCATGTCGCGCAGCATGTTCTTCTGCCTGTCCGCAACCTCGGCCGGACTCGCATTGTTTTGCTGATTCTCCTGCGCAAGCTGCTGCACGGCGCGCTCCACATCGCTGCGGCTGATGATCTGGTCGTTCACGTGAACGATCACATCCTCAACCACTGTGCCGTTCGGTGTTATAGCGGCAGGAACAGGCAACGTCAACTGGGGTTGCGGCGATGCCGGTAGGCTCAATGGGCTCTGGTACCGCGGCGCCTGTGCGGACGCCACTCCCGGCAGTACCAGCATGCTTAGCCCACACATCACCACAAACTGCGAAATTCTTAATGTCATCGTCTCTCGTATCTTACTTCAGCCAACTACGCCACACGTTTCAACATCCGCTAGGCATATATCCGTAGACTCTCAGCCCGCATAGTTTGGGATCTATCTCTAGCCAATTCTAACCGTTCTGCCGCACATGGTGACGCGATCGCCGTCCCATGACGCCCAATCCCGTTTTTTTGCCCATTTCCAGCCGCAAATCGAGCCTCAATAGTCCTTCCGGGGCATTGGTCGGCTCACCTTCAAATGGTATACTTCGTCCAATAGCAGGATAGCGATCGCCGTCCGCAGCCCGCGTGCGCACCGTCGTTCCTTAGAGGTCAACAAACGCCAATGGCTCCCCGCACCCGTCGTGCACTCTTCTCCGCCGCCCTCTTCCTCGTCACCTGCGCAGTGCTTGGCTCCTTGATCAACCAGAAGGTTGCCGCCCAGTCCGCCAGCGACGAATCCACTCTGCGCGATTCGCTCCACTCCTTCACCAATGTCTACGCCTTGGTCGAGCAGAACTACGCCGAGCCGCTCAACACCGACAAGACCGACAAGGCCATCTACGATGGGGCCATTCCAGGCATGCTACACGTCCTCGACCCCCACTCCAACTTCTACGATCCAAAAGCCTACGCCCAGATGCGTGAGGACCAGCACGGCAAATACTACGGCGTCGGTATGACCATCCAACCGCAACCCACACCCAGCGGCAAAACCAAGATCGTCGTCCTTTATCCCTTCGAAGGCACTCCTTCCTACAAGGCGGGCATTCGGCCCGGTGATGAGATTCTGACTGTCGACGGCAAACCTACCGACGGGATGGATTCGACTGCGGTCGCCAACATGCTCAAGGGCGCCCGCGGAACGCATGTCTCGGTCACAATGGCCCGCGAAGGCTCCGCGAAACCACTCGTCTTCGACCTGGTGCGCGACGAGATTCCCCGCCCCTCGGTTGACCTCGCCTTTCTCCTTCGCCCGGGCATCGGTTACATCCACGTCACCAGCTTCATCGAAACCACCAGTCGTGAGGTCGGCGATGCGCTAGACAAGTTCGGCGACATCCACGGCCTCATCCTCGACCTGCGTGGCAACCCCGGCGGTCTGCTCAACGAAGCCGTCAACATGTCCGACAAGTTCCTTCAAAAGGGACAAATCGTCGTCTCGCAACGCGGCCGCGCCTTCCCCGACCAGGTCTACCGCGCCACCCGTGGCGAAGACGGTCCACACTTCCCCATCGTCGTCCTGGTCAATCGCAACACCGCCTCCGCGGCTGAGATCGTCTCCGGAGCCCTGCAGGATCATGATCGTGCCCTGATCGTCGGCGAAACCACATTCGGCAAGGGTCTCGTCCAGACCGTCTTCCAGATCACCGAAAACACCGGCCTCGCGCTCACCACCTACCACTACTACACGCCCTCCGGCCGGCTCATCCAGCGCAGCTACGATCACATCTCGCTCTACGACTACTATTACGTCCGCGACGACGCCGCCAAGGCCAGGGACAAGAGCAACCTCGAGGTAAAGCTCACTGACTCCGGCCGCACTGTCTACGGCGGCGGAGGTATCACGCCCGACGAGAAGATCGACAACCTGAAGTCGAACCACTTCCAGGACAGCCTCCTCATTCACTATGCCTTCTTCAACTTCAGCAAGCACTACCTCGCCACCCACACCGTCACCAAAGACTTCGTGGTCGACGACGCAGTCATGCAGCAGTTCAAGGCGTTCCTGAAAGATAACCAGATCGAGTACACCGACGCTGACGTCGCCGGCGCCAGCGACTGGATCAAGGAGAGCATCAAGAGCGAACTGTTTACCTCGCAGTTCGGACAGCTTGAAGGTCTCAAAGTTCGCGCCGAGTGGGACCCACAGATTGCCAAAGCGATCACCTTCCTGCCCGAAGCCCAGACCTTAGAGGACCACTCCAAGCTCGCTCAGAAAGTCACCACGGCAAGCCGCTGATCGTCTGATCGCCAGTCAGCAAGTGAAGCCTTAGCAAAGAAAACGGCGCTCCGACTATTCAGTCCGAGCGCCTTTTTCTTTTCAAATCTTCCTCTCAAATTCTTGGAGCGGGAGACGGGGATCGAACCCGCAACCAACGGCTTGGGAAGCCGCTACTCTACCATTGAGCTACTCCCGCTTCTCACCCCATTATAGCCATAGTGGCGTGGAACAGGCGGTACTTCTCGCGCCGCAAACATTAGCCACACGACCCGACCTGAGGAGTGCTGAAAAAGTCTCTGTTGTTAGGATCAGCGCAGGACTTTACGCCCCGGGCTTCTCTTCGACAGTACAACCAGACTTTCTCACCGCCGCCTCTTTAGCCGCCCGGGGAGCACTCTTTCATCACCATTGAGAGCCTCCGGCGCCGAACGATCCAACATCTGGTTGCCTTGAAGCATCACAACTGCAGATAAGAAACATACTTATGTCGTCTCTTCCGACCCTCTCGCAGTCAATTTTCTAGGAGTGATTTGAAAGACAAGGTAAAGGCCGAAAGTCCTTGGCGTGAACGCCTGAGTGCACTTCGAAATATGCCGCCAGTGCTCCGCATTCTCTGGGCGTCCGGGCGAGCCGTCGTCTCATGGGGCATTGCGCTGCGAGTCGTCGTCGCCGTCCTTCCCTTCGGCGTGGCCAAGGTCGCGCAGTACATCATCACCGACATCGCCGGAGCCCTGCGGGGCGCACCACTCCCTGCCAACTTCTGGAAGATCGTCGCCACCGAGATCGCCCTGAATGTCCTTCTCGGGCTGATAACGCGCGCCATCGACTACTCCGACTCGCTGCTTTCCAACCGATACACCCAGCATGTGAGTGTTCGAGTAATGGAGCAGGCCTCGCAACTGGACCTGACCACCTACGAGAATCCCCTCTTCTACGATCGCCTCGAGCGGGCCCGCGTTCAGGCGACCGACCGGCTGGCGATGATCCAGCAGATGGGCCGACTCTTCCAGCAGATCATCACCACCATCACCTTCTCCGTTGCGCTCGTGCTGGCATCGCCCTGGCTCGTTCTTCTCATGGCCTTCGGCGTCCTTCCATCTTTCATCGGAGAGACCCACTACGCCTTCCTCGGCTACGCCAAAAACTTTCGCCAGACTCCCGCCAAGCGTCAGATGGACTACCTGCGCCAGGTAGCCGGCAGCCGCGAAGGCGCAAAGGAAGTAAAGCTCTTCGGCCTGAACAAGTTCTTTACCAAACGGTTTCAAGCCCTCGCCGACCAGATCTATGTCGAGGATGTCGCACTTTCCCGCTCGAAGCTGATCGTCGGCGGTCTGCTTGGGGTCATCGGCACGCTGGGCTACTACGGAGCCTACGTTTACGTCATCTGGCGTACCCTCCATGGCGCGTATGACATCGGCTACTTCACCTTCCTCACCGCTGCCATCCAGCAAGCCAGTTCGAATCTCCAGCAGGTCTTCTCCACCGCCTCCGGCATCGCCGATCAGGCGCTCTTCCTCACCGACCTCATCGCCTTCTTCGACATGAAGTCAACCGTGGACGCCAACCCCAACGGCCTGCGCACCCCGCAGACCATTCAGCGTGGCTTTGAATTCCGCAATGTCTCCTTCGCCTATCCCGGAACCGAACGAACGGTCCTGAAAAACTTCAGCCTGACGCTCTCCCCTGGCGAACGGATCGCTTTGATCGGCGAAAACGGCCAGGGAAAGACCACCGTCGTCAAGCTCATCACGCGCCTCTACGACCCAACCGAAGGACAGATTCTCCTTGACGGCGTAGACCTGCGTGAGTATTCACTCGAAGACCTTCACCGCCATATAGGCGTCATCTTCCAGGACTTTATGCGCTTCGAGATGACCGCCCGAGAGAACATCGCCGTAGGCCGCGTCGACCAGCCGCATCAACAGGCCGACATCGAATCCGCCGCCCACAAAAGTCTCGCCGACACCGTCGTCGACAAGCTTGCCGGCGGCTACGATCAGATGCTGGGACGTCGCTTTGAGGGTGGTGTCGAACTCTCCGGCGGCGAGTGGCAAAAGATAGCTCTCGCCCGCGCATACCTTCGCGACGCGCAGCTGCTCATCCTCGACGAGCCTACCGCAGCCCTCGATGCTCGCAGCGAGCTCGAAGTCTTTGAACGCTTTGCCGAACTGACCGAGGGCAAGATGGCTCTTTTGATCTCTCATCGTTTCTCGACCGTCCGCATGGCCGACCGTATCGTTGTGCTCGAAGGCGGCCGCCTCATCGAAGAAGGCAACCATGAACAACTCATGGCCCGCGCCGGAGTCTACGCTGGTATGTTCGAGATGCAGGCCGCAAGCTACAGGTAGCCTCGTCCCCGCATCTTAGCCACTAGTAGTCATTTCATCAGGCGATACTCAATAAGCATCAGCCAGGATATCCAGAATATTCTGGGCATCGAGAAAGGCGTCATGGCACCGTTTTCAGAAGGCCCCGAAGGCCGGACCGACCCGATCGGATTAGAACATGCTTTGCCGCCGACGGCCCCCGCACTGGACCTGCCTACCAATAACCTGCCAGAGAAACCCTCCGTCACTGACTCAGCACTGCGCGAGCACGCCAATGCACTCAGCAGGCAGTGGGAGATGCTGCCGGTCGACCCAAACCAAACTGGATTTTCGCAACGCCTGACAACACTCACGACAAGACTCAGCGACCTGCTCAGGCGCTGCCGCAGGACCGCTTCCATCCGGGAGCTCACCCCCGAACTCGAACTTCTGGAGAGTACCCGCATGTTGGAATCGGCACTGATCGCCGGCGACAACACCGCCAGGACATTCGCCTCCCTCCCTCGCATCCGCATGGGTGGTGGCGACCTACCCCGAACCGTCAATCTGGCGGAGGGTTACCTCTCCGCAGCCGGCGGGATCTGGTCTCCCGAGTCCCTAACGACCTACGTTCAACATGCTCAGCAGTACGACGCTCTCCTGCTCGCCGAGGTCACCGTCCTGCCGCAGGCTCTCAAGCTGGCGCAACTCGAGTACATCCTCGATCGCGCCGAAGAGGCCTTCGCAGCCGGTCCTCTGCCGCCCATCGAGCAGTCTCCCTTCTCCGCAATCCTCCACAGCATGCGGCGCCTCAACCAATTCGAGTGGCGCACCGTGCTCGAGCCCCTGATCGCCTTCGACGCAATCCTCCGTCAAGACCCCTCGAACGTCTTCGCCAACATGGAAGACGAGACCCGCCACGCCTATCACATGCGCGTCGCCGAACTCGCCGAGCACGCCGACGCCAGCGAAGTCCAAACGGCTCAGATTGCGCTCAAACTCGCAATCGAGTCCAGCCGCACCCCCGACAACGATCCCCGCCACGCGCGCCGCATCCAGCACATCGGCTACTACCTTTTCGCCGAAGGCATACCGCTCCTCAACTACCAGATCGGCTACCATCCGCCTCCGATAGAAAGATTGCGCGGCATCCTCCTCCGCTGGAACGAGGACTTCTACATCCTCGGCACCTTCATACTCTCGGTCCTGCTCATCGTAGCCATCATCGCGCCTCTGGTTCCGCACCACGCCTTCTGGCCCGTCATGGGAGCTCTTCTGCTCGCCCTGCTACCTGCAACCCAGGGCGGCGTCGACCTCGTGAACAACAGCGTCTCCGCCCTACTCAAGGCCCAGTCCCTTCCCAAAATCGACTTCTCCAAAGGCGTCCCCGCCGAGGCAGCCACTTGCGTCGTCGTCCCCACGCTCCTGCTCCACGAAAAACAGGTCCGCGAACTCTGTGATGAATTGGAGGCCCGCTATCTCTCCAACCAGGATCCCCACATCCACTTCGGCCTGCTGACCGATCTCCCAGACACCGCCGCGCGACCACTGGACGAAGACAAAGACCCGCTCGTCAAACTCGCTGTGCAGTGCATCAACGATCTCAACGAAAAATATCCCCGATCCAAGGGAGGCGTGTTCTTCCTCCTGCACCGCCATCGTACCTTCAACTCCCGCCAGGGCGTATGGATGGGCTGGGAGCGCAAGCGCGGCAAGCTGCTCGACCTCAACAAATTTCTCGAGACTTCCGAAGACAACTTCCCCATCAAAGCCGGCCCAATCAGCGCGTTGACCAACGTCCGTTACGTCATCACTCTCGACTCCGACACGCAGCTTCCCCGCGCCACCGCCGCACGTATGATCGGCACCATCGCCCACCCGCTCAATCAAGCCATTGTCAACCCCAGGCGTCGCGTCGTCACTGCCGGCTACGGCATCCTGCAACCGCGCGTCGGTGTCAGTGTCGCCTCTGCATCGCGCTCCCGCCTCGCCGCACTGTACTCCGGCGAAACCGGCTTCGACATCTACACCCGCGCCGTCTCGGACGTCTATCAGGACCTCTTCGGCGAGGGCAGCTTCGCCGGCAAGGGCATCTACGAAGTCAGCATCCTCTATCAAGTCCTCGATCGCCGCTTCCCCCGCAACGCTCTCCTTTCGCACGACCTCATCGAAGGCTCCTACGCCCGCTCCGGCCTCGTCACCGACATCGAAATCATCGACGACTACCCTTCGCACTACTCCGCCCACACTCGCCGCAAACACCGCTGGGTCCGGGGCGACTGGCAGATCGCGCAATGGCTCTTCGGCCGCGTCCCCGACGAGACCGGAAAGTTCATCGCCAACCCCATCAGCACCATCTCGAGATGGAAGATCTTCGACAATCTGCGCCGCAGTCTGGTCGACCCCGTTACCTTCATCATGCTTGTGCTCGGCTGGTTCATCCTCCCCGGCGGCGCACTCTACTGGACCCTCGCGACGCTCTTCCTTCTGCTTGTTCCCGTGCTTGTCCAGCTCGCCTTCAACCTCGGCCGCGCGTCGGTGAAGCTTAGCTTCGTGGGTGCGAAAGAGAGCTTCACAACCTTCGCCGCATCATTTAATTTCACGATGCTGCACCTCACCTTCCTCCCCCACCAGATGCTTCTCTCGCTCGATGCCATCGTCCGTTCCCTCATCCGCAGTCTGGTCTCAGGAAAGCGTCTGCTCGAATGGGAGACCGCCGCGCAGAGCGAGTCAGGCAGAGGAAAATCCACTCCACTGGACGTCTATCTTCAGATCTCCCCGCTGGTGGCCCTCGTCATCGCGCTTGGCCTTGCCTTCGCCCATCTTCCATCATTCTTTGCAGCCGGGCCAATACTCCTCCTGTGGACGGTCGCGCCGTTGGTCGTCCTCTGGCTCGACTCTTCTCCGCGCCCCGACGTGGGGCCGCTTACGGTATCGGACAGACTCTTCCTGCAAGATCAGGCCATGCATGTCTGGCGATACTTCCAGGAGTTCGGCGACGAGAGAAATCACTTCCTCATTCCCGACAACGTCGAAGAGAAAAATACCCACCAGGTTCTCAAGCTCTCCCCAACCAATCTCGGCATGCTCTTCAACGCCCGCCAGGCTGCCTACGAATTCGGCTTCCTCACCCTTCCCGAGTTTGCGCACCTCACCCTTGGAACGCTCGCAACTTACGAGCGCCTCGAAAAGCAGCGCGGCCACATCTACAACTGGTACGACATCGAGACCCTCCAGGCCATCCCTCCGCTGATCGTCTCCGCCGTCGACAGCGGCAACCTCGCAGCCTCGCTCTACACCCTGCACACCGGCGCGCTCGACCTGCTCAAGCGCCCTCTACTGAGTGTTGACACCTTCTCCGGTTTCGAACAGATGCAGCGAACTCTCGCGAGCAGCTCAGATGCAAAAAGATTCATCACCACCCAATCTAGTACAGAGGAACCAGACACGACCCTCGTTCGTACCCACATTCGAACGCTTGTTCAACTCACACCCGACACCCAACGAAACACCAACTCGCACTCGACTGCGACCTGGATTGCAAACGAAAGCCGCCGCCGTCACGCGGCAATCTCCATTTTTATAGAAAGCTACGCCCCATGGCTGTTGCCCCAATACCAGTCCCTCTTCACCCTCCCGCAACTCGCTGCTGTCGCAAACCAGCAAATCCCCACTCTGCAGGTTGCCCCCGATTATGTAACGACTTTAAGAACAAAACTCGAAGAAGCATCTACATCGAACGATTCTTCCCAGGTCCAGCTCGCCGCCCAGTTGCTCTCCTTGCTCCCCGCCGCCGCAGAGCATCTCACCCAGCTCAAGAACGACATGGCCACCATCGCCTCCGAGGCCGACCGCCACGCTGATGCTATGGAGTACGGCTTCCTCCTCGTCGAATCCCGCCAGCTCCTCTCCATCGGCTACGACGGCACAACTCACGAGCTTCACTCCGCCTGTTACGACCTCCTCGCCTCCGAGGCCCGCATCGCCTCCTTCATCGCCGTCGCCAAGGGAGATATCCCCCAGCAGTCCTGGTTCCGCCTCGATCGCTCTCACGTCCTCGTCAAGGGTCGCCCCGCGCTGCTCTCCTGGACCGGAACCATGTTCGAGTACATGATGCCCGCGCTTTGGATGCGCAACTTCCCCAACACCCTTATCTCACGATCGTTGGAGTCCGCCGTTCACATACAGCGCGACCACGTGCGCGACATCCCCTGGGGCATCTCCGAGTCAGGATTCGCCAAGATGGACCCGATCGGCCGATACAGCTATCAGGCCTGGGGCATTCCGAAACTGGCTCTCAAATACGGAGCCGAGGACGGCCCGGTCATCTCCCCCTACTCCAGCTTTCTCGCACTGCCGATACTCCGCGAGGCGGCAATCGCCAACCTCCGTCGCATGGCTGCGATGGACTGGATGGGCGCGTACGGCTTCTACGAGGCCGCCGATTACACCCAAGGCAGCGAACCGCAACTGGTCCGTTCCTGGATGGCCCATCACCAGGGCATGTGTCTGCTCGCGCTGGCAAATTTGACGAAGGACAACATCATTCAGCGTTGGTTCCACGGCACTCCCCGCGTCCGCGCCGCCGAACTCCTGCTGCACGAAAAGCCCTTGAGCAAAGAGACCCTGAAAGCTCTCTCCAAACAATCCCAACTCGATGCAGAAGCCGCCCAGGCAAATTAGAACCGAAGGAATATCACGGGTGAATATAGGCCAGGTTGTCGAAACGTAGCGCTTGACCATTGCTAAAGTCGAAGATCACTTTAGAACTAGTGTCACGCCAGCCGGTCCTTAGCCGGCGAAGTTCTTTGGGCTTGATCGTGTAGGAAATTTCGCGAATCTCAGGGGAACGAATCGTCAATGTTGCATCCCTATCGCCATCGTTGTAAACATCCACACCCGCAAAGACACGGGGCGCATAAAAACTGAACTCCTCTCTCTTCGCCTCTGGATTCGACCGGTTAAGCGTAAAGGTTCCAAACTTTCCGAATGGCGTACCAATCTCCCACTCGCCAGAACCCCAATCAATCACACCGCTGGGATATTGGCCAATCAAAGGTGTTCCCGCCGCAAGATGTGGATCATCAAAGGTGACCAAAGAAGGCGGTGTCTGATCACTCGCCCCCTGAATATCGACATCTCTGGAACTCGTATGAAGGATGGAAAGCGTTTTAGTTTTATCGTCGAATGTGTACCCTTCCTGCTCAAGGGTTATGCGACGAGTAATTGCTCTTCCTCCTACTCGTACCGAATCAGGAACAAAATTCAACCGTAGTACATCAGTAGAAGCTATATCGAAGGTCGAATAAGTAACTCTACCTGCGCCATATGCAACCTTCGTAACTGTCGACAAAGAACCCAGCAGATGCGACTCTTCCGCCGGAGCCCATTCAGGCACCGCCCAGAAAGCATCCATCATCCTGCGTGGCCCATCAGCAAATTCATCGGTAAACCACCATTGATTGCTGAAAGGAGCGTGAGCTGCTCCCGATAACCCCTGAAAATATGTAACCCAGTTATAGGTACGGTATGCCGCCTCTTTGTAAGCTGCGTCTCCCGTCTTCGCAGAGTACAGAGCTTCGACAGCAGCAAGTCTCGCGCTGTGGCTGTCGCAGCACTGGTTCGGGACATTGCAACAATATTCTTTTCCGCTCCCTTGTTCGGTTGTGACCATCGCCCCGTGTACAAGATATTTTGGCCACTTCGGTGTCGTCTTCACCCACTCGATCAGCTGTCGAGCATGTTCGCGCCACTCGGGATCCTTGTCCGGATGCAGAAGGACATAACGCGCAAACTCCAGCGGAATAACCTGGTTCATGTTGTCCATGCTGCCTTGGACGTCTTCGAAGTAACCGACCCATACGTTATTGCGCATGGGGTATTTCATTAGCCACGCCCATGCACCCTCACGAACCCTCTTATAGGAAGCTGTATCTCCCTGGCCCAGGCGAATCAACTCGTCCAGCAACATGATGGTCTCAACAACATTCGCAGAGTAAGGAAACATCCCTTTCCCGTTTTCGAGGCTACCGTCACGTGCATGACACCGATAAGGCCACGGCGAATTCTTTTCATCGCCGGCCTTGAAATTCTTGACGAGCGCTTCCGCGCAGCGAATTGCCGCAACCAGATACTTCGTGTTCCCCGTCATTTCGTAAAGCCGAAGGTAGGCGTAGCCATCTTCACCAACTACGTGAGGCTCTACGAAATCCTCTCCGTGCTGACTCCAGCCGGTGTATCGAACGCTCCCCGGATTTGCAGATGGATAAGGCACCTGGGACCAGGCATAGCCCTCTGGAGTCGTGCCGTTTTCAAGCTCATAGTCGACGAAGTTCTCGAGGAATTCCAACGTGTGCGGATCGGCTGTATAAGGATAGAGACGCTCAAAAAAACCCTGCATCATTGCTCGCAGATAGCCCGTAGAATTGGCCCAGTGGCGCTCCGGGATCAATTCAAATGTCGTCCGGTCGAAGTCAAAGCAGCAGAAATAATAAGGCAGTCTTTGGCGATTGTATTGATCCCACAAAATCGTCCATTGCGAAAGAAAATATGCCGAGTAGGAGTATCCGACATTATCCGGCATCGGCCATGGCAGCAGCTTTCCTGCGTCGTCCAATGCAACGGGACGCCCCGCGATGGATGACTCGTTTACCGTGGAGATCACTGGAAAAGACTGCTGTCCGGCAACCAACGGCGCGCCTAAGAAGACCGCGAGAAATACTCTTGCCAATCGAACAGGTTTTTTCATATATTCCATTCCGATCTCTTTCATACACAGTACGCTGGCCGGGTTCTCACTACGGCAATGCAAAAGCGACGTAGGCGGCTCCCTGCGGACCTTTACGGTCTCGCTGCCCGCTGGTCGCAATAACGATATATTGCTTGCCGTCTACCATGTATGTCGCAGGTGTTGCTGTGCCCGCAAAGGGGAGTTCGGCCTCCCATAGCAATTCGCCCGTCTCACTATTGAAAGCACGAATTTTGCGGTCGTAGATGGTCGCTCCAATGATGACAAGACCTCCCGCGGTCACGATTGGACCGCCGTAATTCTCGGACCCGGTATTCTTCATACCCTTTGCTGCGAGCTCTGGATACTGGCCGAATGGAATCTTCCATAGATATCGGCCTGTATTTAAATCGATCGCGTTCAACGTTCCCCAGGGTGGCACGACTGCAGGATACCCGTCCGGATCGACGAACTTCCGGTAGCCAGTGAAGCGATACTTCGGCTCATCATCAGGCCTGCCAGAGAAGGACACAGCCTCTGTCTTGGAAGAAATCTCGGCCGGGTCTGTACTTACAGTCGTCGCCATAAACGTATTGCTGGCTCCTAGAAAGTGAAGCAGCGCCGCCGTATCCTTCTCTGGCATCTTTCTGAATGAGGGCATTCGGCCCTTACCATTGTGTACGTAGTCGACAATCTGCTCGTCTGCGAGGCGCCCGCGTACACCGACCAGCGGCGGGTAGTTCGACGGCGCACCCATCAGGTCGTCTCCATGACAGATCGCGCAGTTGCACTCGTATACCTTTGCACCCAGGGCATCGCGAGCGGCTCCCGCCGCGGCGGCGGAAATGGGTTTCGCTAACGTACCACTGTTGCCGGTCTGTCCTCCTGCCGACTCAACACCCGTTCGCACGTACTCCAACACAGCCTGGAGACCAGCGCCCTGCAGATTTGGAAAAGAGGGCATTCTCCCCTTGCCGCTGTGAATCAAGTCCGATATCGCTGTGGTGGACATTCGCTTGTCTATGCCGACGACCGACGGAAACTCGGGAGGCGACCCTTTTAGATCTCCACCATGGCAGAGAGCGCACTGGCTTTGATACAACGTAGAACCCAAGCCGCCACCGATCTTGTTCTCTGCGAGGCCACCGGTCCAGGGCACATCGTTGGAATTGATATAGATGACACCCCTGAGAGGATCTACCGCTGGGCCACCCCACTCTGCGCCACCGTCGAACCCAGGGAAGATCACCGTCTGTTTGCCGAGGCCAAAGGGAATAAATTGTCCCTCGCTGCGGAACGTTTTGAATTGCTCGGAAGCCCATGCATGTACCTCGGGAGTGCGCTGTGTGAGCATATCCGCGGTCAATAACTGACGTGCATAGGGTGCAGGAGCAAGCGGAATCGGCTGAGTTTTCGAACTCACCTCACCCGGAACATCCGACGCCGGAAACGGCCTCTCCTCAATCGGGAATAGTGGCTTGCCTGTGGCACGTTCAAACAAAAAGACAAAGCCATGCTTGGTCGTTTGCGCCACCGCGTCAACCATCCTTCCATCGCGTTTGACAGTCACCAGAGCTGGCGGGGACGGGAAATCGCGATCCCACATGTCGTGATGTACGTCCTGAAAGTGCCAGATACGTTTGCCGGTGTTCGCATCCAGCGCCAGTAGTGTGTTCGCGAAGAGATCATCGCCCACGCGGTCCGCACCGTAGAAATCGGTGACTGCAGATCCTGTAGGGACGAAGATGATTCCTCGTTTCTCGTCTACCACCATTCCCGTCCAATTGTTCGCGGCCCCGGTAATCTTCCACGCATCCTTCGGCCAAGTTTCATAGCCAATCTCGCCAGGATATGGAATCGTGTGAAATGTCCAGCGCAGCTTACCAGTGTGCACGTCATAGGCACGAATATCGCCATGAGGTGCCGGTTGGGTCTCCGGCGCACGAAAACCCACGATGATCATGTCCTTGTACACGGTGCCGGGTGTTGTCAGGACCGCAAAGTTTTTAGTGTAGTCGCCAGCGCCCAGGTCTTTGCGCAGATCAATCTTGCCACCATCGCCAAAACTCGTAAGCGGCGTTCCGGTGTCGGGATCGAGCGCGTAGAGATAGTTCATTACGCCAGCAAATAGGCGGCTCTCCTTGCCGTCGGTCCAGTAAGAAAAACCACGATTTGGCTGCGGAGCAGGAATACCTGCATCGAAGGTCCACAACTGTTTGCCGGTCGCTGCGTCCAGCGCCACCACTTTTTGTGAAGGTGTGTAGATAAAAAGCGTACGGCCAACGATCAGTGGATTCGTCTGCAGACCCCCCTCGGTACCCACGTCAAACTTCCAGGCCATTCGCAATTGCTTCACGTTGGTTCGATTGATTTGCCGTAACGGTGAATATCTATCGCCGGACGATTCACCCCCATATGCTGGCCAATCATGCCGCGCTCCTCTCTCCGCTGGCGCGGCAAAGATGGTCGCGCGTGAGCCGCTCCATACAAAGATGGCTAGCACCGCAACGATCACATGATCGAGAGACTGCGCCGCTGTTCTGGACTGTTTCGATTCAGTCCACATACTTCACCATCTGCATGAAACCATAGTCCATGTGTAGTTGCTGATGGCAGTGCATCAGCGAATCTCCGGGGTTGTCTGCGATAAAGTCGACAGCCACCGTATCCAGTGGCATCACGTTGACAACATCCTTCATCACGCCGCTTGTTGTCTTGTCGCCGATCTTCGTCAGCTCAAAGCTGTGGCGATGAAGATGCATCGGGTGTTGATCACCGGTCGCATTGCGAAAGACCATGCGATATCGCTTACCATGTCGCACTTCCATCGGCTTTACGTTTGGCCACGCGTCTCCATTGATCGTCCATGTGTCGAACTTCGATCCGTTCAGCGCACCTGAGTCGCGGAAGGTCAGCGTAAAGATCTTTTCCGGTTCTGGTACTGGCTTATCGTCTCCGAACTGCGTGTAATCCCACTCGGCTTGAACTGGGTCCTTCCACACTGGTGTGCCAGTTTTCCCAGCATATTCCAGAACGATACCGAGGCCCATCTTTCGGCTCTCTTCCAGAGTCGATCCAAGCACCCATACGCCAGGAGAATTCATCTCTACGATAGCGTCTACGCGCTCTGCCACAGCTAAAGACAACACCTCCACATTCCGTGGATTCAGTACTGTATTGCCATCCATCGCGATGATTCGGAAGCTGTGTCCCGGTAGTGCGAGCACCACGTTTTCGGTGGCGCTGGCATTAAGGAGACGCATCAAGACACGCTGGCCTCTCTTTACGCGGATCGGTTCTCCTGCGCCCAGCATGTGGCCGTTGACGGTTGCATACTTGTAACCCACGTCCGAACCCGAGGTCTGCGGCGCATTCTGCGATTGTTCCCGCATCTTTTCGACCATAGGCACGAAAGAAGGCTCCCAGTGATGAATCGCCAAGTTGATCTCCTGATCATATCTTCCCGGTTCCTCCCGTCCTTCTACCAGCAGAAATCCGAACTGCCCCGTATAAGTGCCCAGAGAAAGATCTCCCATCGCCATCGCATGGGTGTGATACCACCTCGTGCCAGATGGTCGGGGTGTCAGGTGGTAGCGCAGCGATCTTCCGGCCGGAATCATTGGAGAGCCCTCTTCTACAGCGCCGTCGTTCAAGGTGTCGGTCGTGAGTCCGTGCCAATGCACAATGTCCTCTTTTGCTGTCGCGTTGGTCACGTCGACCGTAATGGGTCTGCCCTCCTTCATGCGCAGCACTGGACCTGGCACCTGCCCGTTGTAAGCAACCGTCTTGACGGAAACACCCTGACCAATGTCGATCTTGCATGGCTCGATCCGCAAACGGAAGCTATCGCCGGTGGCCGTCGGGTCCGTACGAACCCTCCCCAATCCCAATGCGGACAGTCGCGGCATGAGCGCACCCTGCGCCAAAAGGCCACCCGTTGCAGTAAGAAACGCTCTTCGATTCAATCTCGTCATCAAATTCACCGTCGCTTCTACCTAACAGAGATTACAAGTTGCATTCAGATTTACTGCTCGTAACGCGGGTCCATAGTCATCGAGAAACTTCCAGGCAGGTCATTGGGTGTTCTTACCACAAATGATTTCGTAAACTAAAGCAATGAAGAAGACCCGCTCGCCGCTATACGTCACCACTCTCATCGCGGGAGCCTTCTTTATGGAAAACTTAGACGGCACCATCATCGCCACTGCCCTCCCGCAGATGGCTCGCAGCTTTCACGTCGGCGCCGTCAACCTTAATATCGGCATGACGGCCTACCTTCTCACGCTCGCCGTCTTTATCCCGATCAGCGGCTGGGTGGCAGACCGATTCGGCGCCCGCTCCGTCTTCGCCTCGGCAATAGCTGTCTTTACGCTGGCTTCCCTCCTCTGCGGTGCATCGCGTACGCTCACGCAGTTCACACTCATGCGCATTCTGCAAGGCATTGGTGGGGCTATGATGGTGCCCGTCGGGCGTCTCATCGTCCTACGCAACACTCCCAAAGAGAAGCTGACCCAGGCCATAGCCTACATCACCTGGCCTGGCCTGACCGCTCTCGTCATAGGCCCTCCCCTGGGAGGCTTCATCACCACCTACGCAACCTGGCACTGGATCTTCTTCCTTAACCTTCCCATCGGCGTTCTCGCCCTCATCTTAGCGCTGCTCTGGATCGAAAACGTCAGTACTGAAGAGAAGCATCCCTTCGACTGGCTGACCTTCGTCTTCGCTGGCTTCGCTTCGACAGGAGCAGTCTACGCTATGGAGAAGCTCGGCGGAGACGGCGTGCATTGGCAAGTACCCGCCATCATCTTCGCGCTCAGTCTGTTCAGCGGGACGCTCGCCATCGTAGCCGCCCGCCGCAAGCCGGCTGTTTCACTCATCGACCTCGAATCGCTGAAGCTGAAGACCTACTCGCTCTCAGTCTACGGAGCCAGCGCATTTCGTGTTGCCGTCTCGGTGCTGCCCTTCCTTCTACCACTCATGTTCCAAATCACCTTCGGCTTGAACGCCTTTCGATCAGGTCTCTACCTGCTGGCGCTCTTCGCGGGAGACCTGAGTATGAAAGTCTTCGTCATCCAGGTCCTTCGTCTCTTCGGCTTCCGCCGCGTTCTCATCGTCAATGGAACAATTACGGCCGCATCGATGGCGCTTTGCGCGACGCTCAGCCCCGCCACGCCAACCGTCCTCATTCTTGTCATCCTGTTTTTCCACGGAGCCTGCCGGTCCATGCAGTTCACCTGCATGACCACACTCGCCTATACGGAAATACCACCCGCCAGGATGAGCCGGGCGAATGGCTTCCTCAGCGGGGTCATGCAACTCAGCATGGGCATGGGAGTCGCCGTCGGCGCCATCACCCTGCGCCTCGTCGCCCACGCTCACGGCCACTCTGCAGCCGTGCCTCAACTCCGCGACTTCCATCTCGCAATCCTCTTCATGTCTGCCTTGGCACTCGGCCCCGTCTTCGACAGCCTGGGCCTCCCCCAAAACGCGGGAGCAACGACCAGCGGCCACCGCCAGCAGGAGCTCGAAGTCAACACCGTCTGAGCGACTCGGAAGTAATCCAGGTTTGCCATCGCAACGAAATGTTCGCTATCCGTTGGAGGATGACTAGAGATAGGCGCGCAGATTGTTCCGCAAGCGATCCGAAACTCCTCAACAAAACCCACTGGGCAATTTTCACGGTGTTTTGCTGCTTCGAAGAATGGCAGCACTCCCAGCCACTTAGCATTTAGAATTGGAACAGGGAGCACGAAGGTCAAAGCTGATTTTTCCTATGGAAACAGTGTCGCCTTCGCCGGACATTCCTGGCTTACATTGCATCAACGACTTCTCTGGTCTAACTAGCAGGGCAGCGCATTCAGACATATCAAAGCTTCAACAGCACGGTCACACTAAGCGAGGTCGACACGGCTGGAATTCGCCAAAATGATTGCGGTGACACCAGAGTCCCATAAACCCGCCGCATTTTCCCGGCAACGGCAAAGCGACGTAAATAATTGATTATAAACACGCGAAAGTGGCGAAATTGGCAGACGCACCAGACTTAGGATCGACTCCAGCCGTCTCGGTGACCTCCGCGTAGGTCATTCATTTCACTCCCAAATAATTGAAAATGGGCAACTTGATCGTTTGACTGCGTTACGGCAATACATGTCCTTACATGTCCAACCACGCACCTAGTCCCCACAAAAACCCCCACAGTCCTTGGACAAAGATTGTCCTCAGCGGCAGATGGCTACCGAGGAGTCATCCGCCGCAGCGTGATTTATTCGCTTCCAAGATGTGGTAGCGTTTCGATGATGGAAAACTGGAAGAGAATTGTTCTCAGAGCTGCGGGGTTTGGGGCGGGGTTTGCTGTCGCTGCTGGCATTCTTATCGGTGTCTTCTACTGGTGATCGGTGCGACCGAAGCCGTGGGACCGGAAGACCCTCGTAGCTAAGAACTCAATCGCAGACCAGTTTGGAGTAGGGACGGACGGTACAAGGTGGCTATGGCTTACCGCAGATGTGCAGAACACATCCAGCATGGACATTACACTGCCTGAGACAGTACAGGTGATGGACGTCAAGAAACAAACTGGGACGCTAGACAACTCATTGTTCAAACTTTCGCGCTCGGTCTTCATACCAGCGCACGAAACTGTGTCGGTCACTCTGGAGGACGACTTATACTGCGAGCCCGGTAAGGGAACGAAGGAGTGTTTTGCCCAGAGCTACAAGGAAACTTCCCAGGTCGTCATCTTTGATGGGAGCAATCGGTATGAAATTCGGTTCGAAATGCCAAGACAGCTCAAGTCTGAGTTCAAATAGCTTCTCCACCCACTTCATCAGCTCAGCCGGTACCGTCGCGTAGTCTCCCGGCAGCGAGCATGCGGCCACTGACGACTAACGGTGAGGTTCTGGCTGCTCAAGAGAGCGTCCGGCAGGACAATCGTGAGTGTTCGTACCAGATATAAATTCCTCCTCCGTACACATGCGGAGCGACCTAACTTAGGTGACTGCCTGAAAACGCTACGTCGGCGACATGCTCTCTGCTACCCTCCTTCTATGCGGCCCCACATCCTGACCCTGCTTCTGGCGACCAGCCTCTGCGCCACACCGCCCTTCCTCACTGCCAAAACTCCCACCGTCGACAGCCGCCTCGCCACCCAGAACGATCTCTTCGAAGAGATCTACCAGGCCGACCTCAAGAACTTCCCCGAACGGGCCACAGCTTTCGGAGACTATCGCTACAACGATCAACTCTCCGACCGCTCTCTCTCTGCCGTCGCCCGCCGCCACACGGAAGACACTGCAAACTTCGCCCGCCTCACTGCTATCCCCACCACCGGCTTTCCCGAGCAGGACATCCTCTCCCACGATCTCCTCGCCCGTGTCCTCCAGCAGCGCCTCGCCGACTACGACCTCAAAGAATACGAGATGCCCGTCGACCAGATGAACGGCGTCCACACCGCCCTCGCTGACCTTCCCCTCAGCATGCCCTTCGACTCCGTCAAGCACTACGAGGATTACATCGCCCGCCTCCACCAGATTCCCCGCGTCCTCAACCAGACCGCTGAGGTCCTCCGCGCCGGGCTCAAAGATAACCTGATGCCAGTCCGCTTCCTCCTCGAAAAGGTCCCGGTCCAGTGCAACGGCATTATCGAGGCCGACCCCTTCCTGATCCCGACGAAGAAGTTCCCTGCCACCATCTCTCAGGAAGATCAGAAACGGCTCACTGCCGAGATCACGGCAGCCGTCAACGCCGACGTCCTCCCCGCCTACCGCACCTTCGCGACCTTCATCGCCACCGACTACGCTCCACACGGTCGCACCACACTCGCCGTCACCTCGCTGCCCGACGGAGTCAGGCGCTACCAGAACGACATCCTCGGTCGCACCACTACCACGCTTACCCCCGACCAGATACACACCCTCGGACTCAATGAAGTCGCCCGCATCACCACCGAGATGACCGTCCTCGCCAACAAGGCTGGATTCGCCGACCTCGCCGCCTTCCGTGCTTCTATCAATAGCAACCCCAAGTGGACCCCTGCATCCGCCGAGCAGATCCTCGACGACTACCGCCACTACATCGCGCAGATGCAGCCCAGGCTCCCCGAGCTCTTCACAGTAATTCCTGGCAGCCCTGTCACCGTCGAAGCCATCCCCGCTTTCCAGTCCGCCGACTCCACGCACTACCAAAGCGGCACGCCCGACGGCAAACGCCCCGGACGCGTCGTCGTCGCCACCAGCGACTTCGCCCATCGGACCCTGCTCCTCGACGAGGCCGTCGCGTATCACGAGGGCATTCCCGGCCATCACATGCAGATCTCCGTGCAACAGCAGCTCAAGGGCCTGCCCAAGTTCCGCCTCCATACTGGCTTCAGCGCCTACGCCGAAGGTTGGGCCCTCTACGCTGAGCAGCTCGGCAAAGAGGTCGGCTTCTACCAGGACCCCGCCAGCGACTATGGCCGTCTCAACTCCGAGCTCTTCCGCGCCGTCCGCCTCGTCGTCGACACCGGCATTCACGCCCAGGGCTGGACCCGCGACCAGGTCGTCGACTACATGCGCAAGAACGACGTCAACGAGCCGCTCATCCAATCCGAGACCGACCGTTACATCGCGTG
>Ga0209624_10000790_pt1 | contig 26991 bp, 24 predicted proteins | sample JacPinW_OM2H0_O1_FD_188565 | JGI IMG/M metagenome (GOLD analysis project Ga0209624, IMG submission 188565) | Forest soil microbial communities from Algoma, Ontario, Canada - Jack Pine, Ontario site 1_JW_OM2H0_O1 (SPAdes) (version 2) | ecosystem: Environmental > Terrestrial > Soil > Boreal...
GTGCAGGAATCGTGGTCCCCGAGGCGGCCGCCGCAGCCACCTCGGCCGAGGGCGGTATCTGCGCCAACCTATTGGCTGCGGTTGGTCCGAGCGCCTGGACCGCCTTGATGCTGAGTGCATTCAGATCGACCACCGGCACACGTTTTTCCGCGGCGACCCTCAGAACCGCCGCAGCCCAGGGAGCCAGGTCGTTTTGCAATTGCCCCGCCTCGAATTGCCGTCGTGTGAGCGGGGTCAGTAGGACAGGATGGGCACCTGCCCCGAGCGCTTCCGCGACATACCGGCGCAGGTTTGCGGGAAATTCCGTCGCGAGATCGGTCGAACGGCCGGGCTTCCCGGGCTGATCGTTGTGCCCGAACTGAATGAGGATCCAAGTGTCCGCGAAACCTTGTGATCTGGCTTCAGCGAGCACCAGTTTCCACGAACCCTCCTCCCGGTAACTTCGAGTACTGCGTCCGCCGCGGGCCAAATTCACACACGCCGCGAAGGACGTGACGTGAAGGGCACAAAAGCTGCCGCCCCACCCACTGTGAATCGCCGTCGTGGAATCGCCCACCAAAATAATCTTCACGGCACGTATCGGCTTGACTGCCTGTGCAACGGTGGGCTCTTGAGCCGCGACCGCCCCCTGCAGGAACAGCAGTACCGCAAATAGCCCGAGAGGCGAACCTGCACGTTGAAGTCGGTCCAACGGTAGATCAACCGTACCCATTACATCTAATTTCCCAGCTGGATTGGCAACGCGAATATCTGTTCCAACGCCTGCGGACTCACTGGCTTGACCAAGTGATCGTCAAACCCTGCTGCATGCGACCGAGCTCGATCCTCCTGCTGTCCGTAACCAGTGAGCGCGACGAGCCGCAACGGTCCGTGATCATTATTCACGCGCAGTCGACGCGCTACTTCATAACCATCCATCTGTGGAAGGCCGATATCAAGGAAAATCATTTCCGGCTTGAGCCGATCTGCCGCCTTAAGTGCCTCAATGGCGCCATAGGCCGTGTGTACTTCATGTCCGTCCATGCGAAGGAGCATTGCCAGTGAATCTGCGGCATCGGGGTTATCGTCCACCAGCAGAATCCGTCGCGCTATTGCACCCACTGAAGCGACCTTGCCGGCCGCATCTTGCAGAGGCGGCGGAATACGCGGCAAACGGATCGTGAATGTCGATCCACGCCCTATCCCCTCACTCTCCGCGCTCACCGCCCCTTGATGCATTTCAATAAGGCGCTTTACGACAGAAAGGCCGATCCCTAGCCCACCCTGGGATCGATCCAGAGTTCGCTCACTCTGCACGAATAGATCGAACACATGTGGGAGAAGCTCCGGCGAAATGCCTGCCCCATTGTCGCGAATTTCAATGGCAATCTCGCTCTCCGAATCCAGCACCTGGAGGTGAATCTCTCCGTGTCTTTCTGTGTATTTCGCTGCGTTGTGCAGCACATTCAAAATTGCTTGAACAAGGCGCGCTGAATCGCCGCATACGTACATCGGGCTCTGGGTTGCGGCTAGCACGAAGTGGTGATTTTTCTCCCGAATGAGCGGCCGCACCGTCTCTACTGCCTGAGCAATTACTGTCCCGATCTCGATCGGCTTTTCTTCCAGCGTAATGCAACCTCGCGCGATGCGCGAAATGTCGAGGAGATCATCGACGAGGCGTGTGATCTGCTTAATTTGCTGCTTCAGGACCGCCAGCGGCAACTCCGTACGTGGGCCAGACCTGACCAGGCGAGAGAGGAGCTCACTGGCGTTACTGATCGACGCGAGTGGATTTCTAAGCTCGTGCGCAAGCATTGCGAGAAATTCATCCTTTTGCCGGTCGGCGGCCTCGAGATCAGCCTCGCGTCGACGCAGCTGCTCCTCGACGAGTTTGCGAGACGTGATGTCGATTGCCGTTCCGATCACACGTACGCATCTTCCGCTGGCATCGAAGATCCCCGTCCCTTCGCAGCAACCCAACGGATCAGACCGTCCTCCTTGCCCACGGTCCGATACTCGACGTCATAGAGCGCGCGCCGCACTGGGTCGAGTGCAGCGTCGAAGGCCTCGCGCGTGCGCTCACGGTCGGCCGAATGCAGACCCGAGTAGAAATCAGCCATCGACACCGCCTCGTCCGGTGAAATGCCGAACATGGCTTTCACAAGGGGCGGCCAGAATAGTTTGTCGGCGATCATGTCGACATCCCACAGCCCGACCTCGGCCGCTTCGGTCGCAAGACGAAGCTGTTGCTCCCGCTCTCGAAGTGCCTGCTCGGTCTGCTTGCGGTCTGTCACGTCAGTCGCGGCGCCGAACCACTCAATAATCTTGCCATTCGCATCTTTCAGCGGGATGGCGCGTGAGAACGCCCAGCCGAAACTGCCATCCACACGCCGCACTCGGTGCTCGAGCTGAAATACACTCTGGGTACGAATCGCCTCTTCAATGACACTGATCACGTGCGGCTGGTCATCCTGATGAATGTACTTATCAAGCCAGCTGGGGGTCGGATCCTGCGTATCAGCGATGAAGCTGCGGCCCTGCAGCTCGTGCATCTCGCGCCAATCCGGACTCATTCGATAGATCACATCCGAAGTGGCGCCCACGAAGGCACGGAACCGCTGCTCGTTCTCGAATCGCATCCTCGTGAGCTCGAGTAGCGCGCCGACGCGCGCGACGAGCTCGCGGGCGGAGAATGGCTTCACCAGGAAATCGTCGGCACCGGTATCCAATCCCTCAAGGCGTGCCTCCTCGCCGGCTCGCGCGGACAGGAGGATCACCGGAACATCGCGCAAGGCCTCATCCGCTCTCAGGTTCTTGAGCAAAGCGAGTCCATCGAGTCGCGGCATCATGACGTCGGAGAGAATGAGGTCGGGCCGCTCACGGCGCGCGGCAATAAGCGCCTCCTCGCCATCGGCCACCGCTTCGACTGAATAGGCCGGACAGAGCAGATCGTAAACATAAGCGCGCATGTCGGAGTTGTCATCCGCCAGGATGATGCGTGCACCAGCGCTGCGGGCGAAGCGGCGATCGATCGCCGAGATTGGGCGCTCGATCATGACCGGCAATCTCGACTTGAAGGGAACTCGTCAGAAGCAGACGCCACGTTCGTGCTCATGGTCTTATCACTCCATCCCAGGCTTGTATCGTTTTCCGGTGATTCTATCGCACCAACAAACAATTACGCGCCGACGCGCGCGAATATGTGTGTGAGCGGATGGACGTGATTTGGGTTCCGTCCCCGGGGGAGCTAAATCAATGACTTACAGACAGATATGAATCACGGCTCGACGTATCGCCACAGACCGCTATTCCACATGGCGCCCACAAGAACATTGTTACTGCCATCGTTAACACCGCTGATTTGCGCAGCACCTTGAGTCAACCCGGCAGGAGGGCCTGGTGCCACCCAAGTGCCGTTGCCTGGTTCGGCTGCAACCTCAAACGACGAATCGAAGGTAGCGCCGGGGCCCGCAGCAAATCCAAACATCGAATAAACATTCTCTGATGTACCAACAACAACGGATTCATTGTTGGCCAAACCCACGTGAGTCCATGTTTGTCCGTAGTCAGTGCTTCTTAAAACACCCTGGCCCAGGATCGAATTGGCGCCGGCCATAAACACAACACCGTTGGTATCGGGTTGAAAAATTTGCGCGGCGCCAAGGGGGTGTTCGTTCTTATCCACTTGAACCCAAGTTGCACCACTATCTGTTGTCCGCCAGGTGCCGTTGACTCCACCGCTTTGTTCACCGATCCACAGCCAAGTCCCACGTGTGGTGGCGGCATCGCCGGTATTGATGAAAAAGACGAAGCCCGTGCGACCATTCGTTAACATTCCATTGTTAAGGGGAACAGCGGTCCACCTCTGGCCGCCGTTAGTGCTCTGAACAATAGAATCATGGTCGTGACCAGCCATAATGAGATGGTTTTGGTCATAGGGATCAACGAGAGGAGCGTAGTAATCCTGGCGAAGCAGACCCCCGGGGGCAACGAATTGACTAGTCCAATTCACACCGCCATCGACAGACTTCCAAAGCCCTTCTCCCCCGCCTCCAATGCATCCTTGATACATAGTCGGAGGACTGGGGCCCCTAGGCGGAGGACCGGGTGCGTCCGGACCGGGTCCTCCCGGACCGGATGCGCCGGCCGGTACGACCGTAATTCCTCCAACGCAATCGCTTACCGTAGCGGCATTAGTTCCCGTATTGATGGGCCCAGTCCAGGTGGCACCATAGTCCGTCGATTTCCAAATTCCCTGGCAGTTAAACTGCGCGTAGAGATTCGAGGGATTCGAGGAATCCGCCTCAACAGATTGTGTGCCACCGTTTCCGCACAAATTATCGGTGAGATCCACGCCCGCAGGCGTCACATTGATCCAAGTCCCGAAAGTCGAGGGAGGAGGATTCGATGCACTTGGAACCGCGACGACTTGCGCGGAATTCGCACTTTCGCCTGCGGCGTTGAGCGCCGAGACGACGTAATAGTATGTCGTGCCGTCGGTGAGCCCGGTGTCGGTATCAGAGGTTGAGGTGGACGCCGCGACTTGCGTGTACGGGCCGCCGTTGGTGGTGGCACGCTTCACGTTGTAGCTCGTCGCGCCGCTGCTCGCGGACCAGGCGAGGCTTACCTGCGAATCGCCGGGCGTCGCCGTGAGATTGGTCGGTGCTGCCGGAGTCACGACCGTTGCCTGAGGCGTTGCGGAGGCTTGCGCGGAATCTGGACTCTCGCCTGCGGCGTTGAGCGCCGAGACGACGTAGAAGTACTCCGTGCCATTGGTGACCGACGAATCCGTATACGCGGGCGATGTAGGCGCGGCGAGCTGCGTGTACGGACCGCCGTCGGTGGTCGCACGTTTCACGTTATAGCCCGTCGCGCCCGTGCTGGCTGTCCAGGTAAGGGTTACCACAGCGTTGCCGGGCGTCGCCGTAAGATTGGTCGGTGCTGCCGGTGGCACGTTCGGCGCCTCAGGCGTTGCGGAGGCTTGCGCGGAATTCGCACTTTCGCCTGCGGCGTTGAGCGCCGAGACGACGTAGAAGTACTCCGTGCCATTCGCGACCGAGGAATCTGTATATGCAGTCGAGGTGGGCGTAGCGAGTTGCGCGAGTTGCACGTACGGGCCGCCGTTGGTGGTCGCCCGCTTCACGTTATAGCCCGTCGCGCCCGTGCTGGCTGTCCAGGTGAGGGTTACCACGGCGTTGCCGGGCGTCGCCGTGAGATTGGTCGGTGGTGGCGGAGGCAGAGGCGCGGCCTTCGGCGTTGCGGAGGCTTGCGCGGAATTCGCACCCTCGCCTACGGCGTTGAGCGCCGAGACGACGTAGTAGTACGTCGTGCCATTCGTGACCGAGGAATCTGTATATCCAGTCGAGGTGGCCGCGGCGAGTTGTGTGTACGGGCCGCCGTTGGTGGTCGCACGCTTCACGTTATAGCCCGTTGCGCCCAGGCTGGCTGTCCAGGTGAGGGTTACCACCGCGTTGCCGGGCGTCGCCGTGAGATTGGTCGGTGCTGCCGGAGGCACGACCGGTATCTGAGGCGTTGCGGAGGCTTGCGCGGAATTCGCACTCTCGCCTTCGGCGTCGAGCGCCGAGACGACGTAGAAGTACTCCGTGCCATTCGTGACCGACGAATCCGTATACGTGGCCGATGTAGGCGCGGCGAGCTGCGTGTACGGGCCGCCATCGGTGGTCGCACGCTTCACGTTATAGCCCGTTGCGCCCGTGCTGGCTGTCCAGGTGAGGGTTACCACAGCGTTGCCGGGCGTCGCCGTGAGATTGGTCGGTGTTGGCGGTGGCACGCCCGGTGCCTCAGGCGTTGCGGAGACTTGCGCGGAATCCGCACTCTCGCCTGCGGCGTTGAGTGACGAGACGACGTAGTAGTACGCCGTGCCATTCGTGACCGAGGAGTCTGTATATGCAATCGAGATGGCGGTGATTTGCGCGAGTTGCGTGTACGGGCCGCCGTTGGTGGTCGCACGCTTCACGTTATAGCCCGTTGCGCCCGTGCTGGCTGTCCAGGTGAGGGTTACCACAGCGTTGCCGGGCGTCGCCGCGAAATCGGTTGGTACCGCTGGAGGCTGCTGCTCAGTCGCCGCGGGACTATTTGTCCGCGGTGGTAAACAGCCGGCAAGCAGTGCCAGACACACCGCTGCCATGAGGCCGCGGAACGCGATACTGCTAGGCGGGTGTCCGATCATCTCCCATGCTCCCCATCATCAGGGGGGTTGGCTCCCCCTCTAAAACGGATGATTTGGCGGATGATACGGCGCAATGCATTCAGCGGCTAAGCCGAGATATAAACCTTCGGGACGTAGGAGTTATCCGACGCTATCAGGCGCTCACAACACTTTTGTTCGTAGAGTGGTCTTTCGACCCCGAAATAGGTCGTCCGCCGCAGTTTTGACAACGCATCGCGCGTTCGGCCTCCCCTTGCATGCCGCCAATTCGTGTGTTACATACTGAACTATATGGTTCAGTATATCCGGACCGGCTTCGATGCCTCGTTCGCCGCGCTCTCGGACGCCACCCGACGCGGCGTTCTGGAACAGCTCTGGCGTGCAGACGCTTCAATCACGGACCTTGCCGAGAAGTTCCACATGACCCTCACGGGCATGAAGAAGCATGTCGGCGTCTTGGAGCAGGCGGGGCTCGTCACCACGGAGAAGGTCGGGCGCGTGCGGACCTGCAAGCTCGGCCTGCGCCGACTGGAGGAAGAGGCGGCATGGATCGAGAGGTACCGCCAGCTCTGGGACGCACGCTTCGACGCGCTGGACACCGTTGTTGAGGAACTGAAACGGAAGGAGAAGATCGATGGACGCAAGAAGAAAGACTGAGCCTACCCCCATGAAGAACCGCACGACGGTGGAACGGAAGTCCGAGCGTGAGCTAGTCGTTACGCGAACCTTCAACGGCCCGGCGCGCATCGTGTTCGAGGCGTGGACCAAGCCCGAGCTGCTCAAGCGGTGGTGGGCACCGAAGTCGTTTGGGGTATCCTTCCTCTCCTGCGAGGCCGATGTTCGTACGGGGGGCACGTACCGTTTCGTGTTCGGCCACGCTGCCTCTGAGCAGCCTATGGAGTTCTTCGGCAGGTACATCGAAGTGACGCCGCACTCCCGCGTCGTCTGGACGAGTGACGAAGGTGGTGAAGGTGGGGCCGTCACCACGGTGACCTTTGAAGAAAGAGGTGACGAGACGCTGGTCGTTATGCACGACCTTTATCCCTCGAAGGAAGCTCTCGACGGTGCCATTGCCTCTGGGAGTACGGGTGGAATGGGCGAGTCGTTCGAGCAACTGGATGAGCTTATCGTCACCCTGGGCACGGGCGTGGGACGGTCATGAAGCCGTCGATCTCGAACTAAACCTTAGGCTCTCTCATGAAAGTACTCAAATGGCTCGGTTACACAGTCCTGGTGCTGATCATCATCAGCATTCCCGCATATTGGTGGCTAGCTATAGAGAGCCACATCCCCTCCTCGGCTCACTATTCGATTGACATGACGGCCGTCCGCCGGCTAGCAGATGCCGGCGTGGTCGATCTGCCCGTAGCGATCCGGCTGGAGACCATCGGACATCTTTTGGTACCGGAAGCCTTCGCGATCGCGGGCGGAGGTTGGCGGAAATTGGATATGCCCGTTTCTGCCTATGAAATCGTCTATAAAGATCATGCTGTCATCGTCGATTCGGCCTTCAACGCCGACGTTGCCAAGCAGATGGGTGCAAATGTTTTTGATGACGCGGCCTATGTGCGTCTCGGCGCCGCGCTCGCGACGGCTGAGCTGATCATCGTGACTCATGAGCATCCGGATCATATCGGCGGCCTTCTCGCTCAACCCAATCTCAAAGATCTGATGGGAAAGGCGCGTCTCACGCAAGTGCAAGTTACCGAGCTGAAGAAAGCCATTCGGGAAGCTCAGATATTCAAGCTAGACGTGTCTCCGACCGTTTTCGACGGCTATCAGGGAATTGACGATGAGCCCTATCAGACGCTCGCGCCGGGCGTGGTGTTGATCAAAGCGCCCGGCCACACCCCAGGCAGTCAAATGGTGTACGTCAAGCGCGCGGACGGTCAGGAGATCCTGTTTCTGGGGGATGTTGCCTGGCAAATGCGCAACATTGAAAAAGTTCGTGAGCGGCCGCGTTTGATCACTTGGCTTGCCGGAGAGGACCGCGAAGCTGTGATGGGCGAATTTGTTGAACTACACCGTTTGCACACAGCGGAACCCAATCTCAACATGATGCCCGGACACGATTCCGCAGAGCTCACGCGCTTCTTGAAGGCTGGTCTTCTCACGAAGGGCTTCTAGCCGCTCGGCATTTCGTGACGGTCGTTGGCGGCCGTAGCTCGATCGCGTGCCAATTGGCTTCGCCGCCAAGCCGCCGGTGGCGCGCCGTACTCGCGGCGAAACGCGCGGATGAAAGCGGTATCGGTTTGATAGCCCACATCTTCCGCGATTCGCGCCAGCGGCGAGTTGCTCCGGCACAGCAGATTGGCGGCGAGCAGCATGCGCCACTGCGTCAGGTACTGCATTGGGGAACTGCCTACCAAGTTCTGGAATCGTTCCGCGAGCACCGACCGCGAAGTTGCGGCGTCGTGCGCCAACTCTTCCAACGTCCAGGCATGAGCAGGACGGGAGTGCATCGCGTTCAATGCCGGACCGACTATTCGATCGCCCACCCCGGCCAGCCACCCGGTCCGGCCCTCACTTTGCTCGTTCATGTAGAGGCGCAGTACCTCGATAAACAACACCTCGGCCAGCTTGGCCAAGACGCCGGCGCCGCCGGGGCGAGGTGAGCGGGCTTCGGCAAGAGCGTAACGAACCGATGCTTCGAGCCAAATCCCAGCATTCGATCCACGCACATTGACCCGCAGCAGCGCGGGTAGCCCCGCGAGCAGAATCCCGGCCAGGCGAGCATCGCAGGCTAAATAGCCGCACACGAGGCGTGTCGTCGGCCCACCACCTCCGTAAACCAGCTGCCGTGGACGACGCGCCAGCACTTGATCAAGGCGCGCACCGCTCGCTGGTGCAAGTCCCGGTTGAGATGTCATGCGGTGCGCATGGCCCTTTGGAAAAATGACGGCGTCGCCCGCGATCAGACGTACGGGCGGTTCGCTTCCAAGCTCGACGTAGCACTCGCCTTCCGTGATCAAATGGAAGATCACCACACGTTCGGCACCCGGCTCAAGCAGCGGTGCAGCTGCATCTGCGCTAGGGGATTGGTAGCACCACGGAGCAGTAAACCGCGCGTTGATGAAGATGGCGCCGACCAATCGTACGACGCGAAGAGTTTCAGACAGTGCATCCACTACGCGTGTACTTCAATCCGTAAGCCGACCGGCACGGCGTCGCGCACGGCTGCGGAAACAGGTGAACAGGAATTGCAATCTTCGACCAAGGATTGCAACCGCTCGGCGGCGACTCCGGGCGCCGAGATTTTGACAAACAATTGCACATCGCGAGGCCCTGCTCCTACCGGTTCTCCCGAGACCTCCGCCATGCGGAACATGCCGCGCGTATCGGAACGGCTGCTGGCTACCACCTCCAACATTGTAAGGTCGATTCCCGCGGCAGCCGCCCCCATCGCGATCCGTGTGGCAAAACACGACGCGAGACCTGCGCGAAATAGCCAGCCTGGCGTGACTTGATCGCCACCGCCGCCGAGTTCGGTGGGCATGTCGGTCACTAGTTGTGCGCCGTTCGCATGGCTCGACACGACTCGTGCGCCGCGCTCCCAGCGCGCAGTGGCCGGTGCGTCCTCGTGTAGCCCAACCTCGGGACGACGCCTCAAAACCGACTCAACGCGTTGCATTGCGGCTGCGATCTTTTGTGATGTCATGGCTACCACGCACATTGACCTTAACGCTCCGGATTGTCTGCGGATTGATGCGCAATGGCTAGTGCTCCGTTGGCCGGAAGTCTGCCCGTAGGACTACTGAACTGCAATTTCGGACGATCGGTCAGCTGCGAGGTATGTCGATGGTCGAGCCAGGACGAACGGATAGGAACGGGCGACTAGCGGATAGGACACCGCAGCTTCCACCAGCCACAGTTACGCATCAGATTTTCGAGGGAGATTCACGTCATGTTCTTAGAACAGCGAAATACAATTCTCATCGTTGCGGCAATGCTCCTCGCGCAAACGCTGGCGGTCGCTGCGGACACGCCCTCCGTTCCTTCAGGAAAGGAGGTCAAGTGGGGCGCGCCTCCACCGGTCTTCCCGCCCGGCGCGAAGTTCGCGGTAATCGCGGGTGACCCTACGGCGACGGGTCTGGTTACCGTGCGGTTTGAAATGCCCGCAGGCTATACGATCCCGCCTCATTTCCACCCCACGGATGAGCACGTAACCGTATTAAATGGCTCCTTCTCGATCGGGATGGGCGATTTCATCGATAAGACGCATGCTCTGACGCTGTCGGCGGGAGGATATGGGGTTGCAATAGCGAACATGCATCACTATGCGTACACCACAACCGGCGCGACGATTCAGGTGCACATGCAAGGCCCTTTCGCGATTACTTACGTCAATCCGGCCGATGATCCAAGCAAGAAGCGTCCACAATAGCGCGTAAACAGAGGTATCCGATGCCTTCTCATCGCCCAACGGGATAGAAAATCGATTTCTCTTGGGTAAATTCTTTGAGCCAATCGGCGCCGTATTCCCGGCCGATACCTGATCGTTTGTAGCCGCCGATAGGGGCGTAGGCCATCTTGCCGCTGCCGCCGTTGACATAGATGCTGCCCGCGCGGATTTTCAGCGACATCTCGTACGCCGTCGCGGCGTCGGCGCTCAGGATTCCGCCATTGAGGCCATAGCGCGAGGCGTTGGCGATGGCGATTGCCTCATCGTCGCGGTCGAATCCGATGGTCACGCCGACGGGACCGAAGATCTCCTCCTGCGCAACGGTCATTCGATTGTCGACCTCGTCGAACAACGTGATGTCGGTAAAGAATCCTTTCGGCAGATGTGCAGGCCGGCCGCCTCCGAACACCAAATGGGCCCCCTCCTCGCGACCTATTCCGACGAGGCGTTCCACTTTACTGCGCTGTGACTCTCGGATCAGCGGCCCCATGAGCACCGTCGGGTCGGCTGGATCACCGATCTTCCACTGCGCTGCCACGGCTTTCGCCATTTCGACAAACTGCTTACGGACGGAATTGTGCACAATGAAGCGCGTCAGCAGCGCGCAACCCTGGCCGCAGTTGACGGAGAGGCCCGCGACGGCGCCTATGGCAGCCTGTTGAATGTCAGCGTCGGCGCGCACAATGAGGGCCGACTTGCCGCCGAGTTCGAGATGTATCCGCTTCAGAGTTGAGGCGGCCTGCTGCATGATGGCGATGCCGACCGCTTCAGAGCCGGTAAAACTTACCATGTCGACGTCAGCGTGCGAGCTGAGCAGCGAACCCACTTCGTTGCCTCCTGTGACGATATTGAGAACGCCTTTCGGAAGACCGATCTCTTCGGCGAACTCGCCGAATAGTAGTGCCGAGTACGGAGTGAACGGCGATGGCTTGAGCACCAAGGTATTGCCCGCAAGCAATGCGGGGACGATCTTCGACAAGTTCAACAAGAAGGGAAAATTGTACCCAGTGATTCCAGCGACCACGCCGACTGGCTCGCGTACGACGGTGCCGCCGCCGAGAATGCGTGGCCCCGCGGGATTCATAGGATTCGGCGTCGCCTCGAGCGGCAGATAGCGACGATCATCGGACGCGGAATTGCTAAGCGCGCTGGCAAAGTGACTGAGCGGCGCGCCCACCTGCATCGCGTGGGTGATTCCTTGGGCGCAACCGACTTCGGCGATAATGAGGTTCGCGATCTGATCGCGCTTGGCCTCGAGCGCCGAATGCAACCGCTTCAGAATGGCCGCGCGTTCTGAGATTGCGAGATTGGGCCACGGGCCGCTGTCGAACGCTGAACGAGCCGCTTCAATGGCCGCACGCGCCGTGACGATGTCGCCCACCGGCGCGCTCCCGATTTCCATTTCGGTGGCCGGATTGATCACGGACTCGGCGCCCTGCACCTTTTCCCAGCGTCCGTCGATGTAAAGATGTTTGATGTGCGTGTACGGAATCGCCTGCATAGTAGTCCTTTGATTACGCCGCGCGCGCCGCAGCAGTTCGCGCCGCGAGAATCAATGCGGCGGCGCGCAGGCCGATCACCATCGCCGGTGCGTTGGTGTTGCCGGACGTGATGGTCGGCATGATCGAAGTATCAGCGACGCGCACGTTCTCGACCCCGCGCAACCTCAGTTGCGGATCGAGCGCCGCGGCAGAGTCGCTTCCCATGCGCACGGTGCCGCAGACGTGATAAGCCGTATTGCCGAACCGTAGAAAGGCGTCGAGAATTTGTTCATCGGACTGAATTTCAGTCCCGGGTGTTGTCGCGGATACCAGCCAAGGCGCCAAGGCTGGCTGCGCTGCGAGCTTGCGGATCCAACGGAACAGAGCAATGGCCGAGCGCTTGTCAATGTCCGCGGCGAGGTGATTGGCATCGATGTACGGCTTAGCGGCAGGATCTGCGGACTGAATGCGGATCGTTCCCTGGCTCTGCGGCCGCATAAAATAGCCGCCGATCGTGATTCCGGGGTCCGTATCAAGATTGACTTCGCTGCCGGAGCCACTCATGGAATAAAGCCCCACCCCGATCTGTGCATCCGGACGATCGAGTTCCGGACGAGTCTTCACGAAGCCGCCGACCTCGTGCGCGGAGTGAGTCAGCGGCCCCTTTGAGCGCAGTGCGTAGTCCAACATTGAGCGCAGCAGACCCATGCCGCTCAATCGATTATTGAGGCTGCCTCCCGTTACCCGATATTGCATCGCGAGGTATCGATGCTCGCGCAAATTTGCACCGACGGACGGTGCATCTACAATCACCGGGATTCCGAGGTCCTGCAAAAGCGCCCCTGGACCTATCCCGGATAACTGCAACAATTTAGGCGACTCGATCGCGCCGGCGGCGAGAATGAGTTCGCCCGCAACCGGAATGGTGCGCGTGGATTCGCGATCTCTCACCACTACAGCGGTGGCGCGATTTTTTTGAAATTCGATACGCAGTGCATCCGTGCCGGTGAGCACTTCGAGGTTTGGCCGATTCAGCGCCGGTGCCAGGAATGCCCGCACGGCACTGAAGCGTTTGCCCTTGTATGTCGTGACGGGCTGATAACCCATGCCTCCTTGCATCACCGTGCCCACATCGTTGATGTCAACCGCTCGCGGCGTGCCGGCCTGAACCGCCGCATTTAGTACGGCTTCGCACAGTGGGTTGCCTTGCGGGTGAACACTCACTTTTAATGGGCCGCCCACTCCACGCCACTCGCGGGCGCCGAGTTCGTGATCTTCCAAAGCAACGAACAGCGGGCCCATATGCTGCCAGCCCCACCCGTGGCAGCCGAGCGCTTCCCAATGGTCGTAATCAGGGGGTGCGCCGCGCACATAGACCATGCCATTGATGGAGCTCGATCCACCCAACGCCCGCCCTTTCAACCAGAGTTCGGGCTTTAATCCCACGCGCGGCGCCACTTGGTAGTCCCATACATGCGGATTACCGGCCGCGAGAAGTTTGCCGATGCCCCGTGGCATCGCTATCAACGGACTGGTGTCGGGCGGTCCGCTTTCGATCAACAGCACCGACGAGGCACGGTCTTCGGACAATCGATTGGCGAGGACACATCCGGCAGAGCCGGCTCCCACGATGATGTAGTCGTATTTCTGCTGCAAGGCCCCTCCAATGTTACTGAAGCGCCGAGATCTTCAGCCGCGCGTTCTATGGTCCCGCGGAAAAACTATAAGCGGCCAGAGCTTTGATCTCCGCCTCATCCGCGGGAAGAATGAACCCAGCAGAAATAGCGGATTTGAGTGAGGCGTTGAACTTATCGGCGTATTCCGCTTGTCCGCCCGGATACAGCTTAGCCAGCGCGGCTGCATTGAATGCTTCAGTCATTCCAAGCAAGTCAGCCAATCCCCTCAGAGTCTGACCTAGGCCTGGTGCGAGCCCAGATAGACGCGACGTGGGGACATCTAGCCAGGGCGAGCGAATGCCACCCTTGGCATTGCCATTCTCATCCAGCACCAACTGCGGCACGGCAGACTGGTTGACGTCAAGTCGCTGTCCGTGCGGAGGTGCTTCTCCGGAAACCACCCAGCGATTGAGCGCCGCAAGTGCTGCTTGCATTACATAGTGGTGTTGCGGAGCGGAGTTTATGGGTTGCGGGAGCGTCATGCCCATGACGTTGTTGCTTGGCGCAAAGGCCTTCGCGAGCGTCTGAATTGCCGCTGATCCTGAGTCGATGGCCGAAACGCTAAGAACATAGATATCGCCGTGCGCGGTACCCGCTACTTCCCAAACTCTCAGATGATCGTTGTCGGGCTGACGTGCTGACAAATATCCACCCGGAAACATCAGATCGGTTTCCGAAATAAAGGTGAGGACTGGTTTATGCATGTCGACGCGGATTTGTAATCCGTCAATGCGGGTGGGCTTTACCGCCGTAGCTCCGGCATTCGGCATGTAGTTGCCTTCCAGCGGAGCGCCGGAACCAAATCTGGAGTGGATGAGAAAACCATCGAAGGCCTTGGCGATCGGTTCAATCGCATCCACGTAGGTGGTAAGAAATCCCGCAGATTGAGACTCTCCGGTCGCAAGCACGTGCCTAGGGTGCAGGGGGCCCAGCAGATGGGTGTCGCGTGAGTGCCGAATCGCTCGGGCCGCTTGCGTGTAGATGTCGTAGGCGAATGCGTCCCCTGGATGGTTTAGCAGAGCATATCGCTGTGGATCGGCCTTCTTGAGCGGCATAAGGCCTGGGATAGCGATGGTCATGCCGCCCCCATCGATGCCGACTTTCTGAGCTGAAACGGCCACGTAGGCATAACCCTGTCTGATGAGTTCGCGGTGCGTATAGCTCCAGTCAGGCGTTACGTCCGTTCCGGCACTGACGTTGAGCCATTCGACCACCACGGTGCCGTTGAACCTAGCCGGATCCTCCGGCCGGACTACGACCAGGCGGGTCGTAAAGGGCGAGTGCTTGTCCACTTCGACGTTCCATCGTCCATCACTACCTGGCACACCGACCGCTCGGTAGGAAACAGCATCTCCAGAGAGCAAGTACTCCTGAACGACGTAGTGCAGTGTCGACAGATCGAAGGTACCCAGCGAGAGAACGGGCCGTCCCGGAATCAGTGTAGGAATCATGTGTGTCTGTCCCGGCGCTTGTCCTTGCGCCTGTGAGAAGCCGGCTACCAAGGCCAGCGCCATACCGTAATGCTTCCAGTTCTTCCCGATTTGCAAAGTCACGGCTCCCCCCAATTTCGCCTCTAAGGCCGGCCGGCCACAAGGTGATACACTATTTTCAATATTGTCTCATTTAAGGATTACATATAAAAATCAGCAATACAATGGGCGCATGGTCGACGAATACACATCAAGCCTGAATCCCCAGGCGACCTGCAGTTCGCGCCGGCGACAGGCTGTGCTTTTCATCGATGCGATTGCTAAGTAGGCCGATCCGCTCGATGGACCCCTCGAGTAGATCGCCAGGTTGCAAAAATCTACCGTCCTCGAGACCGACTCCCGCGGTCGAACCGGTAAAAATCAAATCGCCCGTTCGCAGCGAAATTCGCGCATCGACGAAGTTCAGGATCTCGTCGATTGGAAAGAGCATTGAACCCGTATTGTCATGTTGGCGCACTTCGCCGTTGACACGCAGAACCATGTCGATCTTTGGTTGTCCCGGGCCGCCGAACTCATCCAGGGTGGTAATCCAAGGGCCTATCGGGGCCGTCCGATCCAGCGCCTTTTGAGTGAACACATCGAGCACGCCTAGTTTCTTGCCGGCATCGCGCGCACTAATGTCGTTGCCGATTGTGTAGCCGAGCAAACAGGCGGACGCCTGCACTTCCTCACCAAGCGCACGTGCCACAACTGCGACTAGCTCGATCTCAAAATCGAGCTGACTCGTCACCGCGGGATAAGCGATTTTGTCACCCGGCCCTACAATGGCGGACTGCGGTTTGATGTAACCGATCGTGTGCGGCGGGGGTTTAGTACGCCCAAGCCGAGTCAGGTGGGAAAGATAGTTCAGTCCTACGCCGAAGATGCGCGCATGTTCATCAACCGGCGCGAGCAAGCGCACTTGCGACAGTGCTTCGACGCTCGATGCAAGATCGAGGGCGGCAGGTCCCCGCACATGGAAAATCGGCACCCACTCGGCGAACGGCACCCGGATTCTCCGAAACGACTGTGCCGCATCATCGAGCGCGGCCCAGCAGCGCTTGCCTTCCTGATCCTCTATACGCGCGATTTTCATCGCATGGCCGCGGTGATTTTTGCGTGCGGGCCTTTCATCTGCGCCTGCCACGCTTCGGTGACAAGAGGCAGCGAGTAGTCCGAGTATTCAATTTCAAACTTTTGCTGTCGATTCATCTCTAGCAATCCTTGCCAGATCGCCTGCCGATCTTGGGGCGCTCGCTGTCCTGTACCTACGACTGTAAGAGTGCGAAACAGCAGGTCAGCGACATCGAGGTTTATCTGCCGGCCTGCACCGGTACCGATCGTCATGATGCGCGCCTGCCAGCGCGTGGCCTTGAGCGCGTTTAGCAACGGCTGACCGCACACGAGATCGAGCACCACATCGAACCCATCTCTGGAGACCGCCTTCAACGCCGTCACATCGTCGGGCTCTCCCAGGGCAACGACTTCATCGGCCAAACCTTGCTGCTTGAGCTTCGCAAGCGCGCTCTTGGAACGCGAAGCACCCACGATGTGTCCGGCGCCAAAGCGGCGTGCCAGCTGCAACGCAATCCGTCCCAGAGTGCCTGTGGCTCCAAGAATTAGTACGTTTTCGCCGCTCCGAATGTTTGCCTGTTGCAGCGGCACGATTGCACCGGTCGCAGCGATGCCCAGACTGATCGCCGTCTTGTCGTCAACATCGTCGGGTACTTCCCACACCTCAGCCGCCGGGACGATCGTTCGCTCTGCCCAGGCGCCGAAAGGCGCGACCGATCGCTCGCCGAAGTACACGCGACGACCATCGCCGACTCTTCGACCAACACCCTCGCCGCGTATGACACAGGGGTATTGCACGCCCAGCCGATACGCGCCCAAGGTATCCCACCCGCCAAGGCCCGCAGTGTCGACGTCGATCAGAATCGCGCCGGGTTGCGCTGTCGGCTCGGCAAAATCACCGGGTAAGGGCAGCGCACCTCGTTCGGCGATCACGGCAGCTTTCATGATTCACCGCGGGCGGCATTCAATGCTTCGGGACGCCGTACGCGACTGCGCAGCACCCCGATTCGCTCGACTTCGAGCTCGATGATGTCGTCGGGCTTTAGGTATCTCATCTGCTCGAATCCGCACCCGTTGCCCACGGTGCCGGAACCGAGGAATTCTCCGGGATACAGCGTTTCTGAGCGCGACACGTGCGCGATAACATCTTCGAACTTCCACCGCATGTCGCGTGAGTTGCCCCTGCCCCACTCCTCGCCGTTGACCCGCGCAATCATGTTGAGGTTGTAGGGATCCTCAATCTCATCAGCCGTGACCAGACACGGGCCCATCACGTTAGCCGTATCGAAATCCTTACTCTTTGCGGGCCCCAGCAATCCAGGCATCTCCAAGGCTTGCGCATCCCGCGCACTGATGTCGTTGAAGATGGTGTATCCAACAATGTGTTTGCGCGCGGCTTCCCGCTCGACGTCTTTGATCTTGCGTCCAATGTAGCAGCCGAACTCGAGCTCAAAGTCGAGGGCCTTGCTGAAACTCGGCCAGATGACATCCTCATCAGTTCCGATCACCGCAAAGCGGTTCGCCTTGTAGTAAATCGGCTGCCGATTGAACGTCTCAAGTACGCGATCATCTGCGCTGGTGTCCATGGCGCGAATCGCCGCTTCCGGGTCCGGCGATCGGCGGGCGCGGAATCGTCGAGCGGATTCGAAGCACTGGCGCAAGTGCAGCTCAAAACACAAGCAGTCACGCATCTGCGGCGGCGGTTGGATTGGGGCACGAAGCTTGACCTGCGTGCGACTCACTCGAGCCGTCGCAGGCGCACGCTCCTGAAGCGAACGAGCAAACTTCAGGGCCTCCTCGCCCGCCTCGATAAGCGCCAGCACGCTGGCCAACTCCGGCCGGGCGTTTCCGTGCGCCGCAACGTTTGCGCGCTGCAAGTCGATCACCGTTGCGTCGTCATCGACGAGCGCTCCAAGACGCTGCTCCTCACCCGACGCAATGAAGGTCACGAGTCTCACCGCGCGGCCTGCATACCCGTCATTGCAGTTCTTCGAACTCGAAGATTTGTCCGTCGAGGCAGGTCGGATCGACCCGAATCAGGGGCCGGCCATCGACAGCCTCCGACTCCTGCATCCAAGTGAATCTCGTATCGCGTGCCTTGAGATCTTCGGCCTTCGCTGCCAAGTCTTTGACACCGATACGTATGTAGTAGGGACCTGGCCCCCAATTGTGTAGATATAAGCCCGCCGGACTGTTCCAGCGAATGGGCTCGATCACATCAAGAGAAGCGCTGTGCGGCAATCGAAACGACATCCTCGCCCGACGATATCCTTCGCCCTGCAAGGCCTCCACGGGTCCCGATGGCTCCCAGTCAAGATTCAAGGAACAGCGACTCAACGTATCATCGAGATCACGCACCAGAAAACCGCGGGCCGTGACCCGGATCATTTCGCCCGGACGGGCATCCGGCAATGAAGGCGGCGGCACTGCGAAAGTCTCGGCTGGTAACTGCAGGGGCTCGAGCGGCATCACTTCGATGCAAAGGCCCCCGTCCACGGTGGGTTGGTAAGACGCTCGCTCAGGAGTGACGCCGACCCACAATCGATCGAACGTCATTTCCGCCGTGCGCTGCGCCAATCTAAAGGGCTGGCGGCGCCTCACCAGCCTGTCGATCAGCTGACCGAGCTGCGGCGTGGGCGTCACGACGACGATCGAGTGCGTCAGAATTGGACGGTGGACGCCCTGATAGGCCCTCAAGCTCTCCAGAAAGTGGTGGAATAACGGATCGCCCGGGTTCGGTCGATCCAGATGTCCCTGCGGCTCGACACGGGTTGGCGCCAATGCAAGCGATTTATGCACACGCAAAAAATGGGCAATGTAGGGGTGATTGTCGAATGCCTGGCGCCAACGCGGATGCTTGTAGATGCCGAGCCTGTTCACCAGCAACTCAGCCATGGCATCCGGATCCGACACCATCATGTCCGCCGACAGCAAGAGTTCGAACATACTCTCCTCGACCGCGCCGCTTAAAGTTGTGTTGATCCCCCAAATGCAGAGCGGTATTGCGCGCGCTCACCAAGCTGCGCGGCTATAGTGCCGTAAAGGCCGGGGTTAATTCAAGACAGAAATTCCATTTCTGTACAGTGTAATGTATTTTACGTCCCGCTCAGGCCAATGGGCGGCTGCGGTTTTAAGCGGAAAAAGCCGGAAATCACTATGCAAATTCAACGCATGGATCACTTTACGATTGTGACAGACCGATTGGGCGAAACAGTTGCGTTTTACGCCATGCTCGGACTGCACGCAGGTGCCAGGCCGGCCTTTAGCGTTCCGGGAGCCTGGCTGTATGCGTCAGATCAACCGATCCTTCATGTGATCGAAGTTCCCAGCATGCCCGAGCCTCGCCGCGGCGCGCTCGACCATATGGCGTACCGCGCGCAGGGGCTGCTTGCCACGACGAAGATGCTGGAAGAGCACGCGATTCCCCATCGGATCATACGTACCCCCGCGCCCTTTCGCATGTGGCAGCTTTTTTTCGTAGATCCCAATGGCGTCGATGTGGAGCTTGATTTCGATCCTCAAGAACTCGCGCCGGAGGACTGGCGCACCCGAACCCTGCCCGCCGAGATGCGCGCTTCGCGCGCCGACACCGCCAGATGCTGACACTGCTCCGCTATAGTCGGATACCACCGATGGCAGAAGAATTGCGCCAAGAAGTGCGCGCGTTTCTCGTCGATGCTCTTGTCGATCTTCCTCCGGTACGGCGCGCTGATTCTTGGATGGGTTTCGATGCGCAATTCAGCCGTCGCTTGGGAGAGCGCGGCTGGATTGGTATGACGCTGCCCGAGCGTTATGGAGGTCGGCAAGCGAGCGCGTTCGCACGCTATGTGGTGATCGAAGAACTACTGGCTGCCGGTGCCCCTGTGTCTGCACACTGGATTGCGGATCGACAGAGCGCACCAATGTTGTTGCGCTATGGCAGCGAGGCACAAAAGGAACGCTTCCTGCCTGGCATTTGCCGCGGCGAGAGCTATTTCTGCATTGGCATGAGCGAGCCGGGCTCGGGTTCTGACCTCGCATCCATCAGCACGCGAGCGCGGCGCAACGCGACTGGTTGGATCCTTAACGGCCGGAAGGTCTGGACGACTAACGCGCATCGATCGCATTTCATGATTACCCTGGCACGCACACAGGAAAAAACGACCGAGCGTCATCGCGGGATGTCGCAGTTCATAGTAGATCTCAAGCGGCCCGGCATCAGCGTACGCCCTATTCGCGACCTGACCGGCGATGAACACTTCAACGAGGTGGTCTTTGACAACGTTGAGCTCTCGGATGACGAATTGGTCGGCGCCGAGGGTGAGGGCTGGGCGCAGGTCACCGCCGAACTTGCCTACGAGCGCAGCGGTCCTGAGCGCATCTTAAGTTGCATGGCTTTGGTCAATACACTCATTGACCGTGTTGGGCGATCGCCCGACGCCTTGCAGGCGCGGGAACTCGGTCGCGTGGCGGCGCGGCTCTTCACGCTGCGAAACATGTCGATCGCCGTGACGGCGCAATTGCAGGCGGGCGAAAATCCGGCCGTGGCAGCTGCGTGCGTGAAGGACCTGGGAGTAACGCTCGAACAGGAAATCCCGGAAATAGCCCAGGCGATAGATCAGATGGAGCCTTCCTCGCAAGGGAGCGATTACGCAAAAGTGCTCGCCCATCTCACTCAACTCGCGCCCTCTTTCTCGTTGCGCGGTGGTACGCGCGAAATTTTGCGCGGCATCATTGCCCGCAGCCTGGAGCTTCGCTGATGCGCGATCTGTTCGAGACGACGATCGAGCGCATTTTCAGCGATCTCGTCTCCCCTGCGCTGATTCACCGATGCGCCGCCGGAGTGTGGCCCAGCGAACTTTGGAGCACCCTCGAGGAGGCGGAAATGACCTCGGCTGCGGTACCCGAGGTATTCGGAGGCGCGGGGGCGACATGGGAGGACACTTTTACATTGGTGCGCGCGGCCGGTGCCCACGCGGTACCGGCTCCTTTTGCGGACACCTTACTTGCCAATTGGTTGCTGGGTCGGGCGGGTTTGCAGCCCACCAGGGGTCCGCTCGCCATTGCGGCGCACTCGCAGCTAACCTGCGTGAACGGCCATGCCAGCGGCCGGTTGGAAAAGGTGCCCTGGGGACGAGATCTGAAACGAATCGTCGCCTTTGTGACCGACCCTGCCCGCCTCATCGTGCTGGATACGGCAAGCGCCGCTCAACTCGAGCGTCGCACCAATCTCGCCGGTGAACCTCGCGACACCGTGGTCTTCGACAGCGCTCCGGCGATCCATGTAGAGCCGCTTCCAAGCGGAGTTCCGCCCGATTTCCTCCTCTGTGGTGCAATGCTGCGCTCAGCTCAAATGGCCGGCGCACTTCAGTCGCTCCTGCAGATGACAACCGGCTATGCCACCGAGCGGGTGCAATTTGGCAAACCCATTGGCCACTTCCAGGTGATCCAACAACAGATCGCGGTGATGGCTGAACACTCGGCTTGCAGCTTGCTCGCGGCGGAGGCTGCGTTTGCCGAATCGGCCAGCGATATCGCCGCCCTGCCGATCATGGCGGCTAAGATTTGCGCGGGCGAAGCGGCCAGCATGTGCGCATCGACTGCGCACGCGGTTCATGGTGCGATTGGTTTCACCGAAGAACACAGTTTGCATCTTAAGACGCGCCGCCTCTGGGCGTGGCGCGCCGAATACGGCTCACAAGCCTACTGGTCGCAACGACTCGGTCAAACTGTCTGCGAGTCCGGATCGCGCGCACTGTGGCCCATGCTGACGCAAACCGCAAAACCAACAACCGCTGCCACGGAGACCCGTTCATGAGCACTTTTCTACTGGTCGAGCGCGAAAACGATGTTGTTACCGTGCACATGAACCGGCCCGAGACGCGCAATGCACTCACCGATCCTGGGCAGATGCAGGAATTCACCGATCTTTGCAGCGATCTGCGCCGCGATATTTCAGTGAAAGCGATGATTCTTACCGGTGCCGGCAAGGCGTTCTGCGCGGGCGGAAATATCAAGGACATGAGAGACCGGGCAGGTATGTTCGCCGGCTCGCCCTACGCTATGCGCAACAACTACCGCGATGGAATCCAGCGTATTCCATTGGCACTGTACGAACTGGAAATTCCCATAATTGCCGCAGTCAACGGTCCCGCGATCGGCGCCGGTCTTGATCTGGCCTGCATGTGCGACATCCGATTGGCGGCCCAGAGCGCGACGTTTGCGGAAAGCTTCGTGCGTCTTGGCATCGTCCCCGGAGACGGCGGCGCATGGCTCCTGCCGCGGGCCATCGGCCTGCCGCGCGCAAGCTTGATGGCCTACACCGGAGATGCGATCGACGCCGCCAAAGCGCTGGAATGGGGCTTAGTCGTGCAAGTAACCTCCGATGCCGACCTGCTGAGCGAAGCGCGTTCCCTTGCGCGCAAGATTGCCGCCAATCCCGGGCATGCACTGCGACTCACCAAGCGACTGCTGCGCGAGGGCCAGCATGTGCGCCTCGATACGCTGCTCGAGCTTTCGGCCAGCTTCCAAGCCCTCGCCCACCATACCGAGGAACATCATGAGGCGGTCCGGGCCTTTCTCGAGAAGCGCCCACCACCCGGCAATGCGCGCTGAGCGACTGCAGCTCGGCAAGGTTTAACGATAAGAGGTCAATGCCATGCGTCCGGTGTTTCGCGACGATCACAATCTGTTTCGGGATCAAGTACAGCGGTTCGTCGAGCGTGAGATCGTGCCTCATCTCGCCCAATGGGAGCATGACGGCATCGTCCCGACCACGCTTTGGCGCAAGGCCGGCGCGGAGGGATTGTTATGCGTCAGCGTTCCGCAGCTTTATGGAGGCGCGGGAGGCGACTACGGGCATTCCGCGGTGCTGATTGAAGAACTTGCGCGCGCGAACGCCACCGCCGTAGGGTTCACCACCCACTCTGAAATTGTTGCCAACTACATTCTCGGGTACGGCACTGAAGAGCAGAAACAGACTTGGCTACCGCCGATGGCACGTGGCGAGTTGATTGCCGTGATCGCGATGAGCGAACCGAACACGGGTAGCGATCTGCGGTCGATGCGAACACGCGCGCAGCGTGATGGCGATGAATACATTATTACGGGTCAGAAGACTTTCATCACCAATGGTGGCAATGCCGGTTTGGCCGTCACTGCGGTCAAGCTTGACCCCGCTGCCAAAGAGCTAACGCTGATTTGCGTCGAGGCCGACCGCGCTGGATTTAGAAAAGGACGCTTGCTGCCTAAGATCGGGCTTAAAGGCCAGGACACAGCGGAACTTTTCTTCGATGAGGTCCGGGTGCCTGTTTCCAACCGATTGGGAGCGGAGAACGAAGGCTTCCGCTATTTATCGCATCAACTGGCCTGGGAGCGGCTGATCATCGCGATCCGCGCGGCGCAGTCCATCGAAACCCTGCTCGAAGAAACTATCACCTACACCAAGGCGCGACAGGCTTTTGGCAAGTCGGTGTTCGACTATCAAAACACCCGCTTCAAGCTCGCCGACGCGAAAGCGCAGTTCACCATGCTACGTGCGTTCGTCGACCAGTGTCTCAACCTGGTGATGCGGGGCGAGCTGACGCCGGAAACAGCGGCAATGGCCAAGCTGGTGGGTTCGGAAATGCAGGGCCGCCTCCTCGACGAGTTCCTGCAGCTTCACGGTGGCTATGGCTTCATGAGTGAATACAAAGTATCGCGCGCCTGGGTCGATGCACGTGTCGCCAGAATCTATGGCGGAACTTCAGAGATCATGAAAGAGATTATCAGCCGCTCGCTATAGTGGCGACAGCCGCATCCTCATAGCCGCGCTGTACGTAGGTCATCCGGCCGCCGGCAAGCATTAGCGCGCTATAAAGATTCAACTCGACGATCTGCTCGGTGGTGAAATGCTCGGCGAGCGTATCGAATAGGGCCTCATCAATCGCGAAATAGTCTCCTGCGAACAACTCCGCGTAGCGCAACGCTGCGCGCTCAGCGGCGGTAAAACGCGGATGGTCTGCCGACAAGCAGGCGAGATCCTCCTCTGTGACCGTGTCAGATTTGCGGGCCAGCATGCAGGCCTGGCAGGTGGTAATACCGGCAATACGCAATCTCACCAGTTCGCGCAGTCGTTCCGGCAGGCAGCTGCGCAGGTGCATTTCTTCGAGTGCGCTCAGCCAGGCCGCCGCGACGCCTGGGCGATGCGCCCAGATCTGCACGGGGATCGTAGAACTGAGCATGCGATTGCGGCGCCCCTTATCAATCATTGCAGCGAGGCCGGGCGACAGCGCTTCGACAGGAACCGGAACGACTCTCGGCATGTCACCTCCCCATGTTAGTCCAACCGCTCGAGAATCGTCGCTGTACCCATGCCGCCCGCGCAGCAGATTGCCTGTAGACCAAAGCGCGCCTTGCGTCGCTCTAGTTCATGTAACAAGGTCGTCATGATTCTTGCGCCGCTGGCCCCGAGCGGATGCCCCAGTGCAATGGCGCCGCCGTTGACATTCAGCCGATCGCTGCCAATACCGAGTTCCCGCATCCAAACCAGAGGCACGCAGGCAAATGCCTCATTCACCTCATAGAGATCTATGTCGTCCTTGGTAAGCCCTGCCCGCTGCAAGACCTTTTGCGTGGCCGCGATGGGGCCGGTCAGCATCAGCGTAGGATCCGATCCCACCGTCGTCAGAGCACGTATCCGCGCGCGCGGCTTAGCACCGAGACGCTGTGCCGCGCTCTGCGACATCAGTAGCACCGCGGCAGCGCCGTCGGAGATTTGCGATGCATTCCCGGCGGTGATGCGGCCGTCGGGACGGAAGCTGGTTTTCAGCTTGGCGAGTTTCTCCTGACTGGTATCGCGGCGTATGGTCTCATCCTGGGCAAAGGTCGGTGCCGTGTTCTCTCGATTCTCGCTCAAGGATGCGACGGGAACAGGCACGATCTCGTTGGCAAAAAAGCCTGAATCGGCCGCAGCAGCCGCTCGACGATGGCTTGTCACCGCATAGTCGTCGAGGTCCTGCCTTGAAAAACCCCAGGCGTCGATGATGCGCTCCGCCGCCTCGCCTTGGCTGACGAGATCGAATTTCTGGGCCGCCAGCCAACCGAACGGCTGTCCATGGACATCGCGATTGCCGCCCATGGGCACGCGCGACATGTTCTCTGCACCACCTGCAACGACGATATCTGCGGCGCCCGCGGCAATCGACCCTACTGCCACATGGACGGCCGCCTCTGCGGAACCGCACTTTCGATCGATTGTCATTCCCGGAATCGTCGCCGGCCATCCCGCGCCGAGAATCGACGTGCGTGCAATGTTGGCACTCTGCTCGCCCACCTGCGTCACGCATCCAAAGATGACGTCGTCGATCTGCGCTGAGGTTAGTCCGGCGCGATCGACGAGTTCCTTGATGAGGTGCGCGCCCAGATGATCCGCACGTACGTCCGCGAGGCTGCCTCGGAATCGGCCGATGGGAGTACGCGCGGCCGCGACGATTACCACCGAGCTCATAGTGCGTGTGCCTTCAGCCCCGAACCAGGGACCCTTTGGCCGCCTTCATAAACGTATACACCCCGGCCTGCCTTGCGGCCGATGCGTCCCGATGCCACCATTTTGATGATCAACGGGCACGGCCGAAACCTCTCGCCCAGCGTTTGGTGCAGGTACTTAAGCACCGCTAAACGCGTATCCCAACCGGTCATGTCCCCGAGTTCCAAAGGGCCCATGGGATGATTCAGCCCCAAGCGTAGCGCGGTGTCGATATCCTCAGCACTGGCGGTTCCTTCCAGCAACATATACATCGCTTCGTTACCGAGCATGGCCGACATCCGGCTCGTCGTGAGACCCGGCGTCTCATTGACGACGATGGACGTTTTGCCGATCGCCCGCGCATAGTCGCGCGCCCGCGCAATCGTCGCCTCCGAGGTATCCAATCCCATCACCAGCTCGACCAGCTTCATTTTGTGGACGGGGTTGAAGAAGTGCATGCCGATCACGCGGTCCGGACACGTCACCGCGGTCGCGATTTCGGTCACACTGAGCGCGGATGTGTTGCTGGCAATGACCGCGTCGGGGGCAAGAACCGGCTGAGCCTCCGCAACCACGGCCTTTTTGACCGCGAGTTGCTCCGATACGGTCTCGATGAACAGCCTTGCGCCGCGGCAAGATGCCACCAAGTCGGTGCTGACACTGAGGCGCTCTCCAGCGGCCTTGGCGTCGGCCTCAGCCAGCTTCCCAAGTTTCACACCGGTACCAAGGATAGCCGCGATATCCTCTCGTGCCCGTGCCAGCGCCGCCGGATTCGTGTCCACCAGCACCGTGGCAAAGCCCGATGAGGCAAACGCGTGCGCTATGCCCGTTCCCATGAGACCCGCACCCGCAATCACTATCGTTTCGTTACTCTGGCCCATTCCCTCACCCCATTTAACCGGCGAAAAGTCGCCCGGCACTTTCGCTCTAGCGTTTCTCTATCTTGATATCGGTCTCTTCCAAATCCCAGGTCGCCGGCGTCTTGCCCTGCTCGCGCAACTCATACTTGAGCACCCGACCCTGAGGATTTTTCGGCAAAGATTCACGAAACTCGATGTAGCGCGGCAAGGCGTAATAAGGAACCTTGCCCATCGACCAGCGAAACAAATCTTCCGCTGTCAGCTGCGAATGAGGATGGCGCACCGCGGTCACTTTGACGTCGTCTTCTCCATTGACTGCAGGCACGGCGTGGACGGCCACCTCTGCGATATCCGGATGCTGAGCAAATGCCGACTCCATCTCAAAACTTGAAATGTT
>Ga0209624_10000791_pt1 | contig 26971 bp, 27 predicted proteins | sample JacPinW_OM2H0_O1_FD_188565 | JGI IMG/M metagenome (GOLD analysis project Ga0209624, IMG submission 188565) | Forest soil microbial communities from Algoma, Ontario, Canada - Jack Pine, Ontario site 1_JW_OM2H0_O1 (SPAdes) (version 2) | ecosystem: Environmental > Terrestrial > Soil > Boreal...
CAGACTTCTGTTGAGATCGGTTTCGATGTATCCAGGGGCGATTGCATTAACGAAGATCTTATGCTTGGCCCACTCCACGGCCAGCGCCTTGGTGAGTTGGCCGACAGCACCTTTCGAGGCAGTATAAGGAGAGGTGCCTGGGCGGGCAGTCGATGTCATCAGCGACGCGATGTTAATGACTTTTCCGCCGCCACCGATCGAAACTGCGGGAATGTTCAGCGAAAGGGGAATATTCGCGTCAGTGGAACTGCTTTCGAGTCGCGAGCGGCTGCCCAGGAAATTGTCAACGCTTCGTATGGTGTCGAGAAGCGGCGAATTATCGGGAAGTTTTCCCGAGGGGCGCACCCCGAGGGAACGGAAATTTGCTTTGAGGGATTCGCTATTCGCTCGCGCTGCGGCGTTTTCTTCCTTCACTCCGGACTGCACGGCTTCTTTGAGCGCGGACTCCATCACTCGCACCTGGGTTTCCTGCTCCGAACGGAGGTCAACTTTCACGGATGCGCTGGCGGGGATGGAATTCACGGAAGTGCCGCCTTCGATTACTCCGAAATTGTAAGAGCTGCGGGGATTTTCCGGAGCCGGCACGGAAGAAAACTTTACGATGGCGCGAGAAAGCGCGGTGATTGGATTGGGCGCGCCAAAATCGGACCAACTGTGGCCGCCTGGGCCGGTAATTTCCACCTCCACTCGCTGCGACGCAATGCCCTGCGTGGTGACGTGTTCCATCGAAGCACCATCAATAGCAATTACGGCGGCGAGACGCCCGCTATAACCTTCCACTAAAGCGCGAATGCCGCGCAGATTGCCTTCGCCTTCTTCGCCAACATCGGCGGCAAGGACAATCGTCTTCGTGGTGCGAATGCGCGATTCAGAAAGAGCGCGCGCCATTCCAACCAGAGCGGCAAGACCTGCGCCGTTGTCGGCAATGCCCGGCGCGTTCAGGCGATTGCCTTCGCGTTTTACGCGCACGTCGGTGGAAGCCGGGAAAACGGTGTCGAGATGCGCCGCGAGCAGGATCACCGACTTCGAGTCTGAGCCGGGACGCTCGGCAATCACGTTGCCGGTTTTATCGATGCGTGCCTTCAGGCCGGTGGATTCGAAAAGTTTCTTGACGAATTCCGCGCGCTGCGCTTCGTTGAACTCAGGAGCGGGAATTTCGGTAAGCTGGATTTGCTGCTGAGTGACCCAATCGGCGTTTTTGCCGATCCAATCGAGTCCGCGAGCACAGTCCGGCGCAACGGCAAGCTTTTCTATCGAGTCGTCGGAGGTACGCGCGGAAAGTGTGACCATCAAAAGAAAGATACAGGAGATGAGAGCGAGTTTCACGTGTTTCGTGCACGGATTTTAGCAGCCAGCGCACTACGCAGCAATACAGCAACGTGCTTGCGGTCTAGAATTGAAAGCGCGCGGCGAATTGGATCACGCGCGGGCCGCCTCCTCCAAGGCCAGGGTTGCCTTGGGCGACATCCGGAGTGGAACTAGAGGAGCAGCCCGGGCAGTTGGACAACGCAGTTTGAAGCGTATCACCCGGATTCGCCGGAGCTATCACGCCACTCGGCAACGCAAATTGCGGATGATTGAATATGTTGAAGAACTCGGCGCGGAGCTGGAGATTCAATCGCTCAGTAAGCTTCGTATCTTTGGTTACCGAGAAATCAATGTTCCAGAAGCCGGGTCCGTAGACTGCGTCCCGGCCCAGATTGCCGAAGTTGCCGGCAGGTAAGGCAAAGGCAAACGGGTTGATGTAACCGTTCGCGGGATTGCCGCCAAGAATCTGGTTAACACCGGGAACGACGTCGGGTCGCTGATGGAAATTCTCCGAGCCGTCCGCGTTGTCGATACCATTCTCTGTGATGATTCCTATAGGCTGCCCGGACATGACGGTCACGATGGTGTTCCAACCCCATCCCTGGGCGAGGCGTGGAGGCAATGCGCCCCATACCGGAACCGAGTAGTTGAGTGCGGTGGTCCAACGATGTTTGGCGTCGAACGTCGATGGACCCTTTTCGGCCTTCAAGTCATCCGAGTTCTGCGGAAACGCTGCGGTGGCGAAGTTGAAATCGATTCCGTCGGAAGCGCCGTCAAGAGATTTTGAAAAAACATAGGCGGAGAAACCGGAGAAGTGATGCCAATTATTGAAACGCGCCTGAACCTGCAGGGCGTTATAGGTGGAAGAAGAGTTCGTCGCGAAGGTATCAGTCTCGCCAAAATTGGGATTGATGCCGTCCTGATTGGCATCGTAGAGACGCGCGAGGCGCGTCCCTTTGCTTCCCACGTAGCCGATTTCGATCGCAGCGCCTCGGGAGATTTGTCGCTGAATGTTGAGGTTCCATTCGCCAGCATAAGGCGTGGCCAGGTTGTGCGCTGTAGCGAAAATCGGGAAAGGGCCGCTCGTCACGGTGGAAAAAACAGGGCCGGCAGGGGTTCCCGTCCAGGCGCCTTGATTGAATGCGAGCGGCAGGACGGCCTGGGGACCCTCAGGATTCGTGGCGATGCCAGCCACGGTAGTGAAATTCGCGATCACCAAATCTTGCGGGATGTAATCGTAATAGATGCCGTACCCGGCGCGGACCACGGTGTTATGGAATGGGCTCCATGCGACGGCCAAGCGCGGGCCGAAATTATTTAGGTCGCGCTTATAAGCGCCGCTCAAGCCGTCAGTACCCACTCTTGCAAGCTGAGAAGTAGCCGAGAACGGGCCCGGGAAATTAAAGAGCAAGTTGTTTTTTTCGCTGATAGGGCCGAAATATTCCCAGCGAAGTCCGTACGTGATGGTGAGATTCGAGCGCACGCGGAATTCGTCCTGGCCGAAGAAGGCCAAGCCATTGTTGTAAGTGGTGCGCTGCGTGTTCCCGATGTTGCCTTCGGCGAACTCGATGTTTCCCAGATAGAAATTTTCGAGCGTGTCAGTGACTGGGTCGGGGTCTAGACCCGTTGGGCCAATCTCGATGAGGCCGCGCCCGAGATTATCGTTGAACGCGCTGACCCACGTCCGACGGTATTCTCCGCCGAATTTCATCGTGTGCGCACCTTTGATCCAGGTGAAATTGTCGAGGATCTGATAATTCTGGCTAACACGCGCTCTCGGAACGCTAAATGCAGTAGCACCCAGATTTTCAATGTTTCCGTCAAAATCGATCTCTGGTAATCCAGTAAGACCAGTGCCGAAATCCGGAAGGCCAGAAATGGGATTCACTGCGTCTTGCGATGTGAAGGAGTTGCGAAAGCGTGTGTAGCCGAAGCGCAGCTCGTTGATGTGCGTCGCGCTTAGGGCTGAAAGAAAACTCGCTGACACAACTTGTACGCGCGTGGGAGAAATCTGTTGGAAACCGGGAAGGCGCGAACCGCTGCCAAAGCCGCCAAGCGACCCGAGCGGAAACTGTTGATTGCTCTGTCCGAAGGCGTAACGCACGGCGAAGGAATGGATTTGATCGAAACGATGATCAAGTTTGAGGATGAAATTATCCAGATCGTTGAAGTCGTTCACGGAACCAGGGACCGTGTTCGAACCTGTATTGTTCACTGGAAAGAAACTCAGGATGGCGTCGAGTGGGGCGGTATTGATTGCAGGGTTCATTGCCAACGCCTTGGTTCGAGCTGTGTTGATTTCAGCAGTGGTGGGCAGTGTAAAACTGAAGTCTGAGCCGACGCGCTCGCGCTGGCCTTCGTAGGCTGCGAAGAAGAATGTCTTGTCGTGAATAATTGGCCCGCCGAATGAAGCGCCAAATTGATTATTGATAAAAAGCGTATGCGGATTGCTCGCCGGATTGAAGAAGTTGCGCGCGTCCCAAAACGAATTGCGGGCGTATTCGAACGCAGAACCGTGATAGTCGTTGGTGCCGGATTTCGTGATGATGTTGACGACGCCGCCGGTGTTGCGTCCATATTCCGCCGGAAACTGAGACTGCAAATTGAATTCTTGGATTGCGTCGATGGGGAGCAATGTCGCGGGCGCGCCGGTGATGCCTACCTGATTTAGCGCTGAATTGTTAAACCACGGATCGTTGTTGTCCGTGCCGTCTAAAGTGTAATTGTTGGAGCGGTCGCGTTGACCATTGATGTTGAACTGGCCGAAGCCCTTTTCCGTACCGGCGACTCCTGAGCCTTCCACAATTACGCCCGGGACGAGCGCTACCAGCTTGCCGAAGTCACGGCCGTTCAGCGGGAGCTCAGCGACAAGAGTTTGCTCGACGGTGCCGCCCAACACGTCCTGAGTAGTCTCAAGCAGCGGCAGAGCTTCGACATTTATAGTGACCTTTTGCGAGGAGGCGGTTACTTTTCCGAGCGTGAAGTTCAACGGCGTCTCAAGGCCCACGACGACGAGAGCGTTTTGCTCGACCGCAACAAGATCTTTAGCCGCCGCTGTGACTGCGTACGTGCCCGCCTCCAGTTCTGGAATCACGTAGCCACCATCCGCGTCGGACTGTAGTGTGCGCGTGTCACCGGTAGCGACGTTTTTGGCTGTGATGTTGGCGCCGATTATCGCGGCGCCGCTGGCGTCGACAATCTGGCCGCGGATCGAGCCTCGAAAACTCTGGGCGTGGACCGCCGAGCAAGTACACAGGAGAGCCCCTAAGACGAACGGCAAGATCGCGATGCGCTTGAGAAAATTGTGTTTGAGCAATTGTCTGAGTGCGTGCACGGGAGCCTCTCCTTATTTACTTCCCTTGCGCGGAATAAAAACTGGAACTGGCGCCGAGATTTTGTACTCTTTCGAAAAATCGCGCTCGTTGAGCGCGAAACCTACGCGGCCGCGCGAGTCTATGTAAAGCAGCGGCTGGCCAACCGGGACGTCCATGAACGTTTTCACGTAGGGGCACTTGTACGGCTTATTGGCGATCTGAACAGTGACGTTGTCGCCCAGCGCGTAACCGAGCTGCTTAAAATCATCGCCCTGAATGTTGGTGATCAAGCTGCCATAAGGATCGTCGAGGCCGATCACCTCTCCCTTAATTCCCTTTGCGTCCGTGGTCGCAACGCTTGGTTTCAGGCGCACCAAATCTTCCACTTCCGGACCGGCTTGCGTCCAGTCGTCTCCGGCGGCCAGGTGCGCTGCAGAGGGCGAGAAAATGTCGCGGCCATGAAACGTAGAGGAAACTTTTTCGCCGATCATCCAGGCTGTGTTGGTGATTTCGCGCACACCTTCCACGCCATCGCGGTCCGCAACCGGTGTGATGATTCCATTGTCGGGCAGATCGAAATATTGACCCTTTTTCGTTTTCACGATTACAGCCTTGCGCGATGTACCGACTCCCGGATCGACAACCACGAGGAAAACCGTGCCGGGCGGATAGTAAGGCGAGACGCCCGCCAGAAATCGCGAAGCTTCTTCGATTGAAAACGGAGTGACTTGGTGCGTGATGTCCATGATGCGAACATCGGGCACAATTCCCAAGATTACGGCTTTGCAGATGGCGACCGCGTCGTTCGCGGTACCGAAGTCGGTCATGAAAACTATGGTTGGGCGAGGGTTGGCAGTGGGTTTAGGATCCTGCTGCTGATGCGCGCCGTGCGCGAATCCGGCAAAGCCCGATACTACGAGCAATGCAACCGCGGCTACATATTGCTTACGAATAGACGGCATCCCCGCCTCCAAGTGAGCAGAGTAAAATTATTCCGACCCAGCTTTTTGTTTTAACCCCAAGTTGCGCGAGATTCTACCACTAGTAGGCCGCGTGCGAGTCTTTCCAAACGCTGTGGCAGCAATCTTCACCCCGCTGCGGAAATTCGATGCGGGCTGCGCTGCATTGATTCAGCGAATTCTTAAGATTTAATTGCTGCGGGCGGTGGAGGAGCCGAGCAAGGCGAGGATTTCTTCTTCGGTAAGGATGCGCTCGGACTGTTTGGCTGCGTTGAAAATGCGATCGACCAATTCGTCGGTGGCCGGGACGCCGCGTTTTTCCAGCCAGAAGATTACGTTGGAGCGGCCACTGAGCGGGCCCACTTCGATTACTTGTTCGAGGCCAAAGAGATGCGAGGGCACACCGCTGTAAATGGAGTTCGCGAGCTCGTGGTCGTTTTTCTTATAGGCTTTTACGATGGCGGCGGCGTGCACGCCGGTGGCGGTGCGGAAGGCGTCGCGTCCTACCACCGGATAATTCGGCGGAATTTCTGTGTGGGTGGCTTTAGCTACTGCCCGGGAATATTTCTTCAGCATGGAGAGGTCGCGGTCGATCAGGCCGAGCAGGCGTAGATTTACCAGCATCAACTCCATCGGCGTGTTCCCTACTCGTTCCCCTAGCGCGAGAGCTGCAGCATGTACTTGATCGGCGCCGGCGGCGATGGCTGCGAGTGAATTGGCGATGGCGAGGCCGCGATCATTGTGGCCGTGCCAGTCCACACGAATTTTTTCTCCGGAAGGCTTCACTACTTCTTGTATTGCGAAATTTACGAGATTGAATGCGCCGCGCGGGGTGGCGTGGCCGACGGTGTCGCACAGGACGATGGCGCGCGCACCGGAACGTATGGCAGTGGAATATAACGTGATCACGGTGGAGGGGTCGGTGCGAATGGTGTCTTCGGTGACGTACATCACTGGGAGGCCAGCGGAGGCGGCGAACTTTACGGCTTCCTCGGTGGTGCGTTGGAGATGATCGACGGTCCAGTCTTCGACGAGACGGCGAATCGGACTGGAACCGATGAACGTGGCGGCTTCGATGGGCATGCCGACGCGTTCGGAAATTTCGATGATGGGCTTGATGTCGTTTTTGTGGGTTCGCGCGGCGCAATTCGGGCGGATTTTCATTTTTGCGCTGACGATTTCGCGCGCGAGAGCTTCTGTGTCGGCGTAAGCGCGGGGGCCGGCGCCGGGGAGGCCGATGTTCACGGTGTCGATGCCGAGCGATTCCATCAAGTGCAGGATTTCGATTTTTTCAGCGATGGAGGGATCGTGAACGGACGGGTTCTGCAGGCCGTCGCGTAGTGTCTCGTCATTCAGCATCACGCGGCGTTCGATCGGGATTTCGGCGCCGGTGTAGGTGTTCCAGTCGTGGATGAGTTCGTGTTTCATCGTGACGGCAAAAGCAGTAAGAAGCAGGTCCCTCGCTTCGCTCGGGATGACAACGAAAAACAAAAGCCAGACAAAGTCAAAAACAAAGGCAAAACGAAGTCAAAAACAAAAGCCGAGACCAAGTCAAAAATAAAGGCCAAGACGAAGCAAAATAAAAGCTAATCAAATCGCAAAACACTCGCGCCGCTAGTAGCGCAGGGTGTAGCTGTGGGGCGGCTGCGAACGGTCCGGCGTGTAGAGCGTTTTGCAGAATTCGCAACGGTACACTTCCGTTTTTGCGCCGACCAACGCTTCGATGTCTTTTGGGTAATCGTAGAAGCGCTTTAAATGGCCGCAGCAGAGTTTACCTTTGGCATCTTTTTCGTCGCAGGCGCGCTGGGTGGATTTCTTTGGCTTAACCTTTGGTACTTCGGGAGCAGCGGGCTCGGCGACGGCTGTCGCTGCGGCGCCTGCTGCGACGGGGCTGGCTGTTGCGGGCGCTGGAGCCGCAGGAGCGGCGGAAGCTGGTGCAGCCTGCGCCGGAGCTGCTGGCACGGATGGCTTTGCCGGGGTTTCTGGGGCGGCTTCGTCTGGCATTCTATGGCTCCCTCATTCGGAGACTGATGAAAAAATCGAGATGCCGGGCTGAAGACCCCGGCGCTACATTTAGACCCTAAACCCTAAATTCGGTGACGGCGGAAGATTACTCCGCTAGCGCCGTGTTTCTTGGCTAGCGCGGCGAAGCGCTTCTTCCAGCTTGGAGCGAAAATCGTTTCTACAAAACTGCCTGCTGCCGCTGCCAGCTCCGCAGTGTAACCGAACCACCAGGATTTCGCGATCCGCGGCAGACGGTCAACATCAATATATTTTACTTGAACCATTTCGAGCAGTCCAAGGCGAGAGTGGGCGCGTCCCCAGCCGCTTGCGCCGGAGCCGCCGTGCGGGGCTTCGCAGATGCCGTAATAGCTGGCGACGTCGTTGACCATGACCGAGCCGGCGCGAAGGCGGGACGCGATTTCCGTGCCGCGACGCGAATCACCGGTCCACACGCTGGCGCTCAGGCCGAAAGGCGAATCGTTCGCAAGAGCTATCGCTTCGGCGGCCTCGGCGACGGTCTGAATCGCGATAACCGGGCCGAAGGTTTCTTCGCGCATGAGCTGCATGGAGTGATTCACGCGTGTGACGACCGTTGGCTCGAAGAAATTTGGGCCGAGGTCGGGACGGCGATTTCCGCCTGTTAGGATTTCGGCACTGTGTTCGACTGCTTCGCGCAATTGCTGCTCGACTGCTTCGAGTTGGCGCAGACGGATCATGGGGCCGATTTCGACATCGGGATCAGATGGCGGACCGATGCGAAGCTGTTTTGTTTTTTCAACGCAGAGGTGGATGAAGCGCTCGGCGATAGGCTGCTCGACGTAGATGCGCTCGACGGAGAGGCAGGCCTGGCCGCAATTCGTCAAGCCTCCCCAAACAGCCGCGCTGGACGCAATTTCAAGATTGGCGTCGGCGAGAACGATCATTGCGTCTTTTCCGCCGAGTTCGAGCACGGACGGAATTAATTTGCGTCCGCATGCTTCGGCGATGCGACGGCCGGTGGCGACGCTGCCGGTGAAAAACACTTTGTCGGGACTGGCATCGACGATGGCTGCGCCGAGATCGCCTGCACCTTGCATCACTTGCACGAGATCGCGCGGGAATTTCGCGTGTTCAAGCAATTCTCCGATGAGCGCGCCCGTTCCCGGAGTTAATTCCGACGGTTTCAGCAAAACAGCGTTGCCGGTGACGAGCGCTGGGACGATTTGCGCGATGGGAATCGAAAACGGATAGTTCCACGGCGAGATTATGGCTACGACTCCGTGCGGATGAAATTCCGTCCAGCCGGACTTCGCTTGTAGCGCGAGGTTGTGATGCGGGACGCGCTCCGGTCGAAGCCAGTTGGGTGCTTGGCGCGCCAAGAAGTCCGTGGTGTCCAGCGCGAGCATAACTTCGGCGAAGATTGCTTCGACGCGGGGCTTTCCGGTTTCGCGTGAAACGATGGTCGCAATATCTTCGCGGCGGGAATAAACTGCATCGCGAAGACGGAGCAAAGCGGCGCAGCGGTACGCTAACGAGCGGGCAGCCCATTCCTTTTGGACGCGGCGTGCGCGATCAATAGCCTGCGGGACGTCGTTCAGCGCGGCAGCCTGATAGCGTGCAACAACTTGGTTCGTGGCCGGATCTATCGAATCGACGAAACTACGCGCGGAGGCGACTGGTATCGAGAGCGACTGTGGAGTTACGGCCATCTTTTCGCGATTGTACCTGATTTGGCTGTCGCGATGACGCCAATCCCCTCGCGCAGAAAAACCCGGCTAGGTTTGCAAAGCGCGGCGGCGAGCAGCGGAAAAAGCAAGAGAGTCAGTCGGATCGGGATAGTCGAGCGCGACAAGATACAGGCCTTCGGGCGGGACCGTGGGGCCTGACCGCGAGCGGTCGCGCAATTCAAAAATCTGCGGGATATCTCCCGGCGTCAGCCGGCCTCTGCCAACTTCCAGCAACGTGCCCACAATTTTTCGCACCATGTAGCGAAGGAACGAGCGGCCGTGGACGACGTAGTAAATTTCGTCCACATCTGAGGGGCGGATGATTTGCGAAGAATAAATCAGGCGCAACATGTCGCGTTCGCCATCGACGTCATCGGATCCCGATGAAGCGGCAAACGTGGTGAAATCGTGTTCGCCTTCAAAGAGGCGAGCCGCAGCGGACATCGCGCCTTCATCGAGCGGCCCTGGATAATGGTAAGCGCGTCCGAAATCGAATGGAGGCAGTACGCGGCCGCGATAAATCCGGTAGCGATACGTCTTCCCTTGCGCGAGCCAACGCGCGTGGAAATCGTGGCCGACTTCTTCGCACTCGACGATGCGGATCGTGGGCGGCAGCAGAGCGTTCAAGGCGCGTTGAAATTCAGCGGCTGGGAGATTTGAAGCAGTCTTAAAATGCGCTGCCTGGCCGAGCGCGTGGACCCCGGCGTCCGTCCTGCTCGCTCCGTGAGCCACAATATTTTCTTCGGTGATTTTGCGCGCGGCGTCATTGATGGCGCCCTGAATCGTGGACAAGCCGGGCTGGAATTGCCAGCCGTGGAAGGCGGTGCCATCGTACGCGATCGTGAGTTTGATGTTGCGCATGCGTGGTACAAGATTATCGCATGCTGAAGCGGAGCGGCGTAGCTTCACGGCAAGCAATCACCCCTTTAATTTTCCAGTTTGCGGCGACTTTGCGGAACCTGAACTTACAACGCGTTGCGGAGGTGGCGGGAACCGGGTCGTGTGGGCAGGCCACCGGCGTGACAGAGCGGACAATCGTCGGGTTCGTAGCTGGGGACTTCCAATTCGAGTAGGGCGCGCGAGGGGACATTTAGTTCGAGGCGGCCGCCGCTGCGATCAATCAAAGCGCCGGCGGCGACAACCAGGCCGCCTTCTTCTTCAACCACGCCAATTGTTTCGCGGGTAGAACCACCGGTGGTCCAGACATCTTCTATTACGAGGACGCGCTCGCCCGGCTTGATCTCAAATCCACGGCGCAGGGCCATTTGACCGGAGCGGTCGCGTTCCACAAACAGCGAACGAACGCCGAGGGCGCGCGCGACTTCGTAGCCGGCGAGAATTCCTCCCAGCGCGGGGGAGACAACGCAGGTGACGGAAAGGTCCCTGAAAAGCTCCGCGAGAGCGCGGCCAAGTGCTTCCGCGTGCTGCGGATGTTCGAGAACCAGCGCGCATTGAATGTATGTAGCGCTGTGGCGTCCGCTGGAAAGCTCGAAGTGGCCGGTGCGGACTGCGCCCACCTGTTCAAGGAGCTTTAGAATTTCTTCGCGCTTCATGGCGTTTACTGCCGACGCCGCATGGAGCGCGGGCGTCCCCGGCAATGGCGCATAGCCTAAAGGCGTAGACGAAAAGTGTCAATGCAAACGTGGGGTCGGTGAGCCGGAGTCAGACGCGACTAGTCGAATCCCAGCCTCAGAGGGTAGTCAACGATGATGGCGCGGCCGTCGGTCATAGCCTTGATCGAATGCGGCGCGTTACTCGGAACGATCGCGACCAAACCCGGGCGCGCGATTTGAGCCGCGCCGTCGATCGTGATTTCCAGTTCGCCTTCGGTCACTTCGTAAACCTCTTCCTGCGGATGGAAATGCTCGTGAATGGTGGCGCCGCGCTTGAAGTCATAATGCGCGAAGGTCATGTTTGGTGAGTGAAAATAGCGTCCGTGCCAACCCGGCAGGCGTTCGATGACTTTCAGGCTATCCGTATCGATGAAGGGCATTAGAGTTCCCCTTTGTGAATCCTAACATGCTCGGATTTCGCGTTGAAGGATGCAAATTGACACTGGGGCGGGGGTCGGATATTCTCGATAATTCGAAATAAACTGCTAAGGAGTAATGAATGGCTCAGGGTGGGGCGGTAAAGCATAAGAAGAAGACGAAGTCGGTATTGAAGAATATTCGGCAGGCCGAGCATCGGCAGGCCATCAATCGCATGAATCGTACGCGGGTTCGGACCGCTATTCGGCGGATGCGCGCGGCGCTTACGTCAGGGGACGCGGCTGGCGCGGAGAAGTTGGCTTCGGCAACTTTTTCTGAGGTGGACAAGGCGATTCGCAAGAGGACGTTGACTGAGAATACGGCGAACCGGTATAAGTCGCGATTGACGCTGGCGTTGAATGCGTTGAAGAACAAGAAGAAGATTTAAGCCGCGAAACATTGCTTGGCTTAGATGGGATTGGGCGCTCCGAGGTTTGGGGCGCCTTTTTTTTGTGCGTGGGGGGAACGCCAATAGAGAAAGAGCAGATCCCTCGCTGCGCTCGGGATGACAGGTTGTTGCCCTTTGCGCAGGCTTCGGAGGACACCGATCCAGCATCGCGGTAACGCACAAAAAAAACGGGCACAACCTTTGCAGATTGTGCCCGTCCAACAGAGAAAGATTCTTTTAACTTACTCCGGAATGGGTGCTGTTTCCGGCATTTGCAGCTTGGCTTTGGCGAGCGCGCGGACGATGTTTACTTCGACCGCCTGCTCAGACGTGTTGCGCACGGTGGCAAGTTCGCTGATCAGAAGATACTTTGCGCGTTCGAGCATCTTCTTTTCACGGAAAGAAAGCGGCTTGGTGCGGCTGAGGGCGACGAGGCCTTTCAAAACGGCGGCCACTTCCATCAGCGAACCAGTGCGCATGCGATCCGAATTTTCCTTGAAGCGATGCTTCCAGTCATGGTGCGAAGCCGAGCGGCCCTTTTCGAGGAATCCAAGGACAGCGGCTGCTTGTGTGTTACGGATGATCGGGCGCAATCCAACACAATCGACGTTAGACTGCGGAACCATTACTTTCAAACCACTCGAAGCGATTTTCAGCATGTAATATCGCTCCGATCTTCCATTTAAGTAACCGTAACTGATTTGTTCGATGATCCCTACACCATGGTTCGGATACACGACTTTTTCACCAAGCTTGAATTCCATAGGTGGACAGCCCCCCCGAAGGGCATGTTGAAATCTTAGGCAGAAGCGCGGTCGGCGTCAAGCGAATCCAGCAATATCGCGAAGGATAAAGCGGCGGGAAAAGGCTTAATTTTCACGGGTTTGGCCCCCCAATTGCCCTATAATGGTGCTGTGCTGATTCTGGCTTTAGACACCTCCTCAACCGCCGGTAGTTTGGCCGTTCTTCGCGACGAAAAACTCGTCGGTTTGGTCTCCACTTCGGGCGAAGAAACGTACTCTTCGCGCATGTTTCGCCACCTGGAATTCCTGCTGCAAGAACTCTCGCTGAAGCTCGAACAATTTGATTTGTTCGCCGTGAGCGCCGGGCCGGGATCGTTTACGGGACTGCGCGTGGGTTTGGTTGCAGCAAAAGGATGGGCTGAAGTTTATAACAAGCCTGTCGTGGGCGTAAGTGTGTTGGAAGCGATTGCCGCGCAATCTAATTCTGCTTCGTCGGTTTTGGTTCCGGTGTTTGACGCACGCCGCGGGCAAGTTTATTTCGGGGTTTACCGCCGGGAGAAAAATTCGTTGGCACTCGAAGGTGAGGAGTGCGTGTTGCGTCCGGATGAATTTTTGCAAACCATCGCAGAGCGGCCCGGGAGTTCAGGATTCTCGATTATTTCTTCCACACCTGAGGTTTTGGATAGCGAGTTGTCTCGAATTGAGAAAGAGCATCTGCCCGTACCGCACGTCGAACGCGTTTCGAGTGTGCTCGCACCGCTGATCGGACTGTTGGGTTATCGCCGGGCGCTGCGTGGCGAAGTTTCTGATGCACTGACGCTCGATGCAAATTATGTTCGCCGCACGGATGCCAAAGAGTACGCCAAGAGGTGCTAGAGACGTTGCGCAGCCGCTCAATTGAAGAGGGTGACGTCGAGCAAGTTCTGGCAATTCAGGCAGCGTGTCCGGAAATCGCGCAGTGGACGAGATGGGATTACGATCGAGTTGCGCACGGCGAGATGGCCGGATGGGTCGCTGAGGAACAAGAAAGCGTCGTTGGTTTTATCGTCGCGCGGAAGATCGCAAAAGAAATTGAAATTTTGAACTTTGCCGTTTCGCCGGAAGTGCGCGCCCGCGGCATTGGCGCCATGCTGCTGCAAGAAAGTCTTGCGTGGGCGAAGACGTTCGAAGCCACTCACGCGATACTCGAAGTGCGGGCATCCAATGCTGCCGCTCTGCGTTTTTACGAGCGGCATAATTTTCAGGTCGTTGGGCGCCGTTCGCACTATTACATTTCTCCCCCGGAGGACGCTCTTTTACTAACTGCCAAAATTGGCTGAAACCACGGACCCGAGTTATCCACAACCGAGCGGGTACTCCTACTTTTATCCTATTGGTTTGTTAACGGAATTGTGTTAATTGTTACGGGTATGTGAATGCTCATTTCCAACCTGGAGGAAAAGGATGCCGATTACGACGCACGATATCCGGCAGGCGCTGTTGGAAAATGATCAGGAATTCAGAAGACTCGCCGAAGAACACTCCCGCTGTGAATGTCAGCTTGAACAACTCGTAAAACAAAGTTACTGGAACGTAGAAGACCTCGCGCTCGAAGTTTCCCTGAAAAAAATGAAGCTGTTTTTGAAAGATCAGATGGAAATGATCGTGGCGCGCCACCGTCGCAACCAGAGCGTGATGCAGCAACATCTGCATCAGAGCCAGGCGCACTACTAGCTCTCTTTGCGCGGCACTTGGATCGTGTGAAGTAGGGCCCAGCAGCACTCTCACTTCTGTCGTACAATATCCGTGCATTCAAAGTTGACCAGACCACTTCTCTTTCATAGGAAAAGGCTTCCCGTTCGCTGATGGTAAAAGACGCGTATAAATTTGCGCTGCCTCCGCTGATTGCGGGTGGAGTGTGCCTGATTCCAGGCTGGCGAGTGTTGGCGGCGATATTAATTTTCCTCGGCCTTTTCGTTTTCTATTTTTTTCGCGACCCGCAGCGAGAAATCCCGTCCGATCCCGGCGCGGTGGTTTCTCCGGCGGATGGGCACGTGGTTGCGATTGTTGACGAATTGCTCGACGGCGTGATGGGCCATCGCATCAGCATTTTCCTGGCGATATGGGACGTGCACGTTCAGAGGGCACCCGTCTCCGGACGCATTGCGAGCGTGGTTTATAAACCGGGAAAGTTTTATGCTGCGATGCGCTCGGCGGCTTCGGTAGAAAACGAGCAGAATATTATTACTGTATCGACGCCCGCGGGCGGTTTAGTGTTCAAACAAATCGCCGGAGCGATTGCGCGTCGCGTGATATGCTGGAAGAGCGAAGGCGAAATAGTTTCGCGTGGCGACCGCATCGGCTTAATCAGGTTCGGATCCCGCGTGGATGTATGGCTGCCGATGGAAGCTGAAGTAGCGGTACGGCTCAAGCAAAAAGTAAAAGGCGGCGAGAGCTTACTGGCAAAATGGAATTCAACGACATAGATCCCATCGGGCCCGAAGAAGATCGCAGACGGCCTGCCCGCAATCACCGCCTCAGACGCGGTATCTACATCCTTCCCAGCGCGCTCACCGTTGCAAATATGCTTTGCGGTTATTACGCCGTGCTGGCCGTGCTGGATGGCAGCTTCGCGGATTTTGACAACGCGGCTATCGCAATCGGAATCGCATATCTTTTTGACGCGATGGATGGCCGTATCGCGCGTTCCATGGGAACTGAAAGCGCGTTCGGACGAGAATTCGATTCGCTTGCCGACGTGGTCAGCTTCGGTATCGCGCCGGCACTTATGGCCTACGCGTGGGGCGTTCGGTCGCTGGCTGCGGTGAATGCTCCTGATTCGCTGCATCTCAGGGAACTTGGCTGGTTAGCGGGATTTTTCTTCGTAGCTTGCTGTGCCTGGAGACTAGCGCGCTTCAATATTCAGGGAATGGCGCCCGGCGGCAGCAAGTATTTCGTGGGTATGCCAACTCCGGCCGCTGCCGGGATGATTGCGTCAACCATACATATGCGTCAAGGACTACCAATATCAGATGTTCGCTGGTCGATATTGTGGCTGGCGCTGCTGGTTGTGCTCGGCGTTCTGATGTCGAGCTCGATGCGGTTCTACAGCTTCAAAGATATCGAGTGGGCACGGCGGCGCCGCTCCCCCGCTATTATTCTGCTGGCGCTGGTCGTCGGTGCAGCAGTCAAATTTTCCGGACCGACGCTATTCGCCCTAACGGCCGCGTACACCGCGCATGGGCCGATCATGCAACTGATACGCTTCGTTCGACACCGCACAGTTTCGCGGACCGCTTAAAGCATGCCCGGCAGCCGCGAAAAACCTGCGCGTGTCGCGATTGTTGGTGCTTCGTCTTTACGCGGCAAAGAGCTCAAGCTGGTTCTTGAAGATCGCAAATTCCCCTCCGGCGAAATCATCCTTCTCGATGAACCTATACTGGCCGGAACGTTGACGGAAGCTGGCGGTGAGCCTACGTTCATTCGCGCGCTCGATGAAGACAGCTTTGAGCGTGCAGACTTCGCCTTCTTCGCTGGTAGCGCGCAAGACGCGGAGAGAAACTGGCACGCGGCGCAGAGTTCTGGCGCGCGAGTGATCGACATGACCGGCGCTATCGGAGCGTCTGGCAATGCGATAACGTGGGTTCCTGCGTTGGAATCCGTACTGCCACGTCGCGCCGCGACCGGACTTGAAGCAGGAAAGCCCGCGCCATATTCTTCGCCTGCGCCGGGCACGATCATCACTTGTGCACTCGCCGCTGCGCTTCAGCGTTTTTCGCCTGCGCGCCTTGTCGTACTGCTGTTTCCGCCCGTGTCTGAACGCGATCAGGCCGGTGTGGACGAACTCGAAAGCCAGACCACGAATTTGCTTTCGTTCAAGCCTATCGAGCAATCGGTTTTCGACGCGCAAGTTGCCTTCAATTTGTTGGCGGGCTACGGTGAAGAATGCAAGCCGGCGCTAAAGGATTTGCGCGCAGCGATTTGGCGTGATGCGGCAAGCTACCTGTCCGGACGCGCCCCTGTTCCTGCGATTCAACTCGTGCAAGCCCCCGTGTTTTACGGTTATACCTTTTCCGCCTACGCGGAATTTGGTTCTCCGCAGGCAGTCGAGCAACTCGAAAGCGCATTTCGAAATCTAGGAATAAAGGTCGCCGCGGCTGGCGACGCCGCGCCAAACAATGTGAGCGTTGCAGGCGAGGGCGAAATCCAGATCGCGCGAATAGAAGCGGATCCGGCCATCGCGAATGGCGTTTGGATCTGGGGCGCTGTCGATAACCTGCGGCTAGCGGCGACGAATGCAGTGCAAATTGCGGAGGAGTTGCTTGAAGCGCCTGCTGCTTACAATTAATCCCATGCGACGAACGGTCGTCTTGCTGACTCTACTGGCCGCGCCATTTTTCGCGACGGGTTGCGGCTATCACGTCGCCGGGCGCGCTGGAAACCTGCCGTCGGAGTGGAAAACGATCGCGGTGCCTGCCTTCAAGAATGACACTGCGCGCTACCGCATCGAGCAGCGTTTTACTGCAGCGGTGATACGGCAGTTTATCCAACGCACAAAGTATAGGATCGTCCAGAATCCCGAATCGGCCGACGCCGTGTTGCACGGAGAAGTGATTTCGATTGATACGAACCCCGTGCTGTTCAACGCAACTACCGGCCAAGTGACCACCATGCTAGTGACGGTGCACACAAAAGTGCAGTTGGTGGACACTTCGACTCAAAAAGTTGTGTACAAAAACGACGACATGCTCTTTCGCGACGAATACCAAATCTCGACGGACGTGCAGAGTTTTTTTGAAGAGCAGGATCCGGCGCTGGAACGCATGGCCAAGGATTTCGCCGCCCAGCTCGTCTCCAATGTAGTGGAGAACTTTTGATGTCTGATATCTCCGCGGAAAAACTCGTTGCGCAACTGAACTCGGGCAAACCGGTTGCGGCAATTGTTCTGCTCGGCACCGATTCATACCTTCGGGAAATGTGCCGCAACAAAATTATCGAAGCGTGCGTGCCGGAAGCGGCGCGCGAATGGGCGTTGGCTCGAATCGCGGTGCAGGACAGCGGTTGGGACGAAGTGCTGCAGCGGGCGCAAACCATGCCCATGCTGGCGCAGCGTCAAGTGATTATCGTGGAAGGCGTGGAATCGCTCGAAAAACTCGGTGAAAAGACGCGCGATGAGGTCGTCGAGGCACTCGCCAAATATTTCGAATCGCCCGCGCCGTTCTCAGTTCTGTTATTCGAAGCTTCGTCCATGGACAAGCGGCAGAGATATTCCAAATTACTCGCCGAGCATGCGCTTTTGGTGGAGCTTACCATTGGCGGAGAATCCGCGGCCGCGCTAGCCGCACAGATGGCAAAAGATTGCGGCGCAGAAATCGACCGCGAGGCGGCGGCTCTACTGGCGGAAATCCTGAATAGCGAACCCTCTCGGATGCGCATTGAAATAGAAAAACTGGCCACCTATGTGGGGAAGGGCCAGCGCATCACCAGCGTTGAGGTAGAAGAGCTTGTGGTGGCCGCTCGAAAAAATACTGTTTGGCAGCTGGCGGATATGCTGGCCGGACGCAGGCGCGACTCGGCGCTGGCGTTCCTCGACAACTTATTGCGCGAAGGCGAAGAGCCGATCGGATTGGTCGGCGGGATTACCTGGATGTATCGCAAACTTATTGAAGCGCGCGATCTGCCGGCAGGCACCAGCGGCTTTCAAGCTGCACGGGCGCTCGGGATGAATCCAGCTGCTGCTGAGACAGCCGTGCGGCAGGCGCATCGCATACCGAAGAAGGATCTGCTTGCAGGTTTGGTCGCGCTAGCGGAAGCGGACAGCCAGTTGAAATCCTCAAATCCGGATCCGCGTGCGCTGATGGAATTCCTGATCGTGCAACTAGCGTCTCCCCGCGCGGCATCAGCAGGTTCAGTGGCCTAACCAGAAGCTACTCTCTCGCAAGCTTCTTTCCGCTTCGAACTAGCTTATTTTTTCGGCGCGAGAATTCGTTCTATCTGTGCGATGTGATTTAGATCGTGTCCGGCAAACATCTTCACCATGTGTTCAATCGTTTCCTCGCCGCGTTCCGAGTGTATGCCAAAGTGTTTCCACTGCTCCGGCGTCAGAGTTTTTAGCATGGCAAGATTTGTTTCGCGTAGCACTCGAAATTGCTCGAGAGCTTTGCGCGCATCGCGTTTATCGTAATGCAAGGCGGTGACCCATGAATCTTGATCGAATGCGGCCACAGGAGTCCCGGGAGCGCCTATAATCAGCCGCATTCGCCACGAGCCGGCGATTTCAGCGTCGGCCAAATGGACCACGATTTCAGCGATGGACCATTTGTCCGGCGCCGGGCGCTTGCGGAGTTTCGATGCGGTCGCGCGTCCCAAAAGGCGCTGAAGTTTTTTCGGTGTGGCGGCTTGAATTTTTAATGGCTCCTGGCCTTGTGAATGACTAAGAATGCGCTGGGTGTATTGCTGCGGCGTTTCCTTCATGATGCCTCCTCGAAGTCCTATCGCCCCGCAATGATTGTAGTTCAGCACCTCCAACGCACAAGTTTTTCGGACCAAAGCAGCCGGTTAGGAAGTCAACCAAATTGGCTCGTCGCCGAAAGAGAAAGGTAGATAGGCCTTAGACCCGCCCGGCTATGTGTCAAAAAGCTTATTTCACCTTATGGAAACCCCCTTCATGGAAGACGGCCCGGATTACGGCCCGCGCATTAGAATTAGAAGAACGCCCTTGAGCCAGCGGTACGCGAGATATGCCGCTTGTGGCGCATCGCAGCTTACGGACTATCTAAGGCCGGATTTGTGACCTTGAAGACGACTCACATCAAAACCGTAAAACCCGAAGAGCGCGAACTCGCGCGCAAACGGGATGAACAGACCATGCTTGAAGTCGAGTTGGCCGAACGGGAGCTGCGTTCCGCGAACCTTCGAGCGGAACTCGGCGCGTTTGAACGGCGCTACCTCCACTTCGTCGGAGTGCGTTACGCGGAACTTGACGAACTGAAGGCGCAGATCGCCGAGCGGCTGGCCAAAGAACATCCCGGAGTCGAACGATTGCAACAGAACGCACGTGCCGCGCGAGCTGCCGCGGGCGAGACAAAATCTACCGCCGGCGAAAACTCCAACGAAGAGCCGGCGGCATTCGAATCGTCCCCACAAATGAAACAACTTTATCGTGAAGTAGCCAAGCGCGTTCATCCCGACCTGACTTCCGACCGCGAGGATCGCAACAAACGCCAGCAATTGATGGCCGAAGCGAACGAAGCGTACGAGCGCGGAGATGAAGGAAAACTGATGCGGCTTTTGACCGAGTATGAGTGCAGCCCGGAAGCGGTCCAAGGCGAAGGCGCGGGCTCCGAGTTGGTGCGCGTGATCAGAAGGATCAGCCAGGCCCGCGGCCGTCTTTCGGAGATCGAAGCGGAAATGCAGGAACTGTTGCGCTCGGATCTGTATCAACTGAAATGTCGGCTCGATGAAGCCCAAGGGCATGGGCGCGATGTGCTAAAAGAAATGGTGGAAAAAGTGGAAGAACAGATCGCGCAGGCTAAGCGGCGGTTGGAACTTTGATCCTGAGATTCTCCTGATGCAAACTCGCGAAAAAACTGCCGCCGGCGCAATCGTCCATGCAGGACAACGAGCGCTCGTGGTGCGTTCTGCCGCGCTGGTGGCGCGCGGACTACGCGATCTCACCAGGGACTCCAACTGGGTCGTCAAAAAAATATTCACCGGGTACAGCGTGGCTCTTGCGATTTCCTCTATGGGCCATGTGTGTTTCATCTCCCGCGAATTTCAACGCGGCGGACAATCCCGCACGGGAGATCTCGGCCAACGTGTGGTTCTCTACGACGTGGAATTGAGCACCCCCATGATTGCGCTCTCAGTGCCTAATGAAACTGCCGTCGGCTCGCAGGACTTGGCAGCGGCTTTCGCGTGGTCGCCTTCCACTCGCTTTCTGGTAGCGGCCTGGGATGGCTGGCAATCGGCGCTTCACTCTTTCGATTTGCACGGGAAAATATTTCTCGGCACCTTCGGCGAATTTGGAATCGTTCCGAAGTTCCTGGCATGGTCGGGAACGGAAAAATATTTTGCGGAAGCATGTTCGGGAGGCAAGCAGGCAGCCCTGAGGCTTTGGCGCGTTCGCGACGATGGCATGACGCCCTATGGCCCACTCGCCGGACAACCGACCAGCGAACTTGGCGTCCCCGGCTGGCTCGAACGCCAGACCTATGAGGCCGAATTCGGCGAAGAGGGAGCGTTCGCCGGTTATGGACGCACGGTTTTCAGCCCCGACGAAAAAACGCTTGCCAGCGTAGTAGAAATTCACGGCGATTGGGCGGACGACTCCATCGCTCTGCTCGCAGTCCCCACGCTGAAAAAGAAAAATGCGTTTCAGGCGCAGGGACACATCACCGACCTGTGTTGGGCGCACGACGGAAAAAATATTATTTATTGCGCGGCCGGTCAGGCCTATCGCTTGCAAGTCGATACCATGAATTTCGAACCATTGCCGTTTGGCGCGGAACTCTGCGTTTGCCATCCTCATCTTCCGCTATGCATTTGCTACAGCTCGTGGCTGAAAAATTCGGCTAAAGGCCGGCTGTTTCTGGTGGACATGAATCGTATGGAAGTTTTCGACGAATATGCGGCGGAAGGCGTGGTCACGCTGAGATGGAGCGGTGACGGAGAAAAAGCTTACGCCGCCACGCAAAACGGAATGGCGTATATTTACGAACCTACCTTGCTGTAACCGAACAATTCCTCACACGCAGGCTGTTTCGAAATTCGGCATCAAGCTAACGGTATTAGGCCAACGGAAGGTTCGGTACAGGATCGAGAGTGCAATCTTCGTGTTGTCCTTCCAGAAAGCGCGGGTAACCGGCGGCGGCAATCATGGCCGCATTGTCGGTGGAAAGCGCCCGGCTCGGGAAGAAAACTTCCAAGCCATCGCGTTTTGCCTGTGCTTCGAAAACTGCGCGCAACTCGCGATTCGCGGCGACACCGCCGGAAACAAAAATGGAGCGCACGCCTTGATTTGCGGCGGCAGCGAGCGTGCGGGTTACCAGATCGTCCACCACGGCGTGCTGGAAACTCGCCACCAGATCGAGCGTGGCTGATGTTGAGAGTTGGCGCAAAGCATCCGCGGACCGTTCCCCTCGCGCGAGCGCTTGCTCCCTTGCAGCGATCTCAGGTTGAAACTCAGGATGTTTGCGCAGGTGGTACAGCACCGCGGTTTTAATTCCACTGAAGCTGAAATCGTAAACGTTTCCTTTCATTTGCGGCACGCCGAATCGTATGGCCTTCGGATTACCATGCTCGGCTAATCGGTCAACGATCGGGCCGCCGGGATATCCCAGAGCGAGCATTCGCGCAACTTTGTCGTACGCTTCGCCCGCCGCGTCGTCGCGTGTGCCGCCAATTCTCGAATATGTAAAATGGCTGGTGCCGTTGGTTGATCTGCACTCCACTCCGTACAAAACCGTATGGCCGCCGGAAACAATCAGGCAGAGAGCAGGGAATATTGGCTGTCGCCCTGACGCTGCGGCTTCCAGCATCACAGCATGTACGTGTCCTTCCAGATGATTTACGGCGATGAGAGGTTTGCCCAGCGAAAGCGCAAGAACTTTTCCGTACGTCACGCCAACCAGCAGCGCGCCAATCAGTCCAGGACCGCGCGTCACAGCAATCGCATCGAGATCGGGCAGCGAGATTTCCGCCTGCTTCACCGCCTCGCGCACCACCGGAACGATTTGGCGAAGATGTTCGCGTGAAGCAAGTTCCGGGACTACTCCACCAAAATCGCGGTGAATGGCAATTTGCGATGCGACGATATTTGAGAGGATATTGCGGCCGTCTGCGACGACTGCCGCGGCTGTCTCGTCGCAAGAAGATTCGATGCCGAGAATGAGATTTCTTTTTGCGTTCACTTTTTGTCCGCGGATCCGTTGCGGTTGAGGCGCTATCGATATGTTAGCATGCGCGGCCGGAGGAGATTCATTTGGCGGTGGATAAGTCGCAAGAAATACTGGAAATTATTCTCCCTTCCTTCTTCCCTTTTGATATAGGAACGGCTAAGAATAGTAAGTATGAGCTCTGAACGAAAACGCGTGCGCAAAGCGGTGCTGCCGGTAGCGGGCTTGGGTACCCGATTCCTTCCCGCCACAAAAGCGCAGCCCAAAGAAATGTTGCCGGTGGTGGACAAGCCGCTCATCCAATATGCGGTGGAAGAATGCATCGCTTCCGGAATCGAAAGCGTTATTTTTGTAACCGGCCGGCGCAAGAATGCAATTGAAGATCATTTCGACTCGGCGCCTGAGCTCGAGGCCTTTCTCGAAGAGAGAGGCAAGCCGCATCAGGCAGAAATGGTGCGCGAGATCAGCGGCGGCCTGCACTTCAGCTACACGCGGCAGAGCGAAGCGAAGGGGCTAGGCCACGCAGTATTTTGCGCGCGCGAGCTTGTTGGCGACGAGCCGTTCGCGGTGCTGCTTGGCGACGTGATTATGGACGGCGCAGTTCCCGCCACGCGTTCTTTGATGGAAGTGTGGGACGCGACCGGCCAGGGCGCTATTGCCGTGGAGGAAGTCGAGCGGGCGCGCCTGCACCTTTACGGCATCATCGCGGCAAGTCCCGGGAATCAAGCGCGCTGGGGCGATCAACTTTTGCGCGTGACCGACTTGGTAGAGAAACCACATGCGGACAAGGCTCCGTCAAACCTTGGCGTAACCGGCCGCTACGTTCTCCCGCCTGAAGTCTTCGATCACCTGGAAAAACTTGAAGCCGGAACGGGGGGCGAGATTCAACTCACTGATGCGTTGAAGCAGTTGGCAAACGGACCCGGGCTGTGGGCGCACATTTACGAAGGAAAAACTCACGACGCCGGCGACAAGCTCGGCTTCTTGAAGGCTACTGTGGAGTTCGCGTTGAAAAATCCGAAGCTGGGCCCGGATTTTCGTGAGTATCTGCGCGGGCTCAAACTCTAAAAATCATCGTATACGCTACTTTTTCTTCTTACTTCCCTTCTCGGAAGACGACTTCGAGCTGCTCGATTTCGATTCTGACGATTTTGATTCGCTGGAACCGGACTCGCTCGACCTCGACTCGCCGCCCTTTGACTCGCCGCTCTTGGAGTCGCCACTCTTGGAGTCCGAAGATTTGTTTTCTCCGGACTTTTCGCTGGACGAAGAATCCTTGCCTTCGCTGGCTCTCTCTCCGGACGCAGGAGAGCCGCTTTTCTTAGCGTAATCCGTGACGTACCAGCCCGATCCCTTGAACTGTATGGCCGCCGCCGACAGCATGCGCTGAGCCTTCGCGCCGCACTTCGGACACTTCTTCGTGGTAGAAGCGTTGTGCCCTTCGATTTTTTCGAACTGATGGCCGCACTTCTCGCACTTGTATTCGTATAAAGGCAATGAATACTCCTCCCCGTGATAGCAGAACGTAAAATATAGCATGCTTGCGGGCGTCCTGCGGTGTGAACGAAGGCGTCGGCGGCCGTGTGTTAGACTGCGTAATCGCAACGCTCGCGAACCTGTGAGCCTTCCATGACAAAAAGAAAGAACGAAGAATCCGCTGCCGGCTGCTTGTACGTCGTCGCCACGCCCATCGGCAACCTCGAAGATATTTCCTTGAGAGCGCTGCGCATCCTGAAAGAAGCCGACGTGATCGCCTGCGAAGACACTCGCCAGACCATGAAGCTGCTCACGCATTTCGATCTGCGGAAGAAATTGGTGAGCTATCACGAGCACAACGAAATCACGCGCGCCGCCGAACTTGTGATCGACCTGGAACAGGGCGCGAAAGTCGCACTGGTCAGCGATGCCGGGACTCCGGCAATTTCCGACCCGGGACATCGGCTCGTGAGCCTCTGCTTGCGCCACGGCATCGAAGTGGTGCCGGTTCCCGGCGCGTCCGCGTTTGTCGCCGCGCTGGCGGCGTCAGGAATGGCGATAGAAGAATTTACGTTCGTCGGTTTTTTGCCCGCGCGCCAATCGGAGCGGCGCAAGAAGTTGCGTACCCTGCTGAACGAGCCGCGCACGATCGTTCTTTACGAAGCTCCGCACCGCTTGCTTGAAACGCTGGAAGACTCGCTTGAAATTCTCGGCAATCGGCCCGCCGTGATTGCGCGCGAAGTGACAAAAATGTACGAGGAGTTTCTGCGCGGCCACCTGGAAGATTTACTGGCCGGCGTGCGTGCAAAGGAACTGCGGGGCGAGATCACGCTGCTGATTGGCCCTCCCGACGCACAAGCGCGAACCGACGCTTCAGCTGAGGATGCGAGCCGGGCGGTCCCGATTGCGCGGCGCGTTGACGAAATCGTTAAAGAAACCGGCCTGGATCGCAAAGCCGCGTTGAAACAGGCTGCCCGCGAACGCGGCCTCACGCGGCGCGAAGCGTACAAACAGCTTCTGGTCACCAGAGATGAATAGAGATCAATGAACTGTCGAGCGGAAAAACAAACTAGTCTGATGAAGAAGCAGTGCTGCGCGCGAAGAAAGATTCCACGCTGTCCAGAATTTCCGCTGTCCCATGCGAATGATGTACCGCGTACCGAAGTTCCGCGCCATTCCTAACACCGTGCGTGAACAAACTCGCGAACTGTTTCATCTTGCCCACGGCGTCGGGCATTTCGGCCGCAATCAAGCTGCGAAAATAGCCGGAGAGCAAATTATAACGGTCAAGCTCGGTCGGCTCATCGTAACGTCCCGTCGCAATGTAGTCCTGAATCTGGCGGAAAATCCACGGATTTGACGAAGCGGCGCGTCCGATCATCACCGCATCGCAGCCGGTTTCGTCGATCATGCGAACGGCGTCCTGCGGCGTATGAATGTCTCCATTACCGATCACCGGCATTCGCACAGCCTGTTTCACTGCGCGGATCACGCTCCAGTTCGCGGAGCCCGCATAGCCCTGCATGCGCGTGCGAGGATGAATGGCGATCGCTTCAACGCCGATTCGTTCAGCCATGCGCGCCACGTCCACCGCAACGATATTGTTTTCGTCCCAGCCGGACCGAATTTTTATTGTGAGCGGAATTGTTACGGCGGCGCGGACTTTCCCGAGCAGCTTTTCCAGATGAGGCAAATCGCGCAATAACCCGGAGCCTCCGCACTTCACAACCTTTTTCACCGGGCAGCCCAGGTTGATATCCACCTGATCGAAGCCAAGCTCCTGCGTAAGAGCGGCGGCGGAAGCCATCACTTCGGGATCGGATCCGAAAATTTGCGCCGCGATGGGATGTTCGTCTTCGCCGAAATATAAATAATGTAGCGTGCGCTCGGAATTTCGCGTTAAGCCTTCGGCGCTGGTAAATTCCGTCATGATCAGCCCGCAACCGCCCAGCGAGCGAATCACGCGGCGAAAGACTGTATCGGTGACTCCGGCCATAGGCGCCAGAATTGTTGCCGGACAAATAGCGCGATCGCGAATTTTGATTTCAGACGGGAACATAGCGAAGCTCTATTTTATCGAAGTATTGCCGGCCGAACGGCCCATGCCGCCCGCTCCCGCCGCGGCAGCAGCCGCAGAGGCGTTCGCTGTAGGCGCGGATTCAATAGCAACATTACTCACCGGCGCAACCAGCGTAGCCGGCTTCGGCTGTGCTCCATTCAGATGAGCGATCACAGATTCTTTGGAGCCGCCAAAAAAACTATCGATCACTTGCGCCAGAGCGTGCGCACGCGCATCTTCAGCCGTGAGATTCGGTTTATAAATATAGGCGCGCCCGTTTTTGCGGCGCTCCACAATTCCCTTCCGCGCGAGACGATCCATGATGGTCATGATCGTGGTGTAGGCGCGCGGGCGTCGCGGGGCCAGTGCGTCGCGAATTTCGCGCACCGTGCCTTCTCCCATAGGCCAAAGCATGTTCAGGCAGTCAAGTTCCAGCGGAGCAAGGTCCAAAAGCGCATGGCGCGGCGACGGCGTTTTCGCGTAGGTCATTTTATGCAGACTCGTTATTTTTCTTGTCAGGCGCCGGACGCGGAGCAAACCCCGTAAACGTTGTTTGCGGCGATGTTTCGCTTTGTTCCCCGAAAAGTTCCGCAGCGTGCGCTACCGTACCAGACGCAGGCTTTTGTGCGGACGCTTCCGGTCCCCCTCGCGAAGCCCCTGCCGACGATGCAGCATCATACGCCACATTTGGGTCTGCGCAAGCGGCCGGATCTCCGCCTGTGTAAAACTTTTCAGTGCGCAAAAGCGACCTTCGTAGTGACGGGTTGCGCGCGGTCCAATCCGCGTTTCCCTCCGCCGAATCCAACGTCGCGCGAATGGCGCCCATCTTCGAGTCCATATCGTCCAGAAAATGCAACGCGACGGCCTCGCGAGTCTGCGGCAGCGATGGCGAACCAAACTCGTACGAACCGTGATGGCTCAGAATTAAATGCTCCACTAGCACAGCCAGTTGCGCGGGAAAATTCGGAATCGCGCGAATTCTGTCGCGGACCATGGCAGCACCGATAGTGATGTGCCCGAGCAAACGGCCTTGCGTGGTGTAATCGATGCCCCGGCCGTAACAAAGCTCATCAATTTTCCCGATGTCATGAAGGACGATGCCGGCCAGA
>Ga0209624_10000792_pt1 | contig 26876 bp, 20 predicted proteins | sample JacPinW_OM2H0_O1_FD_188565 | JGI IMG/M metagenome (GOLD analysis project Ga0209624, IMG submission 188565) | Forest soil microbial communities from Algoma, Ontario, Canada - Jack Pine, Ontario site 1_JW_OM2H0_O1 (SPAdes) (version 2) | ecosystem: Environmental > Terrestrial > Soil > Boreal...
ATTGCGGACTCAGAGTGAGATTCTCGAGCGGAAAGTATTTCGCCGCTTCGTGGATGCGCTTCACCACGTCATCGCCTTTTTCAAGCTCCGGCTTCTTGGTGGTGATCAGGCCCAGCACGACAATCTTGTCCTTGGGGACCAGCCGCAGCGCCTCGAATGTTCCCGCTCGCTCGTCGTCGTATTCCAGAAGGAAGCGGTCCACTTTTAGCATCCCAAAGAGCTTCTCGGCAATCGCATCGTAGCCGCCCTCGGCATACCAGTGGCTGCGGTTGTTCCCGCGGCACAGGTGGATCGCCAGAATCACGCCAGGTTTGCGGGCCGCGTCCAGGCAGGCGTTATCGGCCTTGATGGCTTCGTCCAGGGCCGCCTCCGGCTCCTGGCCCATCTCGGTCTTGATCCATTCGCGCCATTTGGGATCCACGTAGTAGCTGTAGCGCGGCGCATCCAGCTGGATATACTGGGCGCCACCCGAGGCGAGCGTGGCGAAATCCTTTTTCATGATCTCGACGATATCCCAGAGCAGGGCGGAATGGTCCTTGTAGAATTTGTCGGTGACGCCCCTCTTGAAGGCAATCGCGGGGAACTGCGTCGCGCTCGGCAGCATCATCTTGATCGGACCGGGGCTGTGCTTTTTCAGGAACGGCAGTTCATGGCCGGTCAGGGCGCGGATCTGTCGAAGTCTGGTGCTGACGATTCCGGTAACATGGCTGACGTGCGAATCCTTGGCGTGTCCTGCGGCTCCCCATTTGCGAGCGACCTCGTCGCCCATATCAAAACATTCCACAGCGTCGGTAAAGTCGCTCATGAAGTTCCGTCGTCGCAGCTCTCCGTCGCTGAAGATCTCAAACCCCAGCTCCTTTTGCTTGGCGAGCACGCGCAATATGTGCTGATCCTCAAGCGCCCTTAATTTGGCCGGGTCGGTTTGGCTCGCACGTGCGGCGAGCAAGTCGGGGGGGCGCAGGAAGCTTCCGATATGGTCGGCTCGGTATTTTACTTGCATCGATTCCTCTTTCCTGAGGGATTGCTGGGTTTCCCGTGTTTGAATCACAACAGTTCGTTGCTGGAATCATTATGGCCCAGACTTGCGGATATCTTCGCGGTCGTTTCCTTCGTGAGTGCGATCTTCCGCAACAGTTCCTTGCCGCGGAAGCGCGGTGTCGGCCCCGCCATCCCGACCGCCGCGATCACACGGCCGTCCCGCGACCACACCGGCGCCGCCACGCCGCTCAGCCCGCGCTCGGTTTCCTGGCTATCGAGTGCGTAGCCGCGCTGGGCCACTTCGCGCAGGTTTTTCTTGACCTCGGCAACCGTCGTCATCGTGTGCGCCGTATAAGAGGTCAGCCCCATGATCGAAAGGATCGCGTCCACCTCGACCTCCGGCAGAAAGGCGAGTGTCGCCTTCGCGGCGGCCGTGCAGTGGGCCGGGAACCGCGCGCCGACCGGAGTGCGCACGGTGATAATGCTGTCGCGCGAATCGACGCGGTCCAGACACAGCACGCCGCCCGGTCCGGGTACGGCCAGGCTGACGGTTTCGTGCGACGCGCGAGAAAGTTCCAGAAGGAACCGGTGCGCTTCGGTCCGCAGCGTTCTGGACTCGACCGCCCGCGTTCCCAGCTCGTGCAGCTTCAGCCCCAGCCGGTAACGGTCGCTCTCCGGATTCCGCTCGATCAGGTCAAACTTTTCCATGGCGTTGAGCAGCCGGTGAACGGTGGTCTTGTTCAGGCTCAACCCCGAGGCGAGCTGTGTCACACCCAATGCCGGTCCGTGGTCGCCCATGTAAATCAGGATGCGCAGGGCCTTCTGCAGGGACTTACTCGAGCCTGTTTGACTCCGGGCCGGGCGCCGCTTCCTTTTTGGTCCTCGAACGGTCGGCACGCCACATCCTTCGGGTCTGAGAAGATGACTACCACAGTGTAGTCGAGTTCCCCAGCGGGCGTCGATTGCGATCTGAAAGGTTGTTTCACATTGTAAAACAGCGAAACGCAGGCTGGCTCAAGCGAACCGGTGGCCGCACCACGAACATGGACGGGCTCGTATTATAATCGGCCCATGACAGACACTTCAGCCGCGTCGCCCAGCGTCGCCGACATGCTCCGCGGATATTCGATTGAGGTAAATCCGAGCGAGTCCAAAATCATCGACGCGGCTCCGGTGCGCCTGGATCCGGGCACTGAAGTTTTCCTCACATGGATACCCGGGACGAATCCGATGGATACGGTCGCGCCAGCCGCGAAGCTTCGCAGCGCTGGTCTGTTCCCGGTTCCTCATATCGGCGCGCGACACGTCGAGAGCGCGGCGCAGCTGGAACAGTTGGCCGCGCGCCTGGCGGGGGAAGCAGGAGTCGACCGCGTGCTGATCATTGCCGGCGACCGCGAGAAGCCCGCCGGACCATTCGACTCAAGCCTTGCAGTCATGCAAAGCGGTCTGATTCAGAAGGCCGGAATCACGCGCATTTCCGTGGGCGGCTTTCCGGAGGGCAATCCCAATATTTCCAATCCCGTTTTGGCCGAGGCACTTACCGCCAAGGTCCAGTTTGCTCGCAGTACCGGACTCAAGCTTACCGTGGTCACTCAGTTTTGCTTCGAATCCGAGCCAATCGTCGAATGGCTCCGGGGCATTCGCGCCTCCGGAGTGGACGTACCCGTGCGGGTCGGTTTCGCCGGCCCAGCCGGCCTGATCGCCCTGACGCGCTATGCTCTGCGTTGCGGAGTGGGCAATTCGGTGCGCGTCCTGACCGAAAAGCCGTCGTTTGCCAAGCTCCTGATTGAAAAGGGCCCCGAGCCCATCATCCGCGAGGTCGCAACCGCACTGGGACCAGGCAATGGTTCGACGCTGCCGCTCGGCATTGCCGGCCTGCACTTCTTTGTTTTCGGCGGCTTCAACAAGACCGTGGACTGGATCAACGCCCAGCGCTCTCAGTAGCGCAAGCGGCCGTCGCTGCTTAGAAACTTCCCCCGTCGCGCAGCACGATTGCCTGAACTCCGCGAGCAGCGTAAGATCGATGGCCCATGGCGGATTCTGCTTCGATCATTGGGCGCAGCATTGTTCACTACACCATCGTTGATAAACTCGGCGGCGGCGGCATGGGCGTCGTCTATAAAGCCAAGGACGCGCGCCTGGGCCGGAATGTCGCGCTGAAATTTCTCCCCGAAGATGTTTCGCATGATCCTCAGGCGATCGAGCGGTTTCATCGCGAAGCGCGCGCAGCCTCGACGCTCAACCATCCGAATATCTGCACGATTTACGACATCGGCGAGTTCGAAGGCCGGCCGTTTATCGCCATGGAACTGCTGGAGGGCCAGACGCTCAAGCACCGGATCGCCGGGCGGCCCATCGAGATTTCCGAGCTGCTGGAGATCAGCGTTCAGATCACCAACGGCCTCGATGCGGCGCATGCCAAAGGCATTGTCCACCGCGATATCAAGCCCGCGAATATATTTCTTGTCGAGCGTGGACAGGCAAAAATCCTCGATTTTGGCCTGGCGAAGCTCACCTCGGCGCTTCGCTACGCCGCCGAATCGGTGGGCGCCACCGCCATGAGCCTGCAGACGCAGACGCACATGCGCCGGGAAGACCACCTGACCAGCCCGGGGAGTTCGCTGGGAACGATTGCCTACATGTCACCGGAACAGGCGCGCGGCGAGGAGCTGGACGCGCGCTCCGATCTGTTCTCGCTCGGCGTGGTGCTGTACGAAATGGCTACCGGGTCACTTCCGTTCTCCGGCACAACGACCGCGGTCATCTTCGATGGCATCCTGCACTCCACTCCCTGTTCCGCAAAGGAACTCAACCCGCGCCTGCCCCCTGCGTTTGAGACCATTCTCAACAAGGCGCTCGAAAAGGACCCGGACCTGCGCGGGCAGACGGCTGCCGAACTCCGCGCCGACCTGAAGCGTCTCAAGCGGGACCTGGAATCCAGCCGGCAGCCGGCAGGGGAAAAGACGAGCGCGGGTTCGGGTCCTCAAGCGGCCGCGGCAGGGCAAAAATCAGTTGCTGTGCTGTACTTTGAAAACCAGAGCGGCGCCAAAGAGGATGAGTATTTCCGCGACGGAATCACTGAAGACATCGTCACGGAACTCTCTAAAATCGCGCAACTCGAAATCTTTCCGCGCTCGGAAATGCTCCCGTTCCGGGACAAGCCCACGACGGTGCAACAGGTCAGCCAGAAGCTCGGCGCCGCCTATGTCCTGGAAGGCTCGATAAGGCGTGCCGGCAATCGCGTGCGGATCACCGCGCAGCTGGTCGAAGCTTCCAGCCGGCGTTCGGTGTGGGCCGAGCGCTACGACCGGCAACTCGAGGACGTCTTCGCCATTCAGGAGGAAATAGCCCGCAGTATCGCGCAGGCGCTGCGCATCACGCTGACGCCTCAGGAAGAAAAAACCATCGCGCGAAAGCCGACCGAAAATCCGCAAGCGTATGATTTTTATCTTCGCGGGAGAAGCTATACGCGTCGCGAGAATATCGACTACGCCTTGCAAATGTTCGAGCAGGCCATCCAGCTCGATCCGGATTTTGCTCTGGCGCACGCGGGCATTGCGGTTCTTTGCGGGTTGCACTACGAAATTCGCGAACAAAACCAGAAATGGATTGATCGTGGACTTGCCGCCTGCGATCGCGCGACGGCGCTTGCGCCCGACCTACCCGAAGTGCTCGTCGCCCACGCGCGGATCTTTTATGCGCAGAAAAAATACACCGAAGCCGCGTTGCTGGCCCAGCGCGCAAGCGAACGCAAGCCCGACTGCGACGGCTTGTGGAACATTCTCGGACGGGCCTATTTCGCCGCCGGCCGCTTCGAGGACGCAGCGGCTCTGGCCGAGCGCGCGATAGAGTGCAACGGGGACGATTACAATACCTATATCCCCTACGACCAATCCTTTGAGCGACTGGGCCGCAAGAAGGAAGCCGAGCAGGTCCGCGATCGCATGACCAAGGTCCTTCGCCAGCAACTGGAACGCGTGCCCGAAGATGTGCGCGCCCGCATTTTGCTCGCAACCAATCTCGCCTACTACGGCCAGGATTCCGACGAGGCCATCCGCCACTTGAAGACCGCAGTTGCCCTGCGCCCCAACGATCCCAATACGCTCTACAACGCCGCCTGCACCTACGGCGTGCTGGGACGAAAATCGGAGGCCCTCGAGACGATCAAGAAGGCCTTTGCGACCGGTTACGGCAACACGAATTGGGCGGCAAACGATTCCGATCTAAGCTGTCTGCACGACGAACCCGAATTCCGGGTGCTCGTTGGTCTCGACGATGGCCCCAAGACCTGAGAAGTCTTTCTGATCAAGTCGGGGTGGTTCGGGCTCGATCGGAATCCAAGCCCGGAACTCCTGCTGAGGTGGTCTGGTTCCGTCGATAAATCCGCTAGGTGATTTTCAATCCCACGGGCCCGGTATATTCCGATTGCGGGCGGATCAGATGATCCTGGGCGTGTTGCTCAATCACGTGGGCGCACCAGCCTGCCGTGCGGCCGCAGGCAAACATGGCCACAAACTGGTGAGGGTCAAGTCCGAGCGCCTGGAGCACCAGCGCCGTGTAGAATTCCACGTTTGTCCGCAGGTTGCGTCCCGGCTTGGCTTCGGCAAGGACACGCAGCGCGGTTTGTTCAACCTGCAAGGCGAGATCGTAGAGCTGACGGTTCTCCAGTTGCGCCTGACCCATACGTTCGGCCACATGGCTGAGCACCTCGGCACGCGGGTCGCGAACCTTATAAACGCGGTGGCCAAAGCCCATGATCCGCCGGCCTTGCGCAAGCTCGCTCCGCATCCACTGTTCGGCGCGGTCGGCGCTGCCAATCTCAAGCAGCATATCGAGAACCGGTCCGGGCGCGCCGCCGTGCAGCGGTCCCTTGAGTGCGCCGAGCGCTCCGGTAACCGCGCTAACCAGGTCGGAACGAGTGCTGGCGATGACGCGCGCGGTGAAGGTCGAGGCGTTCATTCCGTGATCCATCACCGTCACCCAGTAGGTGTCGAGCGCCCGAGCGGCCGACGGGTCGGGCTCCCGGCCGTGAATCATGTAGAGAAAATTTGCGGCGAGCGGAAGGTCTTTTCGCGGGCGAATCGGTTCCATTTTTCTGGCGATGCGCGCATGAGCGGCGACGACCGTCGGGAAGCAGGCCGTCAGCCGCATGGCCGCCGCGAAATCAGCTTCCGGGGTGATGGCATTGGGGTCGGCAAGGCCCAGGGAAAGTGTCGCGCAAGCCATGCGCAGCGCGTCAATCGGGGGCGCCGTCGCTGCACCGCGGATGACCTCCAGGGTCAGCGCGGGCAATTCCCGCAGCTCGGCCATTTCCGATGAAAGCTTCGACAGCTCGGCTCGATCGGGCAGGCGCCCGCGCCAGACCAGGTGGGCCGCTGCCTCAAAACCGACGTGGCCTGCAAGCTCTTCAATCGTATAGCCTGCAACAATGAGCACGCCATTCTTCCCGTCCACATGACTCAGGCGCGTCTGCGCGGCAACCACGCCTTCCAGTCCGCGGGGTGCTCCGGTTACATTCGAGGCCATGAATTTCTCCTGACTGCTGGTTGCGCGCCGTAATTATTTTGATGCCGCGGAACGCTTGAAGTCGAACCGTTAAGTGGCAACCGATGGGTGTATCGCATTCCCGGGACGGTGGCAACGAAAAAGGGGCGGGTCACCAGCACCCGCCCCCTTTGCGACTTCCGGTTCGCGACTTCGTGCCGGCTTACTTGTGCGCTGTCCGCCAACCTTCCGCGTAGGACGTGCGGGCCACCACCGAGTACGGTACCGGACTTACGACCGCACGCACCTCCAGCTGCTTGTGGCGTTCGACGGTTGCTTTCTTGGTGCCGCCGCCTTCCTCGCCCCAGACCAGCGTGAGTTCGGCGCCGATTTCAATGTCCGGGTCCACCACGCCCAGCGATAACACGGACCGCTCGTTGTAGCTGTAGCCTGCGAACATCGACAGGCCCACCGTTTTTCCTCCCTTGGTCACTTTGTCGTAGGACGAGGAGGCGTAGTTCGAAATGGGCAGGTCGATGAATTTGTAAGGGTCGCCGGGTTCCAGCAGCGACTGATAGACCTTCGCGACATCCTCCCCGTTCCACGCAAACGTCACCTTTTTCCGCTGGGGCTTGGCGTTTATCTTTTCCAGGGCCTCGCGGCCGATGAATTCATGGTCGAATTTGACGAAGATCCCATAGCCCAGCTCGTAGGGCGTGGTGTAGTAGTCCTCGATATTATTGGAGACGAAGCTCCCGGCGAGCGAGCCCGTGGCTTCGTAGCTGTTCGCCGGCAGCCACTGGCGGTAAGACTTCATCTTTTCGCCGGTGTAAACCGCCGGAAGCGGGGATGGAATCCAGCCCGATTCCAGCGTGTTGGACGCGTAGGCGCGCGAGCCGACTTCCTTCAGCCCAAGATCCTTGCCCGCTTCCACAATCGCGGCACGAATCTCGTCTCGCTCTTCGTACGGTCCCCAGATTTCCAGCCCGGGTGCGCCGGCCATCCCGTGACGCAACGCGCGTACGGTTCGCCCCTTGATCTTGATTTCCCCCATATTGAAGAACTTGATCTCCGGGAACGGCCCGCCGTTCAGCTTCTCGATAATCTGCTTGGCGTTCGGTCCCTGAATCTGGTAGCGGTAGCAGGTTCGAATCACCGGCCTGCCGCCGGGGTTTGAGGGCGACCGGTCGTCCCGTTTGACCTTGACGTCGTACTTTCCCGACGTGGCATGAAACTCAAGCCAGTTCGCCGTTGGAGCCCGCCCCACGAAAACCAGGCTGTTCTGTTCGAGATGGAACAAAATTCCGTCGCCGATTACAAAGCCGTCGTAGCTGCACGGAGCGAACTGTTTCGCGCGATTCACGGGAAAATTCGCGAAGCTGTTCGTCCCCAGGTAGGACAGCAACTTCAGGGCATCCGGTCCTTCCACGTACAAATTCGCCATGTGGTGCGACTGATCGAACAGAACAGCGGTATCACGCCATGCCTTTTGCTCGTCGCGCCAGTTTGAATATTCCGACGGAACCACCGGATAGACGTAGGCTCCGATCGGCGAGTTGCGAAGCATCGCAACGGTATTCCCGGCTGCCTGCAGCACTTCCTCTAGGTTTTTTGGTGCCATGGATTTGATCGCCTCCTATCGAAACTTTAATCGGCAAAAACTGCCCAAATTTCGACAAAACTGCCCCTTCCCGCGCTGTGCGCGTGCGGACGTGTTCGGTCCGAGCTGGGGAACCTGCTTCGCGAAAGGCGCGTCCCCCACCCCCCAAGAGCTCCGGGACGCGCCCCCTCAGGACAGCTAGTTTTTCGCGGCGCAGGACTGCGGGTATACGGCGTCAAGCGCGCCCCACAGCGCCTTCAGACTTCTCTCGGCCGCGCAGAGCACTTCGAAGTTGTCCTCTTGGTTCTGATTCTCAAGCCACGACCGCCAGGCGGCGCGATGGCGCACATCGGCTTCCTGGTGCACGCTGAAATAGGCCAGGGCGCGAGGTTCGGTGATGTCGTAGAAACGCAGCAGCCCGGAAATCTTCTGCGCCGCAATTTCCGGCACCTGCGCCTCATACACGTAGAACGCGGCAACGGCCTGGGACATCGATCCCTGCGAGGTCACTTCGTCAAACGTGTCCAGCAGCGCGGCGATCCCCGGAAGCGGTCGCGCGTCTTCGAGTGTGGCGTCGCTCACGCCGAGCGACTGGGCGAATTGGCGCCAGAGCATGGGGTGCGGAGAAACCGGATCGAGTTCTTCGTCGAGGTTTTCCTGGATGAGCGCTGCCACCGGACCGCGGGCCCGGTCGGCGAGCTGCTGTAGATTTTCCGGAAACGCGCGTACGTGCTGGTAATACTGCTCCGCGTAAAGTTGGAGCGATTCTTTGGAAAGTGTTCCTGCGGTCCAAGCCTGATAGAACGGATGCTTGAGCAGGTGATGTTCTTCGATCAGAATGTCCAGTGATTCAAGCAACGTCTTTGGTCGTGCGATGTTCTTAGGCATTACTGTTTTTCAGGTTTCCTTTCAGAGCGGTCCCTGATCCAAAACTTCGAGATGCTAACTGAAATGCGCGCGGAAATCCAGACATCGGGAAGTACGGCCTGTAGGCGGGCGCGGGGACGTTTCACAGGATGAAACGGACCAATTTTCGCTGCGCGTTCCCCGCCGCTTCTTCGCGGCGGCAGAATGTGGTAAATGTGATAGGAGAGCTCGGCGTCCCCAACGGGATCAAACAGGTTTCGAGACTCCAGAACGAGGAGATTTCCATGGCACAAGCTGTCGCAGGCCGCGATGCAAAGCAGTTTATCAATGGCGAATGGACCGGCGCCGCCGACGGGAAGACCTATGAAAAGAAGAATCCGTTTAACGGCCAACTGGCTTCCCAGGTCGCGGCCGGCAAGCGCGAGGACGCGCGCCGCGCGATCGAAGCCGCCGCTACAGCGTTTCCGTCCTGGAGCTCAAGCGCCCCTGCCGTGCGCAGGGGCCTATTCCTGAAGGCTGCCGATATTCTGGAACGCCGGATGCCCGAAATTGCGAAAATCACGGCGGAGGAAACCGGCCAGACGTTCGGTTGGGGAATGTTCAACTGCATCTTCACCGTAGGAATCCTGCGGGAAGCCGCAGCGCAAGCCTACGGGATGATCGGTGAGGTAATCCCGACCGACCTGCCCGACACGACGGCCATGGCCATTCGACAGGCCGTCGGCGTGGTCGTGGGCATTGCTCCCTGGAATGCGCCGATGATCCTGGGCATGCGCGCCGTCGCCCTTCCGGCCGCCTACGGAAACACCGTCGTGCTCAAGGCCTCGGAGGAATCTCCGGGAACGCATCTTGCGATCGCCTCCGTGTTTGAGGAAGCTGGCTTTCCCAAGGGTGTCATCAACGTGATCACGAATGCGCCCGCCGACGCCGCCGAGGTCGTCGACGAGCTGATTGCGAATCCCAAGACGCGCCGCATCAGCTTCACGGGTTCAACGAAAATCGGCCGCCTGATCGCCGAAAGTGCCGGCCGGCATCTCAAGCGAACCGTTTTGGAATTGGGTGGCAAAGCCCCGCTGATCGTTCTCGGCGACGCCGTGATCGAGGACGCTGTAGCTGCCGCGAACTTCGGGGCTTTCATGAACCAGGGGCAAATCTGCATGTCCACCGAGCGGATCGTGGTTGAAAAGCCGGTGGCCGACGAATTCGCCGAGAAGCTCGCCGCGAAGGCATCGGCACTAACGCTCGGCGATCCACTCCAGCCGACAACCCAAATCGGATGCCTGATCAATCCTGGCGCGATGCAGCGCGTGCAGGCGCTGATTGACGACGCGGTCGCCAAGGGCGCAAAGGTGCTCTGCGGCGGAAAATCACAAGGCCCGTCGTATTTTCCCACGGTTCTTTACGGCGTCACGCCGGCGATGCGCATCTATGGCGAGGAGTCTTTCGGTCCGGTCGTGTCTATCGTGGTCGCCAAAGACGCCGATGACGCCACGCGCATCGCCAACGACACCTCGTATGGTCTGTCGAGCGCCGTTTTCAGTCGCGACATTAACCGGGCCATGAGAATTGCCGAGCGCCTCGAATTCGGGATCTGCCACATCAACGGCGCCACGGTCCATGATGAGCCGCAGATGCCCTTCGGGGGAATGAAGGACAGCGGCTGGGGCCGATTCGGCGGCAGCGCAGGTCTGCAGGAATTTACCGAGCTGCGCTGGATCACCATTCGCCGCACGCCCACGCACTACCCCATCTAAGGATGGAATCTACCGCGGGTCCGGGAATTGGCAACTTGCGGCAGGAGTTGGGCAGGCTTGCTAGCTCGCGCAGGGCGCGCATCGTGCTGGAAGTTTTTCTCCAGAAGGCGGGGAGCGTTGACGCGCCTGTTGCGTCGTACCACCCGCCTTCCGGAGCTACATGTTAGTCGGCTTCTGGGAAGCAGAAACTGAACTTCGTAACGTCTCGCAGCAAACCAAGTCCGATGACGCTAGGCTTCACGTACTTTTTCATGTCTTTCCCCCTTGAATGATCGAGTTGAGCAGAATTATGGTCCCTCAGCCGCCCCGCACCCACACTGCGAGTTGACCCACTAGCTATTGCCTGGCAACTGCGATACCAATCCGCAGTCCGTAGAATCGAAAGCCAACTCGCTGATATCTCGCCGGTTGGCTCGCGGCTGCTTCTGGCGCTCGCGCGAACATGGCTGTCTGGGTCATGCGTTGTCGGTCGGAGTGGAAAACCGATGCACGACCTTCTCCTATTTCGGGAGATCGGAACATGCCAGGGGTGGAGTACTAGCAAGACGCAGATGTCACGACCTCGTAAGGGTTCTTGTTCCGGTGGCGTGGCTGCAAACGAAGGCAGACGGCGGGCGTGGCATCTGGCCTGTGGAGCTCCGGGCTGGCGGGGCTCGTGTTTCAGAAACAGGAACGGACCGTACCGCCGTCCACACGCAAAGCCGCCCCATTGGTGGCCGAAGACAGCGGGCTGCAAACATAGACGACCAGGTTCGCGACTTCTTCGGTCGAGGCGAATCGTTTAAGCAGGGAGCTTGGACGGACACGGGCGAAAAATTCGCGCTCAAACTCGGCGAACGGTTTGCCACCGCTCAGTTTGTTGACGAATTCATCCACTCCGTCGGAACGGGTCGGGCCGGGCAGCACGGCGTTCACCGTCACGCCGGTTCCCGCGCAGGTCTCGGCAAGACCGCGCGATATGGCGAGCTGCGCGGTTTTGGTCATTCCGTAGTGGATCATTTCGGCGGGAATCTGAATACCGCTCTCGCTGCTGATGAAGACGATGCGCCCCCAGTTCTTCTGTTTCATGCCCGGCAGATAGGCGCGGCTCAGTCGCACGCCGCTCAGGACGTTCACGTCAAAGAATCTTTGCCAGTCGGAATCCGGGATCTGTTCGAAGGGTTTCGGCTCAAAGATGCCAAGGTTGTTGACCAGGATGTCGACGGCGGGAAACTGCTTCACCAAGTTGCCGACGACGACGGCATCGGCGAGATCCCCGGCAAAACTCTCGAGCTTTGCGTCCGGTACAGTCTGGCGAATCTTTGTGATCGCGTCCTCAACCGACGGTTTCAAACGGCCGTTGACCACGACCCGGGTGCCTTCGCGAGCGAGGCCGGCGGCAATGGCCAGCCCGATACCTTTGGTGGAACCAGAAACCAGGGCCAGTTTGCCGGACAGTTGTAAATTCATAAGACCCAGAATGTCGTATCGCAGGAGGTAGTGTCAAAGTTTTCATCCGGTCCGCGGGACCGGCCGCAGGCTAACCGCGACCGATGAAAGGCATCTTGGTCGCCATCACCGTCATGAACTGGACGTTTGCGTCCAGAGGTAGAGACGCCATATACACCACTGCCCGGGCAACATCGGCGGGATCCATCGTCGCCTCGACAGCGATCGTGCCGTTGGCTTGCGGCACGCCTTTTTTCATTCTCTCGACCATCTCCGTTGAAGCGTTTCCAATGTCGATCTGGCCGCAGGCGATGTCGTATTTTCGACCGTCGAGAGAAGTCACTTTGGTGAGACCGGTGACTCCATGTTTTGAGGCCGTGTAAGGCGCGGAATTCGGCCGGGGACTGTGTGCCGAGATCGAGCCGTTATTGATGATGCGTCCGCCTCGCGGCTCCTGGCTCTTCATCAGTTTGAACGCTTCCTGCGTACAGAAAAACGTGCCGTTGAGGTTGGTGTCAACAATCGACCGCCATTGCTCCGGCGTTAAGTCCTCAAGCGGAATGGCACGGCCGGATGTGCCGGCGTTGTTGAACAGCAGGTCGAGCCGGCCGAATGCGTCTTTTGTTTTCGCAAAAAGCTCACGCACCGAGGCGGGATTGCTCACGTCCGCTGGAAGGGCCAGTGTCCGGGAATTTGCGTGGCTTGCTTCCAGCGCAGTTGCTTCCAGCAGTTGCTTCCGGCGGCCGGCAAGAACCACCGAATAGCCTTCGTGAGCCAGAGCAATTGCGACAGCCTTGCCGATCCCGCTCCCGGCTCCGGTGACGATGGCGATCTTTGAAACGGCGTGGGGCGATGAGTCCATGAACGTCCTCCGCGATGCGTCACAGCGAATAGGCCTGTTCCCGACACTCCCGCGTGACCCTACAACAACCAAGAACAACCTTGCACCTAGCTTGCCGCTGCGGCGCGGATAAATCAAATGGGGCACCCCGGTTGATCGAGTACCGCGAAAGCGGCATGACAGCTGCCTGCAATTTGCAGATCCGGTTCGAGTTATCGCAGAGTGAAGGGCTAGGGTTCATCGTCAACGGTTTTACAGGGTTTAGCGTATCGCCGCCAACGGTGCCAAAGGCGATCATACCAACGCTGGCAAGCTGACCGCTCTGATCCGAATTGATGGCAGTTGAAGCCGCGCTTCCCAGACTTCTATCGGAAGTTCAAAGGAGGACCAATGAAGAAGTACTTCGCGATATCTTGGGCCCTGGTTGTGTCGCTCGTCCTGCCGGCTGTTTCCTTTGCGTCGGACAAAGAGGACGACATCAGCCGGGCGCAGAGGTCCGCCCAAGTTTTCCAAGAGATTATGAACGCCCCGGACAACATTCCTCATGACGTGCTGAATAAAGCCCGGTGCATCGCCGTCATCCCGGGGGACAAGAAGTTCGCGTTCATCTTTGGCGCGGACTACGGCCGAGGCCTCGCCGTTTGCCGCACCGCAACGGGATGGAGTGCGCCGCTGTACCTGGCGGTTGAAGGCGGCAGCTTCGGCTATCAGGCGGGTGGCTCGTCAACAGATCTGATCCTTCTGTTTATGAATGACCACGCGTTGCACAGCCTGCTGAGTGACAAGTTCAAACTGGGCGGCGATGCTTCCGTCGCAGCTGGACCCGTTGGACGTGACGCTACGGCAAGCACTGACCTGAAACTAACCGCCGAAATCCTGTCGTATTCCCGAAGCAAGGGAATATTTGCGGGAGTCAGTCTGGACGGTACCGTCGTTCAGGCGGATAAAAGCGGAGACAAAGCAATGTATGGTCCGGATGTTACCCGTCACGACATTCTCGATGGTAGCGTCCACGCGCCTGCCGAGACACGCACTCTGGCTCGGGAACTTCAGCGGTATTCAACCAGCACGGGCTATTAACGAAGTGAGCGAGCCGGGGAGGCACAAGCCTCCTCGGCCTGCTCTCTCGTCAAGATTAGCGTCAGCCGTCTGATCTTTGGCACCTCGAACACTGTTTGGTGCACGCACGCCAATTTCATCGCTTCCGCCTTCTGTCGCCCAGCGAACCCGCAAGAACTTGTCCGTGCTCTCAAGCGGGGCCGCCCTGTCGCAATTCGTAGGGAGTATTGTCAAACTGCACTCCGGTGGCCTATCATAAACCCGCTCGGCCACCCGTCGTGGCGAGCCCGGTGCAGAGCCGTGAAGGCGGCTCCGCTGGTTCACCCGTCCCCGCGGGAATGCATCCCAGGATGCTCGGCTCGACCTAGTGGCATTCGCCATGTGGCTGAAAACGACGTCCTCGCTCGCACCGCTTTGACGCGGCCGAATATCGAAGTTCAGGATTGAAGGAGGAAACATGGCTACAGCCACACAAGCCGTACAGCTCACCGACAGCGTAACTCGTTACGTCGCAAAAACGCGCCAGATGCTGATCAACGGAAAATGGGTGGACGCTGCATCGGGCAAGACGTTCCCCACATACAATCCGGCGACCGGCGAGGTGCTCGCCAATGTAGCCGAAGGCGACAAGGAAGATATCAACCGCGCGGTGGCTGCCGCACGCGCCGCATTCGATACCGGCCGGTGGTCGAAAATCACGCCGTCACAGCGCGGCAAGATGATCTGGAAGCTCGCTGACCTGATCGAACAGCACGCCGAAGAGTTCGCACAACTGGAGTCGCTTGACAACGGCAAGCCCCTCGCCATCGCCCGCATTGCCGACATCCCCGGCACGATTGATCTGTTCCGTTACATGGCCGGCTGGGCCACGAAAATCGAAGGCAATACGATTCCGATTTCCGCCCACGGCGCGAAGTTCCTGGCCTATACGCTGCGCGAACCTGTCGGAGTGGTCGGACAGATCATCCCCTGGAATTTCCCGCTCATGATGGCCTCCTGGAAGCTCGGCCCGGCGCTCGCAGCAGGCTGTTGCGTGGTCCTCAAGCCAGCCGAACAGACGCCCCTTACCGCTCTGCTTCTGGGCGAATTGATTCAGGAAGCCGGCATCCCGGACGGTGTCGTGAATATCGTTCCCGGCTACGGCGAAACTGCCGGCGCTGCGCTTGCAGCACATCCGAATGTTGACAAGGTCGCCTTCACGGGTTCAACCGAGGTCGGCAAGCTCATCGTGCACGCCGCCACCGGCAATTTGAAGAAAGTGTCTCTCGAACTCGGCGGCAAGAGCCCCAACATCGTGTTCCAGGACGCCGATATTGACGCCACGATTCCCGGAGCGGCCATGGCCATCTTCTTTAACCACGGCCAGTGCTGCTGCGCCGGTTCGCGGCTCTACGTTGAGGCGAAGGAGTTCGATAAGGTCGTTGACGGCGTTTCCCAGCTCGCTTCGAAGATTCGCGTTGGACCGGGTCTGGAACCGACGACCGATATGGGCCCGCTCGTCTCCGAGGAGCAGATGAATCGCGTCTGCAGCTATCTGGAATCCGGATACTCGGAAGGCGCCAAGGCCACCGTCGGCGGCGGACGCCAGGGAGAGAAGGGCTACTTCGTCAAGCCCACGGTCCTGGTCAACACCAACGAAAAGATGAAGGTCGTGAGGGAAGAAATCTTTGGCCCCGTGGTCACCGCCATCCCGTTCAAGGATGTGGACGACCTCATCGCCAAGGCCAATGCCACCGAGTATGGTCTCGCCGCCGGCGTCTGGACTCGCGACATCGGTAAGGCGCACCGTACCGCTTCGCTGCTTCGGGCCGGGACCGTCTGGATCAATTGCTACAACGTGTTTGATCCGGCGATGCCCTTCGGCGGTTACAAGCAATCCGGATGGGGCCGCGAAATGGGTCACGAAGTACTGAATCTTTACACCGAGGTAAAATCGGTCTGCACGCCGATTTCGTAGTTTTTTGCTGGCGTTGGTTTCGTGCAGGTTTTGTTTTGCAGTTCCGCAGGGTCGCCCACCCTTCCCGATCGGCCAGGGGGAGGGTGGGCCCTTTCTTATTCCCAGCCCATTTTCCTTTGCTGCCGATAGAGTCTGCCTGAGTAGGCGCCGGAAACAGTTGCATGGCGCTGCACAGTCACTCGGGACAGGTGCGAGCGGGCTTTCGCCGTTCGTGTTTTCATGGGATATTCTGAGAAATCCTTGGAGGTTTACTTGACGGACGACCTGCCTGCATGGCCATGGCCGGATTCGCTTGACGCCGTGATCGCCGCGCCCCACCATCATAAGCTGCTGTTTGAAAACGATCGCGTCCGCGTTCTCGAAGTGCGCATCGCGCCGGGCGCTCGGGTGCCCGTGCATACACATCGTTGGCCGGCCTCGATCTACGTAGCCAAACAGAGCGATTTTCTGCGCCGCGACGGCGACGGTAATCTGCTGTTCGACAGTCGCACGATCGGACCTCCGCCGGCCGAGCCCGTTGCCCAATGGACGCCGCCGCTTCCGCCGCATTCGGTTGAGAATATCGGCGCAAGTGAAATTCTGCTGATTAGCACCGAACTCAAGTTTGCTGCCCGGACGATCGAGCCGCCCCGGCCGACCGCACCCCGGAACTCATTGTAATAAGGCTATTTACACCGCTACCCGGCAGTCCAGCGCCTCACTTTGCGGCGCAAGACCGACTTTTGTGTACCGTTGATTCATTTGCACCGGCGTACTAGCCGTGCATTGTCAATTGCGAAGCATCCAGCGCCCGTCGCGTTGGACTAGGCCGGAGCCTGTGCTATAAGTAATAGGCTGCCGCAACTTGAGGAAATTGTGCCATTTATAAATTTTCCCGCTCGCGAAATTAACTGCAAGCTCGTGTACTACGGCCCCGGCTTGGGCGGCAAGACCGCCAATTTGCAGTGGATTTACGAGCACACAGGCACCAGCCAGAAGGGGAAAATGGTCTCGCTCGCAACCGAGACCGACCGCACCCTTTTCTTCGATTTTCTTCCGCTCGATCTTGGGACCGTGCGCGGCTTCAAGACGCGCTTCCACCTTTACACCGTTCCCGGCCAGGTATTTTATGAGGCGAGCCGCCGCCTGATTCTAAAGGGGGCTGACGGCGTTGTGTTCGTCGCCGACTCGCAGGAAGAGCGGCTCGACGCCAATCTGGAAACGCTCGATAACCTGCGCGAGCACTTGAAGGATCACAACCTGGACTTCAACACGATTCCCTACGTGCTGCAGTTCAACAAGCGCGATCTTCCCAATATCCTTTCCGCCGAAGAGCTTCAGAAGCAGTTGTCGGTCAAAGGCGAACCCACAGTCGAGGCCGTCGCAGTGACCGGCCAGGGCGTATTCGACACCCTGAAAGAAGTCGCCAAGCTCGTGCTCGCCGAACTAAAGAAAAATTCCTGACCGGACTCTTCATCTGGTTGCTGCTGCCTGCGGTCGGCTAAGACGCCTCCCCTTGCAGCCGTAAGTTCCTGGCAATGCGAGAACATTTCTAAGTCATTCAAAATAAAAGACAGACGATCGTTTCAGTCTGGTCCCGCGAATCGCAAATCGCAGATGCGTAACATCGGTTAGAGAAGAAATGCCGCCTGAAAATAAAACGGGAGGCGAATGCCAAAGGCATCCACCTCCCGGGGTGGGTGGGGTTTGTTGCCGAAACCCAGTAAGGGATTTTGGTGTTCCCGCGCCTGGGCGCTCCGGCAAACCGGCCTTCAGCCGGTGCCACGTGTAACTCATCCTTATCACGCAGAAAGATTGGGTGTCAACTGTAATTCTGGACGGCCCGCTGGGCGTTCGAGTCCAGTGTTTTGCGGATTTTGTCCGTCAAAAATCGCACGGTGAATACGGCGACTGTCGGAGCGGCAGGCGCAAGGGCTGAGGCTTCTGCAGCGAAAAGGGGCCTGGGCTAAAGCCTGCGGAGCAAGCCACCGGAATAGTAGATACAGACCGCGCTTGAGTCGCTCGCAGTGCCGGGGGAGGGGTTCTATTGCCCGGCGGCTGTTTGCGGGGGGTGGCTTGCGAAGTATTGACCGAGTTCACCGGTGAGCTGGGTGAGACCGGCGCGAACGTCGCGATCCAGCGCCTCGACCACGTCGGAAACCTTCTTGCCGTTGACGGGCTCGTCATGCGTATAGGCACTGGACCACAGGGTCGCACCGCTTTTCGGATCGAACAACTCCAATTGGAAGGAAAAACGCGCCGCCAGCCCCTGCGATTCCACTTCGTCCAGCGCGTACAGATGCCCACGAACGATGTAATCCCCTCGCAGATTGCTGCTGATTCGGGATACCGAGCGGTAGTTTCCCGAGGCGCGCAGCGACGAGATCACCATGTCCTGCATCAGTTCGGCCGGGGGTTCCGCCCAGCGCTCGTATTCGTAGGTTCCAAGCTCCACTGTGCCGCTCCCGTACACGAGACGGTCGTCGCGATACAGATGTGAAGCGGTGATATGGGAGACCAGAAGTGTGACGGGAACCTGCGCCGATGGTGACGTGGCGGGCGCCGGACCGATATCGAGCACGTAGTATTTCACCGGCCGCGAAGCGCCGCACCCGGCGGCGACCCCTGCGAGCAAAACGATGAGCGCGGCTTGCTGGATACGACGCGTCAGCACTTTTCATTCCTCCCTGTCCTACTTCGGCGGAGCCTGGCCTGGTTCGCGGGCCGGCAACCCGGATGCGCGAATTAGAGTGTAAGGCCGCGTCTTGATCGTCTCGGTAAACTCGTTCATGTTGTCGGTAATATGGCGCAGATTGTCCAGAATCTCATCCAGATTCTCGGTGTTCGTGTCCAGCGTGCGGTCCAGCTGGCCGGTAAGTACGACGGCCGAGTCCAGCGACTGGCGAAGATCGCCGATCGCCTTGTGAAGATCGGGACGATCCTCGCCGATCGTGGCGTCGATGTGCGCAAGCGTGTCGCTGGCCTGCGCGGAAGTCTTGCGGAAATCGTCGATCAGCGGACCAAGCTTGGCACTGGAGGTATTTACGTTGTTCAGCGTGGAACGGATGGTCGTCCGATTTTCGGCCAGCATACCGTTCAGGTTGGCCAGACTGCCGGAAATGTTGGTGCGGTTCTGTGCGTTCAGCAGGTCGTTGACGCGATCCATCGTCTCTTTCAAGGCCACCACGCGATCGTTCAAATTCGCGATCAGCAGGTTTGCGTTTGGCCCCAGTTGGGAAATCATGGCCGCAACGTCAGCCAGGCTGGTGTACTCCATCGATTTCAGGACGGCGCCCTTTTGGGCCCGAGGCGCATCGAGCGTGCCGGGGATGATTCCGAGGAAATTGTCACCCAGCGGGCTGACGCTGGTAATTTCAGCAATGCTGTCGGTTTTCACCGGGATGCTGGGCTCCACGGCAAAGTCTACTTGCATGCGCGTAGAATTCAGCGGATCGCTGATGACCTTCTCGACCCGTCCGACCGGAGGGCCGCCCGCATATCGCACTTCCGCGCCCGGACTGAGGCCACCCGCATTCTTGAAATAGGCTCGATAGCTAATCGTCCCCTTGCCGAAGGTTCCTGAGAGAAGAAAAACGACAACGATCAGCAGGGCGGCGGCCACCAGAGTGAACAGTCCGACGAACGCTTGTTCCCGCTTCGATTCCATGTGCTTCCTCGCGAACCCCGGGCCCGGTGTGTTTCCTTGCGAACTTACCCAGCCGCCCCAAAAGGTGCGGCGGAGTATATCACGTCAACCCCGTTTGGCATCTTCAACGCCGCTCGGGAGGATCCTCTCCAGTCAGCATCTGCAGATAATCGATTTCCGCCGCGATTTCGGGTTCAGGAACACGGTCCAGGAACTGGCGCACGCGCGGAGTGGTGTTCTGGCGCAGCTCCTCGGGTGTTCCCTTGGCGGCGACGACGCCCTTATCCAGCAATATCATGCGGTCGGCGATCAGAAACGCGCTGGCAAGTTCGTGCGTGACCACCACGATCGTGATGCGGAAAGCCTTTTTTAGCTTCAGGATCAACTCATCGAGCCCCGCGGCAATAATGGGATCAAGGCCCGCCGAAGGCTCGTCGAAAAACAGGATTTCCGGGTCCATCGCGAGCGCTCGGGCGATCGCGGCGCGTTTCTTCATTCCGCCGCTCAGCTGCGCCGGCATGTAGTTTTCAAAGCCCGACAGGCCCACCTGGTCAAGCTTCAGACGAACCACGATATCGATCGTGGATTCATCAAGCGGCGTGTGCTCGCGCAGCGGAAGCGCGACGTTTTCGCCCACGCTCATCGAACCGAACAGCGCTCCGCTCTGAAATGACATCCCTATTTTCTTGCGAAGTTCGTCGCGCTCCGGCTCCGACAGGCGCGCGAAATTCCTGCCCTGCATCCAGATCTCGCCTTCACTGGGCAATTCCAGACCCACCAGCGTCCGCAGCAGCGTGCTTTTTCCGCAACCGGATCCGCCCATAATCACTAGCGTCTCGCCTGCGGGAACCTCAAAGTTGACGCCGTGAAGAATCTCGCGAGTCCCGTAGCGGACGTGCAGGTCCCGGACGCTGATGGCGATGTCGGGCGAATCGACCGTGGGATTCTGTTTCGAGATGGGCTGGGCCGGCATATTTGCTAGTGTTGCGGCGCCGTGAAGTAAAAGATCGCAGTGAAGACCAAATCGACGGCAATCACGAAGAAGATCGATTTCACGACGGCCGAGGTTGTCGAGCGCCCGACCTGCTCGGAACCCAGCCCGGTTGCAAATCCTTCCGTGCACCCGACGGCGGTAATCACCAAGCCGAACATCACGCTCTTGATCAAACCGCTTGCGATGTCGCGCAGGACCAGTGCATTCAAGGTGGCATGAAAATACGTGCCCCATGTGAATCCGGCGCTGGTGACGCCAAACAGCCCGCCTCCCAGAACACCCATAAAATCGGCCCAGGTCGTCAGGCAGGGCATCATGAGCAGCATCGCCAGGAATTTCGGCGCGACGAGAAAACGAACCGGTTCGAGCGCCATGGTTTCCAGCGCATCGATTTCCTCGTTGACCTTCATGGTGCCGATTTCAGCGGCGAACGCCGAACCGGAACGGCCGATTACCATGATCGCGGTCATCAGCGGGCCTAGCTCACGAGTCATCGAAATCGCAACGGCGCTCGCGACCAGTTGGAGCGCGCCAAGCTGCCGCAGTTCGTAGGCGCCCTGCAGGGCGAGAATGAGGCCGACGAAAAAGGAGATCAGCGAGACGATGGGGATCGCCTCGACGCCCACCGACATCGCCTGATGAACGGCGCGGGCCCAGCGAAGCGGGTGTCCCCGGAACGGCTCGACAAACACCGCCCGCGCAGCGCCCCCGGTTAGCCGAGCGAGGCTGCCGACATAGGCCATACCGCCAATCGTCGCTTCGCCGATATTTTCGATAAATGGCATACGGGGATCGGGGGAAACCGGCTACTTGGCCCCTCCGGCGCCGCCAGGGATCGCGCTAAGGGCTTCTTCCTCGGTGTCGTGCACTTCAAAAACCTTCAACAGGCGCGTCAGTTCCAGGACCTCGCGCGTCGTCCGGCTCAGGCCATACAGCGCAAACCCGCTTTTCAGGTCACGAGCGAGCTTCAGACCTTCAACCAGCGAGGCTACGCCGGCGCTGTCGATGTATTTCACCTTTACAAGGTTCACGATTACGCGTTTGACGCGTTTTTCCTTCAGCAGATCGAGGAGGGTCTTGCGGACTTCCGGAGTGTTATACAGCGTAATATCGCCCGTAACGTCCACAATCGAAGCGTTCTCAAATTGACGCGTGGAAATATTCATGAACGGGATCCCTCGAGCGCCCCTGTGTTTTGCCAGAGATTGCGCATATATGCAACCCTTTTCGAATCGCGTACAAACGCAGGCGACAACCCGAAATGGTCGACGGCGAAGCGCGGGCGAACCGCAGCGCATCAGCGGATTCAGCTGCGATGATCGACAGGGATATAGCTGCGCAGATCGTAGCCCAGGTATACCTGACGCGGCCGGGAGATCTTCTGTTCAGGATCCAGCAGCATCTCCTCCCACTGCGCGATCCATCCCGAGGTCCGCGGAATCGCAAATAGCACGGGAAACATCGTCATCGGGAACCCCATGGACTGGTAGATGAGGCCCGTATAGAAGTCCACGTTGGGATACAGGCGGCGCGAAACGAAGTAATCGTCCTCGAGCGCGATGCGTTCGCATTCCAGGGCGATATCAATCAACGGATTGCGGCCCATCACGTCGAACACCTCGTAGGCGATGCGCTTCACAATCCTTGCGCGTGGATCGTAGTTCTTGTAGACGCGGTGGCCGAAGCCCATCAGCAGCTTTTCGCCCGCCTTCACGTCCTTGACGTACGACGGCACATTTTTCACCGACCCGATTTCGACCAGCATCCGCAGCACGGCTTCGTTTGCGCCGCCATGCAACGGGCCGTACAGCGCTGCCGTCGCCGCGGCCGTGGCGGAATACGGATCCGCGTGCGAGCTTCCCACACCGCGCATGGCCGTCGAAGAGCAGTTCTGTTCGTGGTCGGCGTGCAGAATGAACAAAACGTCAAGCGCCCGCTCCAGCGTCGGATTGGGGCGAAACTGCAGCTCCGTGGTGCGGAACAGCATGTTCAGGAAATTCCCACAATAGCTCAAGTCGTTGTCGGGATAGGCAAACGGCATCCCCAGGCAGTGCCGGTAGGCGAAGGCGGCGACCGTGGGCATCTTGCCGATCAGGCGATAGGTCTGCTTGAGGCGTGACTCGGGATTAAAGATGTCCTTCGCGTCCGGATAGAACGTGGACAGGGCGGCAATGGTGGAGATCAGCATTCCCATCGGGTGCGCGTCGTAGTGAAACCCGTCGAGAAATTTCTTGATGCTCTCGTGGATGAAGGTGTGGTGCGTAATGTGATAGTTCCATTGCTTCAGCTGGGAACTGGTGGGCAGTTCGCCGTGCAGAATCAGATAAGCCGTCTCGGGGTAGGTACTTTTTTCGGCCAGCTCTTCTATCGAATATCCGCGGTAGCGCAGAATCCCCTTGTCGCCATCGATGTAGGTGATCTTGCTCGCGCACGAAGCTGTATTTGCGAACGCCGGATCGTAACTCATCATCCCGAAATCGGATTCGTGGACCTTGATCTGGCGCAGATCAATCGGCCTGATGGTGTCGTTCTTGACCGGAATTTCGTATTGCCGGCCGGTGCGATTGTCAACGATCGATAGTGTGTCGCGTCTGGAACCAGCGGCTGTTTCGCTGTTGGCAATCGATGCTGATTTGGTCGGATTCATACCCTGGGCCCTTCCCGGTGCAGCAGACAAGTGGTTATTTTCAAGCTGCGAGCGAATAATGTACACCAAAATCCTGTCTTCGCGAACGTGTTTGCTCCATCAAGGAACGATTTTGCATCCTAGGCCCGCCATACGCATGCGTATGTTGGGTCAAAAACCAATCTTGGCAGTCGAAGCGGACTCGCTCCCAGTGCGTCCAGGAATCAGCCATTGCCTAGCTGGAACCGATCAGCTGTGTCTCGGTTGCGAGTTCGGATCGGTTGCGCCCGAGGTTCTTTGCACGATACAGCGCTTCGTCCGCCAGGTGAATAAGCTCCTGTGGATCCAGTGGCTTGGCTGCAGTGCTGATGGCCACCCCGCAGCTTACCGTGACCTCAAGCGGACCCTGGTCGGTTTCAACGGGTGCGGACCTCAGGGAGTTTAAGATCCTGTCCGCCAAAGCCATCGCTCCGGTGCGGTCGCAGGATCGCGCCACCACGATGAACTCCTCGCCGCCATACCGGCCTACGGTGTCGTATGGGCGCACGCAACTGGCCATGCGGCGCGACACCTGTTTCAACACGGCATCGCCGGTAGGATGCCCGCGCGTGTCGTTGATGCTTTTGAAATGGTCCAGATCAATCAGAACGATGGCGAAGCTCCCGCCCTCACGCAGGTGCCGGGAATGTTCTTTGGCAATTTCATCCAGAACGACGCGGCGGTTCGCGAGACCCGTGAGCTCATCGTGCGCGGCAAGAAAGCTGGATTCCTCCCGTGCGGCGATCAGGCCGTTCTGAAGATCCAGGATGCGCTGGCCCACGCGCAGGCGCGCGCGGAGTTCCTGGGTATCGAACGGTTTCGTGAGGTAGTCGTCGGCACCGGAGTCCAGTCCTCGCAGCAGATCGTCCCTCTGGCTGCGCGCGGTGAGCAGCAGAATGTAGACGTAAGGCCGGTCGGGCTGCGCGCGGACGCGCTGGCAGACTTCCGGGCCTTCCAGGCCGGGCATCATCCAGTCCAGTATGGCGAGAGACGGGGCCTGGTCGCTTTCCAGGATTCGCACGGCGTCCAGGCCATCGACGGCGGTCACGACCTGATAACCCCACTTCTGAAGAAACGCCTCCAGCATGCGGCGAGAAACCGGATCGTCTTCGGCAACGAGAATGCGATTTGCGATTTTCTCGGTGTCCGTCATGACGCGCTTCCCTCGTATCGCCGCTGGGCGGTTACTGCCGTCCAGTGAGAATGCAGATTTTTCCTTGCGGCTGTTTTTGGCAGCTCGCGAGCTCCAAAAGCCGGTTCGCGACGCCGCTCCATCACAGGGTTACCTGGCGGCAGAACGATTCCAGAGCAGGCAGCAGAAGGTCGAGTTGCCGCTTTAGGTTTTCAACCAATGGACCGGCGTTGCCCAACTCGCCGGTGCGCGCCTGGCTTTCAAGATCGGACGCTGCTTCTGAAACCATCGGCGAGCCGAGGCTCAATGCTGCGCCCTTGATTTTGTGGGCCAGCATCTCGATCGCGCGGGCATCGCCAGTTTTCATGCCTTGCCGAATTCTCGCCATGTTCTCCGGGGACTCGTCTGCAAACAGTCGCGCGAGTTCCTCAAAAAGCTCCCGGTCTCCGTCTACCCGTTCCAGCGCGGCGGCCATATCCAGGTCGTGCGACGGGGCTGCTGCGACGGAGGGTGGCGTGACCGGGGCGGGGCCCGGTTTGTCGGTCTCGACGCGCTTCATTGCAGCAAACAGTTCGGACATTCGAATCGGCTTGGTGACGTACTCGTCTGCGCCGGCCTCGATGCACCTTTCCCGGTCGCCCTTCATGGCATGGGCCGTCAAGGCGATGATCGGCAGGTGCGCACCGGTAATTTGTTCTTTCTTTCGTATCGCGCGGATGGCCTCGAATCCGTCCATCACCGGCATTTGTATATCCATGAGGACCAAGTCGACCGTTTCCCGTTCGAGGGTATCGATGGCCTCGCGGCCGTTCTCTGTCGCAAGAACCGTGTGGCCCCGTTTTTCCAAAAGTGCAGTGGCCAATATCCGATTGACGGCATTGTCTTCGGCGATGAGGATCTTGAGTCTCGGAGTGTCGTCCTCGGCTGGAACGGCAGGTGTAGGGGACAGCTTTTGCACATCTATGGTTTGCGAGACTGCTGCCAATAACGCTGCGAGGAGCTCTGAGGGCTGCACGGGTTTCGTCAGATAGCTGGCAATCGCGAGTTTTCGGCATCGCGTCGCTTCACCATGGCGGGCGCTCGAACTCAACAGCAGGATCGGGATCCTGCCGAAATCAGGACTCCGGCGGATTTCGTGACTCAAGTCGCATCCATCCATCCCCGGCATCTGCATGTCGGTGATGATCAGGCGCAACGGTAGGCCCTTGCTCTGTGCACGTTTGAGCGCTTCAAGGGCCTCCTTACCTCCGGTTGCCGCGCTGGGTTCGAGTCCCCAGGCAGATAACATCTCGACCAGAATGGTTCGGTTCGTCTCGTTGTCGTCTACCACCAGCACCCGCAGGCCCGATAGCACCTCCGGATCGGCGGTTTCCCGCGTGTGGTCGCGGTCACCTGCGAATCCGAAGTGCCCAGTGAAATGAAACGTGCTGCCTTTCCCCGGCTCGCTTTCCACCCAAAGGTTTCCGCCGATCAGCTCCACAAGCCGTGAAGTGATCGCAAGGCCAAGTCCCGTCCCTCCGTAGTTACGGGTTGAGGAGCTATCCGCTTGGGTGAATGCCTCAAAGATCATGGCCTGTTTCTGCTTCGGAATCCCGATTCCGGTGTCCCGCACGCGAAAGTGCAGCAAAACACCGCTATCGTCCTCCGCTTGTTTTTCAACGTCCACGGTGACCTCGCCTCGCTCCGTGAACTTCACCGCGTTACCCACCAGGTTTACTAACACTTGCCGCAAACGACCCACATCTCCTTTCAGGTGCTCTGGCACTCCAGGTCCAACTCGCCAGGCAAGCTCCAGGTTTTTCATGTGTGCGCGCTGCGCCATGGTCTTGAGGGTTTCTCCGATGCTCTGCTTGAATTCGAAATCGATCTTCTCGATTTCAAGCTTGCCCGCTTCGATCTTGGAGAAATCCAGGATGTCATTGATCAGTGTCAGCAGGGAATCCGCGGACGTCTTCACCATACTCAGGTACTCGCGCTGTTCGGCATTCAGATTCGTCTCAAGCGCAAGTTCCGTCATTCCGATAATGCCGTTCATCGGGGTACGGATCTCGTGGCTCATGTTGGCCAGGAACTCGCTCTTGGCGCGGCTCCCCGCCTCGGCGGCCTCTTTTGCCCCGAGAAGCGCTTCCTCGGCGCGTTTGCGGTCGGTGATGTCCTGATAGATCGCAAGCGCACCCGTCAGGGCGCCCTCGGTGAATATGGGAACGGATGAGATTTCGACATCAATGTGCGTCCCATCGCTGCGGAGGCGGCGCCCGAAGACGTGTGTCGCGTGGCCTTGCGAGACTTTATTTTGATTGACCTCGAGTTCCTCGCGCGAGTCCTTATTGGTGATCAAATCGACGAGAGCGCGGCCGAAAATATCCTCCTGCCGAAGCAGGAACAGTGTCTCGAATGCCGGATTGCACATGTTTACGATGCCGCCGGTACCGGTAACGATCATGCCCACGGGACTGTTTGCGATGACCGAGTTCAGAAATGATTTCCGTTCC